>ERZ773038.1860-NODE-1860-length-11351-cov-9.752833_pt1 | contig 11351 bp, 12 predicted proteins | sample MGYA00511665_ERZ773038 | MGnify/ENA primary metagenome ERZ773038 (study PRJEB29015, sample SAMEA2737966) | human oral metagenome | biome: human oral; feature: human-associated habitat; material: dental | place: China | collected 2028 ... | reverse complement strand
TTTTTGTTCGTGATGGCGATGTAGCGAAATTGTGGCATGTTATTCCTTTGTGACGCGGAGCACTTCTTCTACAGTGGTGTTGCCGCGGATTGCTTTTATTAATCCATCGGTGAGCATGGTGGTCATCCCCTCGGCGACGGCTTGGTCTTGGATCTCGTTGCTGGTATTGCCGCCGATGATCATTTTTTGGATTTCGCGCGAAGTGCCGAGGACTTCGTAGATACCCACCCGGCCTTTGAAGCCAGTGTGATTACATTCATCGCAGCCATTTGGGTTTGGCCGCCAGAGGGCAGCGATGGTCGTGTCCGTCGTGCCCCAGGGTGTCTCACCACCGACCTTTTGGACAATGGCTTGAGCCTCGAGCTGATGAATGTAATAGAAATTTTGGCCCGGTGCAAGGTGGAAGAGGCGGACGATTTCTGCGACCTCTGTTTGGTTGGGCACGTAACTCTGGCGGCAGTTCATACAGAGGCGGCGCACCAAACGCTGGCCCACCACGGCCTTCACGGTACTGGCGATAAGGAAGGGCTCGATCCCCATATCCAGCAGGCGCGGCAAGCAGGTAGCGGCGTTGTTGGTGTGGAGCGTACTAAATACCAAGTGGCCGGTTAGGGCAGCCTGCACACCAAGGTTGGCCGTCTCGCCGTCGCGGATCTCACCCACCATGATAATGTTTGGATCTTGGCGCAGTAGGGCACGCAGGCCACTAGCAAAGGTCATACCGGCTTTGCTATTGGTTTGGGTTTGGTTGACGCCGGGGATCTTGTACTCCACCGGATCTTCAATTGTTGAGATATTGACCTCAGGTGTATTAAGCATCGACAGGACGGAGAAGAGCGAGGTAGACTTGCCACTCCCGGTCGGGCCCGTCACGAGGATCATCCCATTGGGCTCGGTCAGTGCTTGATTAATAACGGCTAGTGAATGCCCCCAGTAGCCGAGCTGCTCGAGCGTCACTGCTTGGTTGGATTCGTCGAGGATACGCATCACCACCTTCTCACCATCAGCGATGGGTAGCGTGCTGACGCGCAGGGCATATTGCTTGCCTGCGACTTTGATCTTAAAGCGGCCGTCTTGTGGCACGCGGCGTTCGTCTATCTTGAGGTTGGAGAGGATCTTAATGCGGCTGATGAGCGCACCGAGCACATTCTTAGGCAGCCGGTTCACTTCTTTAAGGACACCATCAATCCGGTAGCGCACCTGCACGAATTGCTCGCGGGGCTCGATGTGGATATCGCTGGCGTTGCTGCGGATGGCATATTCCAATAGCAGATTAACTGTCTGGGCGATTGGTGAGTCTTCTGCTACCTCTGCTTCGGTCACCTTTTGGTTCGAGCCATCATCCTCGCGCTGGATGTCGATCACTTCCTTGAGCTCCTGCGTCACATCGCCGCGGTACCCCTCAAGGCACTCCAAGATGTTACTGCGTGGCGCAATGTAAACACGGGTGTTGGTGCCAATTTCCTTCTCGATAAAGTTGACGGCCTGCACATCGTCTGGGTCGTCCATCGCGAGGTGGATCAGTCCATCAGGGTCGATCTTGAAGATGACAGCATTATACTGGCGAGCGATTCGCTCGGGGATGCGCATGAGGATATCGGAGGGGATATCGCGCGGATCGGGCTCGATGTAGGGGATGTCGGCGTAGGTGGCATAGAGCTTGGTGAGGGTACGCTCATCGATGAGGTTGTTTTGCAAGACAATATCTTGCAGTCGCAAATTAGACGACGCAGCCTCACTCACCAGTGGTTGGAGTTGCTGGCTGGTCGCAGCGCCACTGCGCTCGAGGAGTTTGACGATAGTGGAATCAGATATATGCATAGTACTTACGCTTATTGTAGCTCATTATGCTTATGCTGACTAGAGGATAGCGCGATATTCGTACCAACGGAGGTGAGGCTGTGCTATACTAGAGCTAGTATGCGTGTTATCTGTCAATCACTTGCTGATACGTTACAGCTTGGCCAACGCCTCGGCCAAGCATTGCGTGGTGGCGAGGTGATTGTGCTGGTGGGGGATATTGGCGCGGGCAAGACAACGCTCGTCAAGGGGGTTGCGCGTGGCCTCGCCATTACTGATGATATCCAGAGCCCAACCTTTACGATTAGCCGGCTCTACCACGGGCGCAATGATATCCAGCTTGCGCATTATGATTTTTATCGTTTGGGTGATGCAGGAGTGATGCAGCTTGAGCTGGCTGAGGCGGTTGCTGAACCCTGCACAGTGGCTATCATCGAGTGGGCTCAGGCTGTGGTGGATGTCGTCCCACCCGACCACCTAACGATCACGATTACTGCACAGAGCGAAACCGCTCGCCAGCTCGATATTGAGGCTGGTGGCACCGTGTCAACCCAGCTTCTCCAGGAGGTGTCGGCATGATTATTTTGTGGAATAGCGCGGGGATGGTCGTGGAGCTAACATTGGTAGATGACACTGGTACTCAGACGAGCTATGAGTGGCCAGCTGGCCGCACACTGGCGCGCGATATGCTGGCGTATCTGCGTGATCGCTTGGCCGAGCATGGCAAGACACTGGCGGATGTCACTGGCATTGGGGTGTTGCCCGGGCCAGGGAGCTTTACGGGGCTGCGGATTGGCCTAACGGTACTCAATACACTCGCGCACGAGCAGCACATCCCAATCGTTGGTGTAACGGGTGATGAATGGCGCGCTGCCTGCCTTAGGCGGCTAGCACATGGTGAGGATGATAACATTATCTTACCTCAGTACGGTGCAGCTGCACACATTACCCAGCCAAAGAAGTAGCTAGTATGAAGCATAAGGGTAATAAATCGTTACCTCTGTAAATAGATAGACCTTTATATTGCCAGTTGCGCAAATTGGCCAAAACGCGATACAATATACTAGTCTGTAGATAGTTTTAATGTTTGATAACACCGGTGTGGGCTGACGTAAGTCTGATGTAATAAGAACAACACATATCCGGAGAAAGGAATACCATGATAGAAGTACTCTTCGCGGCGATTGGCGTGGCGCTTGGTTTTGGTGGCAAGTACGCCTACGATCGCCAGCAAACTACCAATGGTCAGCGGACAATTGACAAAGAATTGGCTCAAGCCAAGCAGCAGGCGGGCGATATCGTCCTCAAGGCGAAGGACGAGGCACTGCGGATCGAGAATGAGCGCCGCCGCGCCATGCAAAAGACGGAGAATCGTTTGCTCGAGCGCGAGGCAAGCCTTGATCGCAAACTCGACGAGCTCGATCGCCGGAGCGAGAAGCTCCGCAAGAGTGAGACAGAGGTCGATGAGCTGAAGAATGAGATCCGTGAGATTCGGGGTCGGCAGCAGGCTAAGCTCGAGAAAATCGCTGGTCTCACCAAGCAAGATGCCGCCAGTAAGCTGATGCACATGACTGAGCGTGATATCCGCCAAGACCTGACTGGTTTGGTGGATAAATTACAGCGCGAAGCGATGGACGATGCCGAGGAGAAGGCTCAGATGATCCTCGTGACAGCGATGGAGCGTATGAGTAGCGAAGTGACGGCCGAGCGCACAGTGACTGCCATTAAGCTGCCCGACGACGATATGAAGGGTCGTATCATTGGCAAAGAAGGGCGCAATATCCAGGCTTTGCAGCGAGCCACTGGTGTTGATATCTTGGTGGATGACACGCCAGGGATGATCGTCCTCAGTAGCTTTGATCCAGTGCGTCGCCAAGTGGCACGCCTGAGCCTCGAGATGTTGATGAAGGATGGGCGGATCCACCCTGGCCGCATCGAAGAGGTCGTGGCCAAGGCAAACAAGCAAATTGACAAAGAAGTCGTGCGCGCTGGTGAAGATGCGGCGCGTGAGATCGGGGTGGCGGGCATTCCAAAGGAGCTGCTCCACCTTGTGGGTGAGCTGAAGTTCCGGACGAGCTATGGCCAAAACGTCTTGAAGCACAGTACCGAGATGGCGCAGATTGCGGGTCTGATTGCGGCAGAGATTGGAGCGGATGTGCGCACCGTCAAGATCGCCACGCTACTCCACGACATGGGCAAGGCGGTGACGCACAAGATGGAAGGCAAGCACCACCACATTGGTGCGGAGCTGGCTCGCAAGGCAGGCTTGAGCGAGGCCATCTGCCATGCTATTGAAGCTCACCACGACGATATCGAAGCCACGACACCCGAGGCAATCGTTGTGCGGGTGTGCGATGCGGCCAGTGCTGCTCGGCCTGGCGCGCGCAACATGAGCGCTGAGAACTTCGTTGAGCGCATGCGCGACCTCGAGAATGTTGCCACCAGCTTCCGTGGTATCGACAAAGCTTATGCGATTAGTGCTGGGCGCGAAGTGCGCGTTATCGTTCGGCCAGAGGTGGTGGATGACCTCAGTGCCATCAAGCTCGCGCGCGATATTGCTACCAAGATTGAGAGCACCATGCAGTACCCTGGTACAATCAAGGTCAACGTGATCCGCGAGACACGAGCGATTGAATTCGCCAAATAAAGTCTAATGACTCAACTTATTACAGACAAAACCGGTCAAATAAATTGGCCGGTTCTTTGTCGTGTGGATTTGTAGTTTGAGATGTGAATGCACACATAAGCTAAAGCATATCCATTTCGCGATGTTGTGTGGTTAATGAGGGGTATACGTCTTTTGAATTGCCTGAGAGTTAATTATTCTTCATCTCCAGGTTAGTAGGTGTTTATATGCCTCCTGTATGAATGGCAGGAGTGTGAGTAGATGCAAAAAAGTGATAGCCTTAAGTCTATAAGCGCAACACCACAAAAGGGTTGGTGTGGACGAGACGCTACCTTTCTACAGTGGAGACAGGGATATCAGGATTAGAGTTAGGATATAATGAGAAGCTTCTATTCTGTGACAGGCAGCCAAGAAGGAAGAAGAGAGGAATAATGACTTTTGGAGTCCGCAAAATACAGGATAGCACATAAGACTAAGATGACTGCAAAGGCAAAAAGAGTTGCCACCCCCAATAAAATCATTTTATTGTGCGAGCGATATATGAATTTGCTTTATCTAAGAATGATCTTGTAGCGTGCAAAACACCGACGCTACGATGCCGCCTCACCCTGCTTCTCGGCAACAATAACGACTCGGCCAGTCTTGGCACCGCCTAAGTCGCAGCTGTAGAGTGTCAGGCGAGCGTCTTCTGTTGGGGCTTCGATCTCAACGCTGGTTGGTTTGACGTCAAACTTTTTGGTGATTTTGTAGTTGTAGCGTTTGCCTTGGTAATCGGCGAGGATCTGGTCACCTAGGGCGAGCTTATCGATATGAAAGAATGGTGATTTTTCCACTGTGCCGCCAGGCGTTGGCTGGATACTAAAGCGGTGGGCTGCCACGACGAAGTTACCACCCTTCTCGGGGTTGCCATGGTCGGGGTAGCGCCACCACGCACCACGGTCGAGTGCGAGTTTGCCATTGGTGCCGTACGGGATATTAACGCCGATCTTGGGGATAATAATACGATTGTCTTTGGCTTCAGGCTTGGCGAGTGTCGCCACAGTGATTGGCTTCGTAAAGTGCGGTGCAATGATTGGTGATGTAGTGAGCAGGAGTAAATACCCTCCCACTAACAAAAAGAGGACTGCGATAGTACCGAATATCCAGTTTGGTATCGAAATGCGTGGCATGCGCATATGCGAACGACGCGGCGCAGATGGCTGCCGCTTTGATTTATTCATTGCTAGCATAACAACTCCTCATCTCTGTCTATTATACGGCACGATGGGCAGCACGCCAATAGCATGACCGTCATGGTATCAACGAGTGTGGTGTATGATCCTACTGGAGAGTGGGATGGATAAAGATATCTAAAACTAAGTGCTAAATGTCTCAGATTTCTTCACCCACAGGTCTACTTGATGTAGTATGGAAGCTAATTACAATCTGGCAGTAGGGTCAAGTGCGGGGTGTTGTCTCTTGTAGCGATCTGAAGCAATGAGCAATGAGTGAATAACCAGACACTGAAGAGATGATCCTGGAGATGCATTCTAAAAAAGCCACCCACCCCAAGCGAGGGTGGGTAGCATAAAAGTAGTGCCGTGTGGTGGGCCAGGCTATTATTGCTGAAATGGCTGTGCGAGCGCGAGGCTCTCGTCTACCTCGGCAATGCGGAGTAGCTCATTGTACTTCGCTACGCGGTCGGTGCGCGAGAGCGAGCCGGTCTTAATCTGCCCACAGCCCAGGCCAACGGCTAAGTGGCTGATCGTGGTGTCCTCTGTCTCGCCAGAGCGGTGGCTCATTACAGTGCGCCAGCCAGCATTTTGGGCAAGCTGCACGGCTTGGATTGTCTCGCTGAGAGAGCCGATTTGGTTGGGTTTGACGAGGAGCGCATTGGCCGCATCTTGGTCGATCGCTTGCTGGATGAGGTTTGTGTTGGTGACGAGTAGGTCGTCGCCCACCAGCTGGACGCGGTCGCCGAGGCGTTGGCGGAGCTGCTGCCAGCCTTCCCAGTCGCCCTCGGCTAGGCCGTCTTCGATGCTCACAATTGGGAATTCGTCGACAAGAGCAGCCAGCCAGTCGATCATCTCGCTGCTGGTGAGGCTCTTGCCCTCGCACTTTAGCTCATAGCGGCCGTCGTGGTAGAACTCACTCGAGGCAGCGTCCATTGCAAAGACGACATCTGTGCCAACGGTGTAGCCAGCATTAGCAATAGCTTCACTGAGTAAGGCGAGTGGCTCGCGGTTGCCTTGGCGGACGCGTGGGGCATAGCCACCTTCGTCGCCAACAGTGGTGGGGTAGTCGTGTGCTTTGAGGACTTTGGCAAGAGCGTGGAAGATTTCGGTGCCCATGCGGAGCGTATCTGCAAAGGTCGTCGCACCCTTGCAGATGATCATAAACTCCTGGATGTCAGTCGCAAAAGCAGCGTGCGCACCACCGTTGAGGACATTCATCATTGGTAGGGGAAGGCTTGGTGTGCTGCCAGTTTGCTTAGCAATGTAGCGCCAGAGGGGTTGCTGCTTGGCATTGGCAACAGCCTTAGCGGTGGCAAGGCTAACGCTGAGGATGGCATTAGCACCGAGCTTAGACTTATTATCCGTCCCGTCAAGAGCAAGCATTGTATTATCAATCGCTTGCTGGTCGCTCGCATCGTGGCCCACCAGTGCAGGAGCGATAACGTCGTTAACGTGGGTAACTGCTTGGCTCACTCCTTTGCCAGTCCACTGGCTACCACCATCGCGTAGCTCCAGTGCTTCACCTGCACCGGTACTTGCCCCACTCGGGACGGCCGCTCGGCCCATCGTGCCATCAGCAAGGATGACGTCCGCTTCGACGGTGGGGTTGCCGCGGCTGTCTAAAATTTGTCGTGCTTTTATGGTTTGGATAGAGTAGTTGTTCATATCTTCTAGTATACCATCGAATGAAAATTAGTCGCTATTACCGTTAAAATAGCATGAACCAACTGCGAAAATTTTCATGCCAGACAAGGATATTGACAAAAGGTCATTTTGTAGATTCAAGCATTGTATTTGCTGACACACATGGTACAATATAATTACGGCAACGGTTAATGAAGCGGAGGGTTGCAGCAACCCTGTGTTCTTCGTTTCGCACCTACACAGTAAGGAGGGCTATTCCCATGACATTCAAAAAGGTAGGTATCCTTAGCGTATTGGCAGTTGGCTCAATGGCGGCGGGATCTTTGCTGTTTAATACAGCACCAGCGTCGGCAGAGAGTTTCGGGCCGACCGCCAATGACAACGGTACATCCGTTGTCCAATACTACGATGGGACGAAACTGTTTTGCGTTTCTGATGCAAACTACCCCGATGGCACACCTGGCACGACAGCCTTTACAGTGGCGCCGACCCAAGGCAACGGCCCGAGCTATGGCCAAATCCTTGGCGCAGGCGAGACCGGCTGTGTCAGCCTTGAGGCAGCACCAGAGGGAGCAGCATATCACTACTGGCTGTTGTCTCGTACTGACGGATCAGTATACCAAGGCGATTTCGTTCGCTAAATAACTACTCACTGTAAGCATCCGATATACCCAAAAAACGAAAATGAAAACCCCGTTGTCGCAGCCCCCTTTCGGGGGCTTTTTGAATCTTGAGCGATTACACAGTTCTTGCGTCACTACTCTTAGTAGGTAGGTGTATAGCACTCGCGCCAATAGTGCCGTATAATGGAGACATGACAGGAACACTTATCATCAGCCGGCACGGCGAAAGCGAATGGAATTTACAAGGCAAATGGACAGGCTGGACGGACGTAAGCCTTACTGAGAAAGGCAAGAGTGACACACGCCAGCTTGGTGAGTTCTTGCGTGGCCGCACCATTGATGCAGTATATACTTCGGCACTCAAACGGACGCATGAGACGCTTGATGCGTTGATGGAAGGTGCAGACAACCCAATCCGCTCAAGTGATGCTGCGGTGGTGCACGCGTCTGAGCTTAACGAGCGTGACTATGGTGACCTAACTGGCAAGAACAAGTGGGAAGTCAAAGAAGAGATTGGCGAGAAGGCCTTTAATGGTATCCGGCGCGGCTGGGATTACCCTGTACCTGGTGGTGAGACACTCAAGGATGTGTATGAGCGCACGATCCCGTATTTTGAGGCAAAAATCTTGCCACGACTCCAGGCAGGCGAGACGGTATTGATTGTGGCACATGGCAACACAATTCGTGCGCTTATGAAGTACCTTGACCGAATCCCTGAGGAAGATATGGGTACAGTGGAGATGCCCTTTGGTCAGTTGCTTGTTTACACGTTTGAGTCCGATACAGTATATCCTACTGCGTGCGATGTACTCAAGGCAGATATTGTACCACCCAAAGCGTAGTAGTATCAGCAGTCTACGTTTCCGTGATGCGCCAGCTATATGCTGGTTGGTGATTGTTTACTATAGTTTCTTAGATAAATATCGCAGGGCGACCTTGTGTTTGTGGGGTGAGTATATTGGTCTTGATAGCAAGACAGTAGACAAGCTACCATATTGTGTGGTATGATGGCAAAGTCTTGTATCGCGGGGTGTGGCGCAGCTTGGTAGCGCGCACCGTTCGGGACGGTGAGGTCGCTGGTTCAAATCCAGTCACCCCGACCACGTCTTGCTAGCAAAGAGTGGTCGCCCGTGTGATATAAAACGTATCGGGGTGTGGCGCAGTTGATAGCGCGCGCGGTTTGGGTCCGCGAGGTCGCTGGTTTGAGTCCAGTCACCCCGACCATGTTTTGTGAGCAATCGTGATCTGGCTTGTGCGGCCAGATTATTATTTTTTGATAATACTGCAGCGGTAAGAATAAAACCAGTTTACTTTTTTAGTGACTTTTCTCTTTGCAAGGCAAGAAAGCTTCCAGTAACAAACAAACAGACACTTATTGCAATGACCACAAACGCAGCTTCTGTCCATGGTGCAAGAAACGACATATCTTCTCCTCGGTCGGCCGCATTGAGCTGGGTAACAAATGACCACACTGAGAAGCTTGTCGCGCCAAAAAATAACGCTCCGCTCACTACCATAAGCCAGTGACTGAATCGTGACGGTGCACCAACATAGACAAGCGAGAGAAATACAAAGACCACGCAAAGAGAGACGAAGACCAATGGGAACAGGGGCCACAATATAACAAATGCGACTATAGCAATCCACCACGCTGCTGCTTTACCCGCTCCACGTCCACCGAGAAGTAATTTCCCTATATCGCGCAGGCGTAGTCGCCACCCCATTGACAGCGCCGCACGAGCGACATGGTCACGCTCGTGCGGCTTTGATGCGGCGAGATCGGCACGCCATTCTTGTGTGTAGCGCTCACGCTGGCTACGTGGAACGAGCTTGATTGCGCGAGCTAGTTTTCGGCTGGCTTTATCTGATTGTGCTTGGTTCGTCACGAGATACTCCTTTCAAGACTGGCTGACCGTTAATTGTAGTATCAAGCTTGAGCTTTTGCTGTACCCATATGCGTCCGGACGGCGTGAGGGTATAGAGTCTACGTCGTGGGCCAGACCTATTTGAATCATCATCCCAACGAGAATCCACAATTCCCTCGCGCTCAAGTCGATCAAGCAATGGATATACCGTGCCAGTCGGACGTCCAGCACGCCGCGATAGTCGCAGTCCCCACATATCGTCTGCGGCGATATAGAGTCGATAGAGAACATCTCTGGTCGCCGGCGTCAGGCGGAGGTATATACTCATATTTCTAACTCTATATAGATAGAGATATAATGTCAAGCAAAGATAGTATATCGACCAAGAAGCTTGCGCTGTTTCTCTGCTATTTCTATTTGGCTCATTTGATAACCATATTATTCATAAGATGAGAAAGGAACGTAGGTTGGGTTATTCTTGACTAAACTAATATGTATAATATTATCTTCCCGTACTATAGAACGCGGCATCTTGATACAGTGACGTTGATTGAGATAGCGACAATAGACTCGCATAAATTTGCAGACTTCAGAGCGAAATAGAAGAAAGCAAAGCGAAAAGCTAAAGAATAATAGCCCCAAATAAAACCCTGTTGACGAATATTATAATATTAACTTATAATAAGTACACATATAATGAAAGGAGAAATATAATGGAGTTTAGCTTTAGTTTAAAAATCAAAGCAGAAAAAGAAGATGTGTGGGAATACTATGCAAATATCGAAAAATGGTATGATTGGGAAGAGGACCTCAAAAACATTACGCTAAAAGATGGATTTAAGACTGGCTCATATGGAACGATGGAACTTGAGGGAATGCCTCCTATGGAATATCAGCTTACTCGTGTGAAACCTTTTGAAGAATTTTGGGATAAAACAGAAACTCCGTTTGGTGATGTTCTTTTCGGTCATCAAATAATTGACAACAATAATGGAAGCGTCAGTATAAAACATACGGTAGCTCTAGATAGTGAGGATAAGCAACATTTGGAGTTTTTAAGTCAAGTTTTTTCAGATGTTCCTCAGTCTATGTTTATTCTAAAAAGTTGTTTAGAACGATAAGGTGGTTGCTGTTTGTTTACGTCAAAGTATAAAGATAACTCAGAAAAATCAACAGGATTGCTGTTTATGAGGGTGTATAATAAATGGCACTTTCTGATAAAAAAGGAGTTAAAGAGAATAAAACTGACACACCCTCAATTTGTTGTTTTAGTGTCTCTTGCGTATCTATCACAAAATGGCGACGAAGTTACACAAGTTATGATTTCAAAACTCTCAGGGATAGACGTAATGACGGTATCTCAAATATTGAGTTTGTTGGAAAAGCATGATTTTGTAAAAAGAAAAGAACATTCAAGAGATACAAGAGCAAAGGCTGTTACTGTGAATAAAAAAGGAGAAGAAGTATTGCAAAAAGCTATTCCGTTAATTGAGCAGATCGATGAATTATTCTTCGGAAAGTTGGATGACGACGAAGAACGATTTAAGCATTTTCTTGTTAGATTAAATGAAAAATAAAA
>ERZ773038.1852-NODE-1852-length-11374-cov-8.226610_pt1 | contig 11374 bp, 11 predicted proteins | sample MGYA00511665_ERZ773038 | MGnify/ENA primary metagenome ERZ773038 (study PRJEB29015, sample SAMEA2737966) | human oral metagenome | biome: human oral; feature: human-associated habitat; material: dental | place: China | collected 2028 ... | reverse complement strand
CGGCTGCGCCGCAACCGGTCGGACGCGAAAGGAATACGATGGCCCGTCCCACACCGTTCCAGCTGCTCCGCGACGGCCTGATGGATTTCATCGCCCGTGAGACGGAGCTGGCCAAGGCCGAACTCATCCCTGCCGCGAAACAAGCCGGCATCGGCTCGGCCTTCGTCGGGGCCGCCGTCACCTTCCTGCTCCATTCGCTGTGGATGCTGGTGATCGTGCTGGCGCTGGCCCTGAGCTGGCTGCTGAGCCTCACCGGCCTCAACACCGTCGGTTGCCTGACGTTGGGGTTCCTGATGGCGGCGCTGCTGTCGATCGGGATCGCGGTGCTGCTGATCTTCATGGCCCGCGCCCGCTTCCGGAAGGTCAAGGCCCCGACCGCCACCATCGAGGAGGCCAAGGCCACGTTCGTCGCCCTCACCGACGCCGCCCTCAACCGGTCGACGGAGGTGGTGGTGAGAGAGGAGCCGACCCGCCCCGAGCCTCTCCACGGCTGAGAAACCGGCTCAGCCGGCCTCGGGGGCCAGGTTCCCCACCCATTCGCGCACCGGGCGGAGCCTGTCCGCGTACACGGGCTCAACCTGGAGGGTCTCGACGCATCGCCGGAGGATGTCCAGGTCGTCCGGCGTCACGCGGTCGCCGATCCCGGAAAGGTGACGCTCCGCTTCCCCGGGGGCATCGGTGAGGCAGGCGTGGAGCGCCGCTGCGAACCCGCCGCAGGGGGTGTCGCAGGGGGTGTGATCGGCGAGGTCCGGGCGGAGATGCAGGGCGCAGAGGATTGCGGAGACGTTGGCCTCACCGATGAATTCTCGAACCATCTCGTGGGCCTTCCCGGGGCTCTCGGTGACGGCATGGGCCTGCTCGGCCGAGGACACGGTGGCCAGGTACAGCAGGCCCTCGATGCGTGTGAACTCCCCGTGCTCGATGTGCCCGGAATCCTTGTCGGGGAGGACGTCCCGGGAATCTCGATCGGCTTCCGCGTCGGACGGGTCGTCGGTGACCCGGGCCGGCATGTCGTCCCATCGCGCAGTGGTTTCCTTGACGACCCCGCGCTGCAGGTCGACGACCTCCTGAGCGGCGGCCAAGGCCCCCGGGGAATTCCCCAGCTCCGTCAGCTGGGCGGCCAGAGCGCGCAACGGCATGGCCAGAAGCGGTCCGAGGCCCCTGCGGAATTCTGCGGAAAGCTCCCGATACACCTCGATGGCTTCCCGGTGAATTCCTACGGCCTCCCGCAGCACCTCCACGGCCTCCGAGGAATTCCCCGCCTCCACCAGCCGGGCGGACAGACCGGCCAGCCACGGAACCAGGAGTGCCGATGAAGCAGTGTGGATTTCTCCGGCGAGCCGTCCGTCTCCAGCGAGCCGATGATGAAGTCCCGTGATCTCTCGGGTCACTTCCAGAGCGCCCGCCTGGTCCCCCGCCTCCCACAGGCGTTCAGCGAGATTCTTCAGGGGTGGGATCAGGCCTCGTTCACGGTGAATCCTGACGGCTTCCCGGGCCGTTTCCAGGGCGCCCACACGATCCCCCGCTTCGGACAGGTACATGGACAGACCGAGCAGATCCGCCAGTCCCCGGGATGTCCCCAGGACACGAGCGAGTGCCGCGACCGCAACACCACGCAGGGCCGGATCCCCCGGCCGGATCGCGGCGAGAACCGTGATGGCGGGCAGATCCTCCCCGCCTTTCAACGCCTCCTCCAGTGCCGTGACGAACGGGCCTCCCTGACGCTGCGCGACGTCAAGGGCGGCCACCCACAGCTGTGGCCGGTGATGCAGCACGGAGCATGCGAGGCGCACCGCGGCCGCATCGCCTCGGGACGTGTACCGCGTGACCGCGTCACACACCCATTCGTCCCGGGCGTCGCGGACCGGGCGGTCGTCGTCGCCCGTCAACGCGTGCCTCACGTCCAGCCCGGCGACGATCCCCCTGATTCTCTCAGCACCCAACATCCCTTGATGTTAATGAAGCAGGAGGTCATTCCCTTTTTGAAACCGGCCCAGCCGGGCCACGACGAAGGAGCGGCCCGAGTCGAAACCACCCATCGAGCGGACGGTACACGGACACGCGCCGGCGACATACCCGGATTGTTTCTTCGTGTCCCGAAAGCCGGCCGTGTGACCCACCTGCCGTTCAATAATGAGGCGCATGTCCCAGCCAACAGATGTCGACGACGCCATCCGGAGCTCCCTAACCCGGCGGGTGATGGTTCTCAGGGCGCTGCGTCTCAGCGGGTTGATCACCCTCGTGGCGGCTCTCGTCCTGGCCATGGTGTGGTGGAACGATCCGCTGCCGTTGGGGGCGCTCCTTCCTTGGGGTCCTCAGTGGCTCGTCCTCAGTGGTGGCCTGTTTATTTTTATCGGGATCATGATTGCCACATTCACGCCGCGCGGGCTTGTCCCTTTCTTCGGCATGTGCGCCGTGGTCCTGGTTCTCCTCGAGGGGTTCTTGTGGTGGTGGACCTTTGAGCATTCCTCGTTCAATGTCGGGGCTCTGCTGGCCCAGGCGTTGGCCATGCTGTCGGTGGGGGTGATGATCATCAGCCACGTGATGCTGCGATGTCTGGGTGAATCGCTCGGCATCGCCTCCGACGATCCCACGTCCCCGGCTCGGCTCCGCCCATCCCCGCGACCCGAAGAGGCGGGCGAGGCCCCGGAGCAATCCGCCGCAGCGGTGTGGACCTCGCGACCCGCACCCATCGGGCAGCGCGCCATCCCCCTGGTGCCGGCCATCGTGTTCGTGATCGCAACCATGTCCCTGCACGCCGTGGCGCAGCCCCACACGCAGACCCACGCCTCCACGTCCTCGACCGACCCATCCGAGTATCCAGCACACATCGGCACGACAGTCGCCTGGCAGCAAGATCTCCCGACGTTGCAGGAGGTGGCCGCCGGACCCGCCGGACCGCTGATCCTCACCGACACGGGAATCACCGCTCTCAATCCACGGGACGGCACCGCCCTGTGGAGCTACCACCGTCCCGGATTCTCCTGCACCGCGTTGCCGAACGGTCCCTTCTCGCGGAAGGATCTCGTCGGCTCCCGACTGGCACTCAGCCCCGACCGCACCCACCTGGCTTGCCGGATACCGGCTTCGGGGAAGGGCGACCACGACGCCCTGACGATCGTTCTCGACGCCCGCACCGGTCAGGTCACCGGGCAGCACGCCTCCCACTCGGCGTGGGCCCTCCAGCTCACCGACTCCGCTCTCCTGGACGGCGCCACCGCATACGACCTGAACACCGGCGAAGTCCGTTGGACCCTACCGAACCCCGGGGGCCTGACCGGCGGCGACATCAAACGCCGCGACGTCCGCTCCGGGGCCGCGGGGCACAGTTCCTTCGTCCTGATGTCCACACCGTCCGGCGACGACACCGGTCTGCGCGCCACCGCCACCGTGGTTCTCATCTCCGACTCCGAACCCGACGCCACAACCAAGGTGTCGGACATCGCCGTCGACCCCTTCACCGACCGTCTCGCGATCATCGACGGCTGGACCGTGCAGTACACGGGAAGCTCTGACGCCACGGCGCAGGCCGTCACCCTCGACTCCCTGGCGGGCCGGGAGGATAAGGCCGCCGTTCCGCTCGGGGAAACATCGGGTCCCAACACCATCGCCTCCACCATCTCGGACACCATCACCACCTACCCCTCCTACTCCCCACGAACCCGCGACGAGGTCGTCGCATCCCATGGGCCGTGGGCAGAGACCGTCTTCGACCCCGGCACCGGGAATGTCACCCCTGCTTCCCGATATGCCGGGGTGGCCACCGCCACGGTCGACTTCACGAGAATCGCCACCAACGACACCCTGGAGTGGGCGTTCACGCTCCGGCCCAGCGACGATTCCGGCGGCGCACTCATTCCCGTGGATGAGCGGGCAACGTACAGTTCACCCACGCTGATCGCAAGCAAACTCACCAGGGACGAACCGCTCCTGCCGGGCCAACCCAACCCGGTCAGCCAGTTCGGAGAGGCCCTGACGTTGCTGCAGGCCCCCGGCGCCACCGTCGTCGTCTTCAACTCCGCGTACGGATCATCGTCCGGCCACGGCCAGCGTGGCCCCGAAGCCGGACACGCGTACCGCATCCATGGCCTACCGGAAGGCGTGTCATGAACCAGCCTCGGCTTCTCCGCCTGACGGTGATCTCCTCGCTGCTGTGGGTGCTGCTCCTGGGAGTGGGGGCGTGTTCACCGTTCGAGCCCCGGGCCGGTGTCAACGACGCCAGGGACGTCTCCGATCTCCTGACGGTGTCGCGCTCCGGCGACGCCGACCTGGTGCTCAGTCCGGGCGACAAGGTGGTGGGCAAGCCCCGCAGCCAGGGGACGGCCTCCAACCCGCTCATTCTCCTCGACTCCGTACGGCCCGGGGCCCACATCTTCCACGAGCAGCCGGAACTCACCCTCAAGACGACGACGATCGTCTCCCTGAACCCCGCAGACGGGTCGGTGCGATGGGCCCGCCGGGCAGACACGAGGATCGACGAGGTCCACTACAGCCCGGACATGCGACACATGGCTTTCGTGCTCCACCCGGACGAACTTTCCCGGGGCGACGGCACCGAATCCGTGGATCACAGCGTCGAGGCCCAGCGCATGAAAATCAGCGTCCTGGACACCGGCACGGGAAGGGAGGTTCGCTCCGCGGAGCTGCCGGGGGTCACCATTCTGGGCTTCGAGCTGACCGACACGAAACTGGTGGTCGAGACCTCCCGGGGCCACGCACCGGCCGAGGACGGGACCATCAACGTGTTCTCCCTCGACGACACCTTCGGCTTTCTCCCCTCCACCTTTCCGACTGATCAGTGGCTCGTCGGCGCCACGCCGGATTCCGTCCTCCTGTCGCCCCGGAAAACCGGTGGGGGATGCATGGCCCTCACCAGGGCAGGCACCGGCGGGGAGGTCCTGGGCGTCGTTCCCTGCGTTCACGGTGTCAAGCCGGGCGGCTGGGTCATCCGTTTCACGAATCCGAGGGCCGCGGCCGAAGCCCTCGCCCGGAAGGAGACCTCCACGTCCGACGTCCTGGCGTTGCCGCGCGAACTGTTCAACGTCACCACGGGGGCGTCGATCGACGTGACCGGCATGGACGTCGACCACGTGGACCTGCCCGACGGTCCAGGACTGCTTCTGCAGACGGTCACCACGACCGAAGAGGGGAAGACCACCAACACACCCGCCGCCTGGCTGAGCGCGACCCCGGACAGCACACAGGCCCGCACCGACGACATGCCCAGACTGCTTCTCACCCCCGAGAGGATCTCCCAGAAAACCGTCCGAATGGGAGAGGACGAGACGTGAGTGCACACCACCCGGCTGCGCCAGGCCGCAAACTTCCCTCCCCTGAAGCCGATTGAGCCGGGCCGCGACGTCCCTCCCCTGAAGCTGGTTGAGCCGGGCCGCGAGGAACGAGCGACCCGAGTCGACACCACCATCAGCCGGACAGCACACGGCACGTCGACAACATGCGCAGGCCGCTTCTCAAAGCCCGCGGGATTTCCCGGAAACCAGACGGGTGACCCTCCCCGGTTCGATAATGAAGTGCATGTCCCAGACATCTGACGACATCGTCGACGCCGACACGGGCGACACCCCCATCGTCGCGAACCGCCGGGTGCTGGTCCTGCGAGCGCTGAGGATCGGCGGGCTGATCGCCTTTCTCGTCGCGCTGCTGCTGGCCTGCCCGTGGTGGGATGGTTTCCCCGTTCCGCGGAGCCACTTCATTCAGTTCTTGCTGTTCGGCGCCCCGCTTCCGTTCCTCTGGCTCCTGGGATGCTGGAAAGGGGTTTCCAAGGTGCCAGTCGCCTGCCTCGTGGTCATCGACGCGGTCCCATTGGCGGCTTTTCAGGTGTACCGGTGGTGGCTGTTTCATTCGCAGTCCTCCATCAGCGTGACCCTGTTCTTGGTGTTGGCGCTGCTGGCCCTCGGCCTGGGGGTGTTCGTCGTCGCCGATCTGTTGCTGCGAGCACTCCGGGATCAGCTCGACATCTCTCGTCGCGACCCCACCAATCCCGCACGTTTCCGCCCCCTCCGTGACACGAATGCCACGTCTCGGTGGCGCGGGCGTCTGCTCCGCCTCGCCCTCGTCGCGGGAGCCGTCGTGGTGCTGGTGACCCCGGTTGTCCTCGCTCCCGCACTGACGGGTCCGGTCTCCACGACCGCCGCGGCCCCGGCAGGCGACCTGCCCGCGCGTCCCACCACCATTGGCAGCGAGGTGACGTGGAGGCAGGATGTCCGTGGGCTGATCGACGTCACGGCGGGGGCGGCTGGACCGATCCTGCTCACCAAGGACGGCGTGACCGCCCTCAACCCTGGCGACGGGACGGTTCTGTGGACCTATCGCCGGCCAGGAGCCACGTATCCCACGGCCCGCTCCAGCCACGGAAACGACGACATACATTATGTTTCCCACATGGTGGCCAGCCCCACCGGTCGCCACGTTGCGCTACGGATCCTGGGCCCCAGGGAACTGTGGGAACGACACCCAACGACACACGCCGACCACGATTCGTCCATCAATGCCATGACCGTTGTCATCGACACCCTCACCGGACAGGTGACCGGCGAGCATCCCTCCAACGACTTCTGGCGTCTACAGCTCAGCGACTCCGCCGTGCTGGATGGAGCAACTGCCTATTCCCTCCAGGACGGCCACAAGCTCTGGTCCTTCGTAGAAGAGAAGTATGGGTACACGGGCTATTCGGGTCCAGCGGGGCACCGATGTTTCATCGCAAAGTTCGAACGCGACCAGAACGAGGACCGGATAGCCAGCGCACGGGTGACCCTGACTTCAGACGACGAAGAACGAGGGGTTTCCGAAAAATCCGGGATCGCCCTGAGCGACTTTGGTCCGGTGTTGGTGAACGGCTGGGCGGTGCAATACGAGGGCCCCATCCCGGCGGATGACAAGGGCGAGTCGCTGCGCACCGATGAAGGATGGGAAGCCCACGCGGTCTCACTCGATTCCCTCCTTGGACACGGGCATTCCGAAGAGGAACCGGTCGCTCTTGGCAGAATCACCGACGTCCACCACGGTGTCTCGCGCAGGTCGGGAGTCATCCGCACCTCGGAGTCCGTCTTCGACCCGGCCACCCGCACGGTTACGCCCGTGTCCCAGTACCCGGGCCTGGCGGGAGCCGCGACCGGAATCGATGCAACCGTCCAGGAGGGGAAGCACACAGGGGCTTTCGTCATACGTCCGGGCGACGGCTCGACGGGGATCACGGTTCCCATCGAGCCGGGTTCCGTCTCTTTTCCGTTGGAAGGCGAAAAGCCTGTTCCCCTCAATTCAAGTGAGGACCCCGTTTTTCTCAACGCCCCAGGGATCACCCTCGTGGCTCTCGATCCCGATCGTGAAATCAGCAGTAGAGGCCGGAAGGGCGACTATACCCACACCCACCGCCTGTACGGCGTGGCAGGGGGTTCTGCATGAGCACGAACAAACGGCTGACGCGTGCGATGACTGGCTTGCTTCTTCTCACCGTGATGCTTTCAGGATGTGCCAGGAGCATCGATAGGCATCCACGACAGATTCACTCCGTCACCTTCACGAAATCCGACCGCTCCAGTCACGATCCTTTCCCAGAACCGATCCGAACCGACGACAGTTGGCACATGGAATCCGCGACGAGCCCCGTCCGGAAGTATGACGCTTTTCCCACGGCACACGGTCCCGTCCTGATCACGAGGAACGAGGACAAGCAGATCATTTCCTTGGATGCCAACACGGGATCCGTGAACTGGAGGCTCACCATGAGTACCGGTATCGGTTCAGAGGAAAGCATCGCCGCAACACCACAGACCGGGGTGCCCACTCACCAGGTTGTCGTCAGCCCCAACGGGAGGTATCTAGCAATCCGGACTCATTCGTATCTGACTCCCGAGGATTCCGAGAACATTGGCGACCAGCGCGTGGGCATCACCGTCCTGGATGCCGAAACCGGGGAGACGGTTCGCACCGTCGAGGTGCCCGGTTTGGTTCTGGGGCAGGCCCTCACCAATGACTCGCTGGCAGTCGAGATCGCCCAGAACTACTACCCCGCCGCAATGTCTTTTCGTTGAGTGACACGCAGTCCGAGCCCACCAGCTTCCGCTCCGATCAGTGGCTGATCGGAGCCAGTCCCGAATCCCTGCTCATGTCGCAGGAGCTTCCGTCTCGCGACAGTTACGACGCCCTGTGGCCCTATGCCATCACCAAGGTCAACACCACGGGCGAGAAGCTGGGAACCGTGGTCGGCGTCCGTGCCCTTCATCCCGGAGGCTGGATAGATCGTTTCAAGGATCCGGAGGCGGCCGCGGAGATCGTGAACTCGCAGAGCGATGCATTCGAGAGCACAAAGGCCTTGGCAGCGCTGCAGCACGAGTTGTTCCACGTCGACACCGAAACGGCATTGGATGCAGAAAATCTGCTGGTGGCCGACGTGATTCTCCCCTCCGGAGCGGGAATTCTCCTCTACACACAACGCACGGAGAGCGAGGAGAGAAAACCAACGGTCACCTATCCCACGCCGGTTTCCTGGTTTGATACGACGAGCGATCGCGATTCACTGCGCCAAGAGAAGATGACCCAGATTCTGCACCACGCTTCCCAGAACAAGCGGAACGACGGTTTCTTTCCATCACGCACAACCCTCACCCCCGGGGTGGAGGCCCCACCGGACTCGCTGCCGAAGGAGCAATGATCCATGTCCGATAGCTCGGTTCCAGAAGACGACGCGGTAACCGACGACGTCAGCACTCCCGCCACGGAGGACACCGACACCACCGAACCGGCAAAAGACCTGCGACGATACGCTTTCCTTTCGCGGCACATCTCAGCACTCAGGGCTCTCCGACTCAGCGGAATCCTCACCCTCTTTCCCGCAATTGCATTGCACATATACTCGGGCAGCATTGGCGGCAATTTTGATATGCTCGAAGAACATTTCTCTTACGTACTGCTTCCAGTAATTCTTTTGAGTTTACTCATCTGGTTCTGGAGTAGCCTGTACAGCACCTTCCAACGCTTGATTGCGCTAGTATTCATGCTGCATTCGGTCACGAACACCGGTTTTCTGATGCACCGGTGGTGGAGGCCCTACGCTCGGCCCTGTCTCATGCCCGATTCTCTGCCGCTCTGGCGGCAGAGGCTCTGCAACCAGCCCTGGTTCATGCCCGATTTTCTAGCGCGCTGACGGTGGAGGCTCTACGAGCAGCCTTCGTTCTACTCTGCTTTCCTGTTGTCTTTGGGCTTGGCGTCCCTCGGGCTGGGTTTGCTGATCGCCACAGATCTGCTACTCCGGGGAGTTAGAGACCGTCTGGGAGCCATCCCTGGCAGCCCTGACGACCCCGCCAAGTTTGCTCCTTACCGTGCCAGCACGGACTCGGCCGCTACTAGGGAGCAGGATTCTTTGGTTTATTCGCATTCTGGCGCCCACCGCGATGCTGGTCACGGCGGTTATTATGTTAACACGGTGGCGAGCCCAGTCACACAGACTGCTCTGGCCCACGGAAAACAGGAGCTTCATCTGACTTGAAAGGCTCCCCCAAGTCAATCAAATTACTATGAACACCAAAATGCATAAGCAAATCCTTGATCCTGATATCCAACACCGATCCAACTGGGAAGTCGCCGCCACCCCTGACAGCACCGAACCACGCACCGATGACATGCAATACATCAAGGGCGAAGTGGCCAGCGAACCCATCCACATGGGCGACAAGGTGACATAGGGGTCATATGGTGTCGGCACGACCAGCTTCGGGGAAGCGCCTTTTCTCAATAACTGCCCACACACTGCCCGTTCGTGATCGACAATGAAACATGCCCCAGACATCCGACGCCGCCATCACGACCGTAGCTCCCTCACTGCGTTTCGTTCCTAGCCTCAGTGATCTGAGGCTGGCGGGGTTGGGGGTCGTCGCTATCGCTGCGCTTCTGGCGATCCCGTCCTGGGGCGACATCGCCCTGCTCCTACCCACCATCACGCCTCACCTCCTGGCACTCGCCGCGATACCGATTTTCTGGTTATTGGCCATCTGGTTGGGAGAGCAGAGAATCACCCCAGCCGTGATCGTCACGGCTGGTTCAATCACGGCAGCCGGTTTCCACTGTCGTCGCTGGTGGGTGGTTTACGAGCAGTCGTCGATCCGATTGGGGTTGCTGCTGGTCATGGCATTGGTTTCCCTCGGGCTCGGGTTGTTCGCGGCATCCGACCTGCTGCTGCGGGGCATCCGCGACGGCATGGATCCGCGCCCCGAGGCCTCCGACGACCCCGCCCGTTTCCGTCCCCTGCTACGCGGCCCCGTACCACCGGGCACCAAGGTTTGCCGGCTCACCCGCGTCCTGTCCCCCGTCCTCGCGCTGGTGCTGGCGGTGCTACTGGTTCATGTGTTCACGAATCCAGTCTCCCAGGTCACTGCGTCCCCGCCCCCGGGTAGCCTGCCCGCGCGGCCCACCCGCATCAGCATCACACCCGCTTGGGAGAAGGAGGTCCCGGGGCTGCTGGAGATAGCCGCCGGCGCGGCAGGCCCAGTGCTCTTCACCGACGAGGGATTGACCGCCTTGAATCCCACCGACGGCTCCGTTCTGTGGAGCTACCGCCGTGACAGGGCCTCCTACGTTAGTCTTCCATTCCTCGGCAACGAGAGTCCCCAAGGGTCCCTTGCCACAACCAGCCCAACTGGTCGCCACATCGCCTTCCGGATCGGGAGCGCGAAAGACCTGGCGGATAAACACCGGGACAGCCAGGACAGTGCAGACAAGACCCTGGTACACAACGCCGTGACCATCGTCATCGACACCCTCACCGGGCAGGTCACCGGGGAGCATCCCTCCAATACAACCTGGCGCATCCAGCTCAGCGATTCCGCCCTTCTGGACGGCGACACCGCCTACAATCTGGCCGACGGGCAGCAGCGCTGGACCATGAAAGGGCCTCACCGTTCGACCCACAACCCCGCCGACGAGTCCACGGATTACTCCGGTCAGGCGGGACACAATTCCTTCATTCTCAGCTACACCGAGAACGGATTCTCGAAGCCATACAGTGAAAACGCTCTCGACGGCGTTCTGCACATCGCCCCCGACACCAATCCCACGAAGGTGTCCGAGGTGGTGAGCATCGCGGTCGGGGGCAGGCACTCCACCCCCGTCCTTGCAGGCGGGTGGGTCGCACACTTCACAGAACCAATCGATGTTCACAACAGCGAACCCGACAAAAATGGACAAACCCACGAAATAATCACCAGCGGCATCGAGACGGAGGCCGTCACCCTCGATTCCCTCGCCGGTCTGGAACCGAAATCCCCGGTGGCCCTGGGCAAGACGACAGGCATCAATTCCTTCGCATCCAGGGCGACGGGAACCCTCGCCGCCTACCCGGACTATTCACCCGATCCTCTTC
>ERZ773038.1850-NODE-1850-length-11398-cov-2.988098_pt1 | contig 11398 bp, 10 predicted proteins | sample MGYA00511665_ERZ773038 | MGnify/ENA primary metagenome ERZ773038 (study PRJEB29015, sample SAMEA2737966) | human oral metagenome | biome: human oral; feature: human-associated habitat; material: dental | place: China | collected 2028 ... | reverse complement strand
GAGATTGGGCCCCGCAGAAATTACCCATAGACGGATCCGCTCACCTGTGCGTACCTTGATGGGACGGTGAACGTACTGGAAGGGATACCCGTTGAAGGCCACGACGCTGGGCGTGACTTTCACGATGGCGTCGCCGTTTGCGGCGTCAGCCTTGTTGCTCGCCCAGTACTGCTCACTCTGAACGAAAACGTACTCGTGATCAACCGGATTCGTGTCCTCCGGGTCGATGATGACGGCCCCGTGCATCCCGCTGGCTATGTGGGCCGAAAGCGGCGCCGTACTGCAATGGTAGAGCCAGATCCCTGAACGCTTGGCCGTGAAACTGTAGACGAGCCTTTTGCCCGGTGCGATTGTTTTCATCCGTGAATCCGGCGAAACGTCACCGGCATGAAAATCTATCGAATGTCCCATCGTCCCTTTATTGACCAGGGTGATGTTGAAAGTGTCCCCAATCTTGCCGCGCAAAATTGGACCGGGTGAGCTCCCGTTGAACGTCCACACCTTCTGCTGTCGCCCCGGAGCGCCCTCCTTGACCACTCCCCGAGCCTCGAAAGTGATGTTATGGACCTTTTCGTTTCCCGCCGGTCGAAGCTCCGGATCTCTCGGGGTGAAGTCTCTTCCGGGCTTCGCGGACAGCTCTGCAGTAGTAGGAAGAATCTCCTCTCCCGTTCCGACATGACGTGAACTGTCGTGTCCCGAATGGGAGTGGCCCGAGCCGGACGAGACGGAAGCAGATCCACCCGAAGCTCGGGTTCTCGAACCGCCGCTTGCTTTGACTTTGAGAACCATTCCCGCTTGCCTGTGGCCGACGATCGTGCACCAGCCTTCAGTGTCTGCGTCAATCACCCCGACGTCTACCGTTCCGCTTTTCCCGGCTTCGATCGCACCCGTTTGGGCGCCGTTGGCAAAGATGAGGTCATGGCGCTGATCTCCCGTATTCTTCAGTGTGACGACAAGTCGATTGCCCGCAGGAACGTTGATCGTCGAAGGCGAGTAGGCAAGCCCACGAACCGACACTTCCACTCTCGTGACCGGAGCGTCGGCATTGTTGGCATCGACCGCGCGATCAGAGCTCACTCCTCCCCCGCCTCCCGCAGCGACGGCCACCACCAGGGCCACGGACGCCAGACTGGCGCCCAATGCCATACGTGTCTTCGGAAGCTGCCGGGGTCCACCGCCAGGGGGCGGCGGGGGCGCGTCGTCGACGTCAAGTGAACGTTGACGCAATCCGTAAAACGCAACCAAGGCGACGCTCGCCGCAGCCCCGAGGCACGCAAACGCCATGGCTACGGTTTTCGTTCGCTGCGACGGCGTCACGAGGGCCACGACGACTCCTCCGTTGACAAGAAACCAGCGTGCCGCTGCAGAAGGTTCGATGCGCTCGAGCGTGCGCCTGAGCCGTGCGGGCCCGCCGCCGAGAACCACAGGAAGAAGGAAAGTGAGCGACCCGACGACGGTTTGAACCGCTCCGGCCCCAATGAGCAGGGCGAATTGAATGCCCATTCCCGTTCGCGCTTGCGCGGCATTGGACGATCTAATGAGCTGACCCGCCCACGCCAGGGCGCTGATCATGATCCAGGTGATGCCCGCTCCCACGAACCAGCTGTCTCCCACGGTGGGCATCGAGCCCTTCCACGATTTTGCTACCGGGATCAGTACACCGATCACCGCTGCAATCACCCATCCGACAACCGCGAAGCCCGCTATTCGCGGCATGTCAAACAGTGCGGATACGACCCCAATAATGACGACCCCAGCCAGATACGGCAGTGTTCGAGACGAAAGCGCCACCGCATTCGGCGTCATTCGCGTTCGCGCTATCGTCGGGCCGAACGTCACGAGAGTGCCTAGTATCGTAAGCCCGACAAATCCCAAAGTTTGGCACAGTGAGTGGGCCAAAGCGAGCGAGTCATGACGCGTGTAGATCGCTTTCCACCAGCCCACGGCTATATCGCGGGAAGCGATATCGACCGCCATGATAATCCCGATGATTGCACCAAGAACCAAGAAGGCCGCCGCTATCGCATGGAAACGAAGAGTGACGGCCGCCCTGCCCAAAAACGAGCCTGACATGGCCTTGCGCAGCGCCATGATGTGCCATGCCATCGCCGCGATGACCGTCATTCCACCGGTGATTGCCAGAATTGCGGCGATAACTCCGGTGATGGCCAATGCGATGCACAGCTGGATGGCTCCCGCCGCAAGAAGGGCGAGCCTCGCAATTTGTGCTTTTTGGGGCTGTTGGCTCCTCGTGAGCGCATCGGCGAAATGCCACGTCCAAATCAGAATCGCCGAACCAATCAACCCAAGACCTGCCGTGTGAATCGCATACCACGTGGGATTCGGCAAAATCCCGTTGAGGCACAGAGCCAACAGCAACATCGCTGCCCACCCGAGCTGAATGCCGAGTGTGATCCGGTGCCAGGTGGCGCGCGGCCGGGAAGATTTCTTCATACAGAACACACTACCGCGCACCTAGCCCGATCGTTCCATGGGCACTACGATGACAATTATTCAATCGAAAGGTCACGATGTCTGTTTTGCATTATTGTCTCCACACGACACCGCTCGGCGAAATGCTTATAGCCGAAGCCGACGGCGCATTGGTTCGCGTGGCTTTCGCTCGTGAGGATTTCGACGTCGTCCTCGGTGATCTCGCCTCTCTGGGCAGTATCGAGAAGGGCGTCGCCAACGTGCTCCTCCACGTGGCAACACACCAATTAGACGAATATTTTCGGGGCGAGCGCAAAGCCTTCGACCTTCCACTGGGCGCCGATCCAGGCACACCCCTCAAAAGGGCCGTGCGCGAAGTCTTAGTCTCTTCCAAGCCCGGTGAGGTCATGACATACAAGGAACTAGCCATGGCAAGCGGATTTCCCTCGGCAACAAGGGCCGTTGCCAGCGCTTGCGCCACCAATCCTTTGCCCGTGATAGTCCCATGCCACAGGGTTATTCGATCCGACGGCTCCACGGGCGAATATCTCGGGGGGACCGAAACCAAGCGTTTCCTTCTCGATCTCGAAACGGAAGAACTCGCCTGAATCATCCGGCGTGCAGAAGCGCCGCGGAACTGCCGTCCTATTGCAATACGTCACAGATACGTAGCAGGATGCAGCCCGGCAACGGGCCTAGGACCACTGCCTGATTGCAACGTGACGAGCCGAGCGTATACGATTGCCGCCGTTCCGGAATTGAGGCATTCAGACTCGACCAGCGTTCTTGACGTTGACCGCCGGACACTACCGAGGAGTGCCCTTGGACACACGCACGATTCTGGAGTTTTTCGGCTGGCTGAGTGCAGCTTTCGTCATTCTTTCGCTTACCTTCGCCAACCAGCGCCGTTTCCGTTGGTGGAATCTGGCCGGCTCATTCGTCGGAGTCTGCTATAACGCCGTCTTAGGCGTCTGGCCCGTTGTCGCGACAAATGCCGTCATTGCCGGCATTGACATTTACTGGCTCTTCCGCCTCTACGGCCACGGCGGCGAAAAAAGCCAAATTGACGGCTGCCGCGTCGACGCGGACGTAATGCGCGATGGCCCGGCAAAGTACGAGAAGCCGCAAACGCCAGTGATTGAAAACCGATGAGACTATCCGTCCCCGGAGGACGGCCCCTACATCGGGGTTGCGTTCTTCATTCTCTCTTCGGTCCAGTAGAAGGGGTCGAAATCCTCGACACGGCTGACAACTCCCTCGTCATCGGCTGCTGATGTTTCATCTGCCGTTGCCGACTCGCTGCCGGGCGAGTTGAAACTCCCCGCGGTGCTGAAGCCTGCGTCGAAACTCCCTGCGGCAGCACTCGCTGCGCCATCGGCTCGATTACGATCATCCGCCTCGAAGAAGGCTGCTCCGCCGAAGCGGCTAGGATCAAAAGATGCGGCCTCCGCAAAGCCGTCGTCGAAGTTTCTTTCGATGCGGGCAATCAAAGCGTATGCCGCACCAACCAGCAGAAACGACGCAACAATAGTTCTTTTCTTCATCGTTCGCTCCAATCGTAGGAGGTTGGGGCCAATCCTGTTCACTGTGTTTCACCCTACGCGGTATGGGCTGCGACGTCCATGGGGAATATCAGCCCTTCGTCTTTTTCGTAGACGCCCAGCCTACGACGGCTAAGCACACTCCAAGAGCCGCGTTGCCGAAAGACACCATCGTCTGGGTCGTCTGACTGACGGCGCTTTCCTCGTACGGGTAGGCAGAACTGACCACCCATAATGAAGCCTGCTGAATCACCGCAATATAGAGGAAAACGATAGAAGCGACGAAAAGCTTGTTCGCTTTCCGGTGAAGCAACACGACGATCGCGTAAAAGGCCGCGACCGTAATCGCCAGAAGAGGAAGGAAGATCCTCAGCACCCACCCCGAGGTATCCGTCAATCGCTCGATCAGAATCATGTAACACGAGAGCATGATGAAGAAGGAGGCGCCAACCCATGGCCAACGGTGCCGGATATGGGTCATTGCCAGCGTGTACGGAACCAGGACCGTCAAAACTGCGCCCGCTACGAAGGGCCACCAAAGAGGCTGATCGTCAGTAGCTAGTATAAGTATCGTATTGACGATGAAAGTCACGGCTACAGCCACAAGCCCGACAACGGCGAAAAATACGAAGAGCAAGCTACCCACTCCCCTTTTTTTCGCACGCTCGACTTCTCTCATCTTTCCTCCAGCGGGCGCCATTTCTTCAACGGATGCCGTCTTTCCATGCGCAACCTTTTCTCCGGGAATCGTCTTTCGGTCGGGTGCAGCCGCACCGAATAGTGCCCCGTCGGACTTTTTGCTATCGGATACATTCGGGTCAGGCGAGCCGTCCGCACCCTGGTTAGAGTGATTGTCTGTCGCGCTGTCTTGGGCAGTCATTATTCATGTATCTTTCATGTTCTAAACGAATTGTGTCGTACCGAAGAATCAGCCGCTCGAAAACTGACTCTCGAAAGCGGTGCCCTCCACTTGCGTGACACGAGCAAAGGGACTCCACTAACACGGTATCCGTCTTCCTCACAACAGGCAAGAAAACACGGACCGACTGCCCAATGCCTCTCTCCTCCTACCACCCGCGTATCGGGCCGCAATCGCATTTTTCAGCCAAGCGCAATCAGTTGAACAGCATCCCGCCGTCGACGGCATACGAGCTGCCCGTGACGAAGCTGGCTTCATCAGAGAGCAGGAACAGCGCCACCGCGGCTGCCTCGCGTGCCTCACCCACACGTTTGAGCAGCAGGCTGTCAGCGAGCTGCTCCTCATATTGCGCGCGTAGTTCATCGGGCAGTTGCGCACGTAGGTTGCTTTTGATCGGCCCGGGCACCAGGGCATTCACACGGATGCCACGCGGGGCGTATTCAGCAGCCCAACCGCGCGCAGCGGTGAGAATGGCTGCTTTGCTCGCGGCGTATAGGGATACCATCGGCCGGCCTTCGTAGACCGCGGTGGAGGAGGTCACCACCACCGAAGATCCATCTTTGAGATATGGGGAAAGTGCCCCCATCTGCAACATCGGGGCCACAACGTTGACTTGAAGCAGCTTCTCGATTGCTTCCTTGTCCGCCTCCTCGACCGTGGCCGCGATGCCGTATGCGGCATTCAGCCACAGCCCATCCAACCCTCCTGTATCCTTGACCACCGGAAGAAGGCGCTCGAGCGTTTTGCCGTCCGAGGCATCATCGTGCACAACGATGGCCTTCTCCCCCAGCTCAGCCGCGGCCGCCGCCAAATGACTTTCAGTGCGGCCAGTGACGATGACTTCGGCGCCTTCAGCAATCAGAAGCTTCGCTCCCGCTAAGCCTATTCCGCTGCTTCCACCAGTGATGAGAACTGTCTTGCCCTCGAAGCGTCCCATGACATTTCCTTTCGATCAATCGGTAAACAAGCTTCCTCATTCTGCTTGGGGTTTGGCACCGTGAACAAGTGATCATCGCAATTTACGTCAGAAAAGACGGCAAGGATTTGACAGGGGCGCAGCGCCGCCGAAGGCCGAATCCTGCGTGCTCGCGCGGGAGCTTTCGCCTGGACGACGGCCATGACGCATCGCTTCTCCATTCAGCGAATGATGCTTGTTGAGAACGAATGCAGCCGATGCGCCGAAAATTGCACAGCCTGCGTTACGGAGCCGATCACCCGCCCCCGCACTGCCGAACCGACACGGCAATCGCCGATCATTCGAGCTCAACCGGGCCGACTACCCGCACCTCTTCGATATCGAGCCGTTCCTGGATCACATGGAGAACGTTCATATCGATCTTGCCTTCGTTACGCAAGCGCTTGAGCTCCTCACGTTGATAATCGATCACAGCAAGTCGAAGAGAGCGATCCCGGTCCAAAGTCACAAAACCATCGGGGCTCGTATTTCCCTCAGCTGCTTGCGCCTCGCCCTCGGTAATCTTTCTGCAATGAACCCATTCAGCGCGTAGGTGATCGACCACTTCTCGCTCAGCCCCGACCTTGTCCCCCAGTTCGTCTAGGGCGTCGTATCCAAGCGATGAGATGATATCCATCGCCTGATGTATCTCCTGCTCCTCCGACGAATCTGTTGGAATTCTTGCCCAGCGAATCACAGCCGGGAGCAGCAAGCCTTGCACCACCATCGAGAGTGCCACTACCCCAGCAACGACGAAAATGATGAAATCTCGACCAAAGGTTCCGCTCGGCACGGAAAGCGCCACCGCTAATGAAACACCGCCACGCAGCCCCGCGAATGTGCTGACCACACGTCCGCGAAATGTCGTACGCAGCCGGCGCTGTTTCTCAGAACGATCCAAAGCTCGAATGATTCCAATGGTTACGTGAAGGAAGATAAATCTAGCGGCAATGGATATCAACCATGTGACGGCTATGACGAGCAGACCATAACTCCATGAGGAATCGAAACGTTTGATAGCTTTTCCCATGCGCTCAACGGCACTGGGCAACTGCACGCCCACAAGGACGAAAAGCGAACCGTTCATGATGTAGGAGACGAAAGACCATATCGGCAGGCCGTAGAAGCGATTAGCGGGTTTGATGGTGTCAGGCCCCCGAAAGGTCAGATAGAAGGCCGCAACCACGACGGCGACGACGCCAGAGCCCTTCATGTCTTTGAACGGTTCAATGCTTTCGGAGAGCAAGAACGTCACGAATGGGATTGTGAACATGAAAATACTGAAATTCATGGGATTGCCGATATTGGCACGCACGTGGTTGGCAGCCCAGCCAACCACGAGGCCCACGGATACGCCAATGAGGAAGGAAAAGACAAACATTCCGGAAGCGTGCCCTATCGTCAAGGAATGGCCATCGGCCATCTGTAGAGCAAGAGCAAAGACCACCAGGGTGCTTCCGTCGTTGATGAGAGCTTCGGCCTTGAGCGAGGTTATGGAAGCCTTGGGGAGCTTCCCGTTAAGCGTGGCCACTGCAACCGCATCGGTGGGGGCCACGGACTTCGTTCAATTGGTGGACAGGAATAAGTGCCAGAATAAGACCAAGTAGCATCAGCACGATGGCCGGAGTCACGCGCAGTTTGCGAGCCAGGGCGTTGCTTAACAGAATCGATGCGGCCATTGCAATGATAACTTCAAGCATGTGTCTCCTTTCCCCGCTCTACCAATGTCAGAGCCATCAATCGTCAACTATAGAGACCGCTCTTGGAAATGAAGCCTCGCACTCACCCGTGTCTGTTGATGAAATCAGTGACCGCAGCATTTATTTCCGCACTATGGCCACTCATGAAATGTCCTCCCGTTTCGAAGATTACCTTCTCAAGATTCCGGTAGCGATGAAGAGACTCTTTAACCTGGCTTTTCGGGGAATCGAAGGGAGCGATCCGATCGTCTTTCGCGTGGAGAAGCAGCACCGGCACTCGCATTTCTTCGATCGGATACTGCTCGAAATGTACGGCCATATCCCGATTAGTGATTCTAACGTCGATCTCTGCCCCTCGCTTGCGTTCGGTCAACGGCAACATGCTGTGAATGACGTTAGCCTTCATGCCATAAATAAATCTGTAGCAAGGAAAACTCATCCACATCGAAAAATCGTGATTCATAAACGGTGGCGGTCCCATCAAGCGAGGAATCTTCTGAGGTTTCTCATTCCACGGGGCGGCGGAGCAAAACAGGATCAAGCCTTTGGTGCGCTCGGGGTAATCTAAGGCAAACCGTATGGCAGGTGTGCCTCCGGCCGACGTCGCCACGACGAAGACTCGCTCAATATCCAAGTGATCGAGGAGCTCGGCATAGGCTTCGGCTTGCTCCTTCGGAGTGCCATCACCTTTGACCACGCTGCCCGTGTAGCCAAAACGAGAGGGAGCGAGAATGCGGTGACCGGACGAAAAGTCTTCGAGATTGTCGAAGGCCTGATCATAACCGCCGTACAATCCGTGTACGGAGAGAATCACTTCCCCCTCCCCTCGATCAACGTACGTCATCCGGCCGTATCCCAACCGCACCGAAGTCACATCGTAGGTAGTCAAACGCCTCCTGGACGCTGTCAACGCTTGCTTCAACTGGCACATCCGAATGGCAAAAACACTTGAAACGGCTGCGGCACACCCGTAAGCAAAGATCTTTGCGCTCTTCATTTCTCGGTCTCCTTCTTGAACGTGCCGGCGTCTTTTCAGCACATGGACAGCGCATCTCGTTACGACGAACTTAGTACCCTTTTTCGCAGCATCAAGATCCCCGAGCCAATCGCATTTTATGCGGCAACCACAATCTAGTCTTTAGAAAGTTCAGAAGTCTAATCGTTAATAGGTTCAGACGGTGAATGGCGTGTGACTATCCTTCACTGTCTTAAATCACCGCTAAACAGCAAAGAATAAATGAAAGAAAACAAGGAAGATAGCCCATATCCCTACGGAATTATCGACAGCTTGAAGCAACACGAAATAAACAAAGCAAAAGAAAAATATGTAAAATATACGCACCAATTAATACGAAACTATTTACCAGAATAATATGTGGAGCTAAGGGGATTCGAACCCCTGACCTCTTCCATGCCATGGAAGCGCGCTACCAACTGCGCCATAGCCCCAATCGGACTCCATCAATGTTACGGATCCCCTCAGTGCTTGGCAAATCACCGCTAGGAGATACAGATCACCGTTAGAAGATACAAGAGCGCTGTTCACTGCGTGGGCGTACGAACGTCATCGATATCGCCCGCCCCCAGGTTGTATGCGGCAATACGCCAGGCGGGCGGGCCAAAACGCAGCGGTTCTAGAATCGCCCAGTGACAGTTGGACATGACTTTCAGCCCCATCCAGCCCCCCGGGGTCTCCCCCACGAGTGCGGTCACGGCACATTTGATGGCTGCACCGTGGGAGGCCACAACTAGAGTCCCGTCCGTTCGACAGGCCCATTCTTCGACGGCTCTGCCAGCGCGAAGGCCGACGTCGACTTGGCGTTCCACGCCCACGCCTTCCGGTTCCTTGGCCTGCTTCCACCGCCGATACTGTTCGGGATAACGCTCTTCGATCTCGGCGCCGGTCATTCCCTCGAAGAGACCGAAAGAGCGCTCCTTGAATCGGTCATCCGTTTCAACGTCGACGCCAATGAGCGCCGAAAGCTCGCTAGCCGTCTGAAAGGCCCTGGCAAGCGGTGAACTGACAATCAGGGAAGGCTCCAAACCGGCAATAATCTTGGCTGCAGCCCGCGCCTGGTCAACGCCCTTGTCGTTGAGGGGAAAATCCCGAGCGCCCTGGATTCGCCCCGTGAAGTTCATATTGGTCTGTCCGTGGCGCCACAGAACCACCCGAAACGCGGTCATACGCCGGAAGAATCAGTATCAGGCGATGCAATATTCAGAGGTTCGACATCCGAAGGCTTAATGTTTCCAGGCTCGACCGAAAGATCGATGCTTGGGCAATCCCCCCACAGCCGTTCCAGAGCGTAGAGCTCACGATCGTCGTCCTGCTGGACATGCACCACGAGATCGCCGTAATCCACAAGAACCCAATGAGCCTCGTCAAAACCTTCGCGCCGCTTCTGACGCAGGCCCGCCTTGTGCAGGGCCTCGTCAACGGCGTCGACGATTGACTTGACCTGACGGTCACTCGAACCGGAAATGACCAGGAAAAGCTCCGTGAGCACAAGCCTCTCGGACACATCAAGGGCGGCGATACTCGTAGCTTTGAGCTCTGCCGCAGCCTTTGCCGCCATTCTGGCGTATTTCAAAGTGCTTTCGGATGCCGTCACATCACACCCCGAAGCCGCCGGGCGGCGTCACGGACGCTGCGGCATCGAGTACGGGCTGTATGTCACCGGATGCCGCAAAATGGCGAATGCCGATGCCAATCGCCACACCGATGAGGAGGCCCACAAGAATCGTCACAACCCACATGAACCACCCGCGCGGGGCCTCGTCATCTTCTTCGGCGATGTCGTTCAGTTCTTCCTGGTAGCCGCTTTCGGGCACGACGGAAGACGCCTCGGGATCGATCGAACGAACTTCGTTTTGAGGGGTGGGAACAGGCGCGAACTCGGAATAGCTTTCGTCCCCCGGTTCACTTTCTCGCCGCAACCTTTCCAGCAAAGGGGCCTTGAGCGAGGCTCTAGGATCGTACTGATCGTCACCGGTCGCATCGACAGCACCGGCGCTTGCGTGCTCTTTGGGGGCGTCAACCTCGGGGAAACGGCTGCCCTGCCGATCTTTTACCGCAGATCCTGCGCCGTCGGCCGAATCGTTGCCGTCGAATCTGGCCATGACCGAACTGTTTCGCGAGCTTTCGAACTCGTCGAATCCGCTCTCTGATGCGTGAATCGGATTCTTGAACGATTCGGTCGATGCCGGAATTGATTGCGTTGAAGCCGGAATTGATTGTGTTGACGTCGGAATCGATTGGGGCGGTCCTACCGACTGAGTCGGCGTGGGAATGGACTGAGCCGAAGCCTTCGGCATCGACGAAGTGGAGCTGGACTGGCTCTCGAAAGGCCGGGAGAGCTCGGTTTGATCCTTGTCCTGCCCCGTGAAGTTCTTCTGCTCGTCGGGAACCACGCTGGGAAAGGCGCCCGACGCGTCGACCATGGAATCCGAGCCACCGCCAGAGGCGGCCCCCCCACTCGAGGGGCGAGTCGATTCCTTCCGAGCGTCGCCTGCGGCGGGCCATCGTCCTTCAACGAGCCCAACTTCGGCGGCCGCAACCGTCGCAACGGGAGTGATGTTGCCCGTCGTCGAGAATCCTCCTTCTTTCGAAGCGTGCCCGGCCTGATGCGTTGAAGTCCTGCCCGTAGTGGCCGCATGCGATGCACGCGAAGTCGACTCGTGTGCGCTGCCACTCCTGTTGGACGACGACGCGAAACGCTCCTGCGCGCCAGCGTCCTGTGCCGTCAATCCTCCTGCGGCCACGTTCTCTCGGTTTGCATTGGAAGCCGTGCTTCCAGAATCGTCTCGCGTCAGCCCCGCCTCACGTTCACGCATCTCCTTGCGCGTCAGG
>ERZ773038.1846-NODE-1846-length-11414-cov-15.651642_pt1 | contig 11414 bp, 11 predicted proteins | sample MGYA00511665_ERZ773038 | MGnify/ENA primary metagenome ERZ773038 (study PRJEB29015, sample SAMEA2737966) | human oral metagenome | biome: human oral; feature: human-associated habitat; material: dental | place: China | collected 2028 ... | reverse complement strand
AATTCCCTGAAACCTTGGATAAACCAAAGGCATCTTGGATTTTTAACTTTGTTTTGGGTGTTGTTCATGCTATCGCTGAAGTACTAGCTTGTATCATCTTTTATGCTACTTCAGGGACAAACGTTGAAAATATGTTTTATGTTCTCTTCGTCCTAGTTGGTTTTGGAACAATTGTCCATAGTATGGTAGACTATACATTAGCACTAGCTGTCTATAAAGTGCTTCGAAAACGTCGCTAAAAGGAAAAACTATGACAACGGATCGCAAACAAGCTCTTCTCAAACTGTTAAAAGAGGCACCAAAAGCTCTCAATGGTCAAACCTTGGCTGAGCACTTTCATGTTACGCGCCAAGTCATTGTACAGGATATCGCTATTCTCCGAGCAGATGGGGCTCCTATCCTATCCACCAATCGTGGTTATATCTACAAAGAAAATGATGCCAGCCCCTACGTTCACAAACTCTTTAAAGTGAAACATGAACTGGAAGAAATCGGTCAGGAACTTCTAGCCATTGTAGATAATGGCGGACGCGTTCAAAATATCTTAATCGATCATCCCGTTTATGGTGAAATTGAAACCCATCTCAAACTCACCTGTCGTCGAGATGTCCAGCACTTTCTGGAACAAGTCGAGAATTCAGACTTTAGACCCCTTTCTGAATTGACAGACGGCATCCATTACCACCTTGTTGAAGCCGAGACACAACAAGACCTCCACTATATTGAGGAGGCCTTGGATCAGTTAGGTTATTTGGTAAAAGACTAGAAAATTTCTTTCTCCCAGCCGTCCTCTGTACGGTGGCGATAGAAGAACTCAGACTTGTCAGGTGCTTCCATCATTTCCATCAAAGGCAACATATCATAGGCCAGATCCAAGTTTGGAATCTGGTCTTTTTGCACCCAAGATACCTCTCCTTCTTCTGAGGATTGGAGACTTCCAGTAAACTCTGTCGCCTTATAGCAAACGACGATGTAGCGCTCACCTGTATCTAAGGGCCAATTTTTAATACCGACCAGTTGGGGATTATGAATGGTCAAACCAGTTTCTTCGTATATTTCACGAATGACAGACTCGGCAAAGGCCTCGCCATTCTCAACATGTCCTCCTGGAAAGGCATAGCCAGACCAGCGATTGTTTTCAGGAGAGCGATATTGCATAACCACGCGCTGAGTTTCGAGGTCTTCAATCAGACAGATATTGGTTAAAATGGTTGCTTGCGCACGGGACATAGATTTGCTCGCTTTCTAAGTTATTAAAATGTATCTTCGTTGTATTTTACTTCTGACTTCATGATAAAGGGATTGATCAATTCATGATGTTCATAGGTACTATGGACTATAAAACCTCGAACAATGATGATTTCTTTATCTTGCATATGATAGTCAATATTGATGGGAATGGCTGGATTTGGGATAATTGACAAAACAAAGAAGGCCATAAACCAAAGATAAAGTGCCACCAATCCACTAAAAAATTGAAAAATAAGGTGGTACCATTGAAAATCTCTTATTCTATAAAAGATTCTCCAGGGATGGATTAAGACAGTCAAACAAAGAATGAAAAACCAACTATTCCACAAAATTGGCGTAAAGGATAGGCCAAAAACCAACAAGATCAAATGAAGGATCACAAAAGCTAGCAAAGCCAAATAGAGTGTTTTAAATGAAAATAACTTACTTAGATTTTCTTTTGTCATGATTATTCCTCTTTTTGTCCTTATATTTCAAAATGACCATTAATATCGCTGGAATGATGAAAAAGATTAGACAGGTAGTAATTGGAAGCCAGATGTAGCGATAATCAACAGATAATAAGGAAGGAATTATTTTAACATTTCTCCCTTTCACCCCAACAATTAAGTGGAGGAGAAAAATAGGTCCATTTATGTATAGAAAAGTTTTTAAAAATCCTTGTACTGAAGCCTTATTGCTAAAACCATCTCTAAAAATACCTTGATAGAATGTGTGCACCAAAAAGACAAAATTCATAATAATTGGCAAGACATAGGACATTTCTTGATACGATTTCGGGATAAGTGAGGTCCCGAACAACACATACATGATACCAAAAATAGAAAATAATATTATGCCACCATCCATAAAAGAAGCAAACTTTGAATGTCTTTCCAGCCACAATTGGACGTGAGCTATCAAAGAATACTTTTTCTGGATTTTTCTCATTTGTCTGTTCTGTTGTTTGACCTTCTTTTGTCTCTTAATCTTTCGTTCCATTTACGCCTCCTTCTTCTCTTTTCTATCTGTATAATCAAAAGCAGAATGCCCAGCCCCAAGAAAAAGAAAAAGAGATAACTTACAATAGGAACCCAGACATAGGCTGGATCCATAGAAATTATGGGAGGGAAATTCGTTGACTTACGACGTCCTAGCCAATTCAGACCTACCAAGAGATGAAAGGGAAAAAGAAGACCATTGAACCCAATAAATCCCCATGAAAAGTAACGCCATTTCTGAAGTTTATCACTACTAAAACGAAAGACAAGGAAATAGGTTGATAAGATCAGAAGGATAAGATTGAAGCTTAAGGGGGAAAGATAGTTTATGTTCGGTAATGGGTAACTAATGTAAGAGGCGGCAAGAAATGATACAAACATAGATCCAAATAATACACTCGTATCCAAAAGTTGACCAATCCTTCTGTGCCTTTCCATCCAAAGAAAAATCCTCTTAGTCCAAGAAGACTTTTCGTTTGTCTTGTACTTCATTTGCCTACTCATCTTCATTTTCATCTACTCCTTTTTTTGAACCTTTAGAGAGAAAGAAAATTGTCAACGTTAACATCAAGACTAGAAGGTAGATGACAATAGGAAACCAGATATAGGATGACTCCAGTGAAAACAAAGGTGACAGAACAACTCTTCCTCTCTTTCTCACACCAATCAGTTGAAAAATGAAGCTAAGGATATTGATATAAATAAAGGGTTCACAAAATCTTTTAAGAGTCCTTTCTTTCTCCGTTTTCACTGACAAAAAGAGAGCATAGAACCTATTACCCAAGATAAAAAGATTCAATTGCAAGGGAAATAAGAGTTCTCTGTGCCGAAAATCAGCTGGAATGCTTTTGTTCTGTGATGTTGTAAATTCTATAACTAGGAACAAGATGATATAAAAGATAATATCAAGCATAAATTTGACAAATCGATGCCCTTGTAACCAAAAACGAACAGAATCTAAGCCTGATGATTTCTTATAATTCGTCTCTTTCAATTTCATAATAACTTCCCTCTATTTAAAATATATTCTAAAACGTAAAGGTGGTATAGGTTCAAAGTTAAATTTTAAGATTTAAAATTTCTTAGTTCTATTCTTTTCGTAACTTATCAGTTTATGATTCTTAATCTTTAAAGAAACACCACTACCTGAACGATATCCTTTAGCACCATAGTAGTAAGAAACCTCATAAAAGGCATCTGGCAACTCAGCATTATCTATCCCATTTGAAATAAATCCTGTCAGTCCGCCTTCACCATCAAAATAATCTTTCTCACCCTCTTCTAAAACAGTGTCTTTATATCGAACACTTCCTTTAATAATTCCTTTTTCCAAAAATTCATCAATAGGGAGGTCATATAAACCTTGAAAAGCTTTCCCTTCCTTATGGTTTTTTTCGATGAGAGCATAATAGTCTTGGATATTGTCAGATTCAGTATCGACACTCCAGTAACTACTTACGAATTCCAAATTGGGATTTTCATATTGCTTGAAAAAACTCTCTACCTTTTCTTTGTTAGAAACACTGACAGGATTCTGGTTGAGTAGCTGATCTGCTATATGTGAAAATTGATGTAACATCGTTTCAATAGTTCCATCGTATGCCAGTGCTTCATACGTTTTTCTAGAAGTACTGGAAGATTTAGGATCAAATATCAAACTATCACTGACAGTGACTTTCCTACCATTAACTTCTTCACTATAATCGTATTCAATTTCATACTCTACAGAAGGCCATCTGTATCTAGAATATTTAGTAACCTTTACATCTCCTTCAAAACCATATAACTTTAAGGTGCTTCTTGTTACACTCTCAATTTCAGATTTAGATGGTCCTGAAAAAGTATTATGAAAGGTAACTAATAAAATGACTACAAAACTCAGAAAACAGGCTGAGAGGATAATTGCGATAAAACTGAAATTCAACACTAACGCTTTTTTCATTACTCCATTCTCCTAGTTAAACATATTTAAATTTATTTCACTAATCCAACGCCTTGACTTCCTCAGCTACTTTTTGTAGATATTTTTGTCTTGTAGAATTTGTATTCACCTCACGCCCTAACTCACCCAAAATTGAAACTTTTTTTGTTTTGATACCGCAATGATTCAGGACAGCATTCTTTAATACTGATATTCCATAACTGTCTGGGATATTGATAGGACCTGAAAATACTTTATACCACCATGTTGGTGCCATGGATGTTGCGTAAATACTAGCTGTTTTTCCTTTTAGTAACTTTTTAAACTGCTGACCCCTTAAGTAGTTTAAAATAAAACTTCCTTGATTATTGGCAGAGTACGCAATTCCTGGCGTGAAAACACGATCAATCCACCCCTTCAATAAACTAGGCATACTACTCCACCAAATTGGATAAACAAAAATGAAATGATCTGCCCACTGAATTAATTCCTGAGAGCGAAGTATGAAGGGGTCCTCTTCCATCCGTTTTCGATAACCATAACGTAATACAGGATCAAAATCTATCTCATTTAGGTTAATAGATTCAAGCTCATGATGATTTGAGTCAATATTTTCTACAATCGTTTGAAAAATTTCTTGACAGAAACTTCCCTTGTCAGGATGTCCATTGATGATTAAAATTTTCATTCGTTTTCTCCTATCTAATCCAACGCCTTCACTTCCAACATCATGTCACGTATCTGAGCTGCCAGTTCAAAATCAAGTACTTCGACGGCTTCTTGCATTTGTTTTTCGAGTTTCTTGACGAGTTCCTTGCGTTCTTGTTTGTTGAGGCTATTGATATCGACTTCCTTGTCCTCTTCTTTGGAAACTGCCTTAGTTACGGCGATTAGATCACGGATTTCTTTCTTTATGGTTTGAGGTACGATACCATGCTCTTCATTATAAGCCATCTGGATTTTCCGACGACGGGCTGTTTCATCGATAGCTTTTTGCATAGACTGAGTCATAGTATCCGCATACATAATAACATGACCTTCACTATTACGGGCAGCACGTCCAATGGTCTGGATGAGTCCACGCTCGTTACGGAGGAATCCTTCCTTGTCAGCATCTAGAATAGCAACCAAGCTTACCTCGGGAACGTCAATCCCTTCGCGAAGGAGGTTGATTCCGACCAAAACATCAAAAACACCCAAACGTAGGTCACGGATAATCTCCGTCCGCTCCAAGGTTTTGATATCCGAGTGCATATACTTGACCTTGATGCCCATTTCTTTGAAGTAGTCGGTCAAGTCTTCTGCCATCTTCTTGGTCAAGGTTGTGATAAAGGTTCGTTCATTCTTTTCAACACGGGCATTGATTTCACCTAGGAGGTCATCAATCTGTCCCATAGTTGGACGGACTTCCACTTCAGGATCCAAGAGCCCTGTTGGACGAATGATTTGCTCAATCACTGTCTCGGTCTGTTCATTTTCGTAGTCGCCTGGTGTCGCTGAAACGTAAACAATCTGATGCACATGGCTTTCAAACTCCTCCCGACGGAGAGGACGATTATCTAAGGCAGACGGCAAACGGAAACCATAATTGACCAACATTTCCTTACGCGAACGGTCTCCATTGTACATGCCCTTAATCTGCCCCATGGTCATGTGACTTTCATCAATCATGATTAAGAAATCATCTGGGAAGAAATCAAGAAGCGTATAAGGAGGCTCTCCTTCGCTACGACCATCCATGTGACGAGAATAGTTTTCAACACCGTTGGTATAACCCATCTCACGCAGCATTTCGATATCGTACTCTGTCCGCTGTTTCAAACGCTGAGCTTCTAGCAGTTTGCCTTCCTTCTCAAAAACTGCTAACTGCTCCTCCAACTCCGCCTGAATCTTGGCAATCGCAACCTCCATGTGATCATCATTGGTCACAAAGTGAGTGGCAGGGAAAATCGCCAAATGATCCACTTCTCCCAATACCTGACCTGTCAAAGCCTCAACTTCACGGATACGGTCAATCTCATCCCCGAAAAATTCTACTCGAAAAGCGTGTTCATCACGAGAAGCTGGGAAAATCTCCACCACATCCCCGCGAACGCGAAATCTTCCCCGTTGGAAATCAATATCATTGCGTTCAAACTGAATATCCACCAAGTCATTCAAGAGTTTATCACGAGAAATCTCCAGACCTGGACGGAGACTAACGACACTATCAGAATATTCCTTGGGCGAACCCAAACCATAGATACAAGAGACTGAAGCCACTACGATGACATCGTTACGCTCCAGAAGAGCTGAAGTCGCTGAGTGACGGAGCTTGTCAATCTCATCATTGACCGAGCTATCCTTCTCAATATAGGTATCGCTCGAAGGGACATAGGCCTCTGGTTGATAATAATCATAGTAAGACACAAAGTACTCAACAGCATTTTCAGGGAAAAATTCCTTGAACTCCCCATAGAGCTGACCAGCTAGTGTTTTGTTATGGGCAATGACCAAGGTTGGTTTATTGACTTTGGAAATGACCTGACTCATGGTATAGGTCTTCCCTGTACCCGTCGCCCCCATCAGAATCTGAGCCTTTTCTCCACCCTCGATATTGTCAACCAACTGCTCAATCGCTTGTGGTTGATCTCCTGAAGGTTGGTATTTTGATACTAGTTTAAATTTATTATCTGTAATTCGATTAATCATGATTGCCTCATCTGCATTTTTCTATCCTTCTATTTTACCATAAATTTACTTTTCAGACTCTTCTCTAGGTTGATGAGAGTGAGTATTTCATGTTACATTTCCTTACATAAAATCCATAAAATTTGCCTTTTCACCTTTTTTCTGGTATAATGGAAAAATATTCGGAAAAGGAGACTAAAAATGAAGAAAAAAATACTAGCATATTTGCTCATTTTATTTCCCATTTTCTCACTAGGTATGGCAAAAGCTGATACTGTTAAGATTGTGTCTGATACAGCTTACGCACCTTTTGAGTTTAAAGATTCAGATCAAACCTATAAAGGGATTGATGTTGATATTATCAATAAAGTCGCAGAAATCAAAGGATGGAACATCCAAATGTCTTATCCTGGCTTTGATGCAGCTGTAAATGCAGTGCAGTCAGGTCAGGCAAATGCCATTATGGCAGGTATGACAAAAACAAAAGAACGTGAAAATGTCTTTACCATGTCTGATACCTATTATGATACAAAAGTTGTCATTGCTACCACAAAGGCAAATAAAATCACCAAATATGAGGAACTTAGCGGGAAAACAGTTGGAGTTAAGAACGGAACTGCCGCTCAACGTTTCCTCGAAAGTATCAAAGATAAATACGGTTTCTCTATTAAAACCTTTGATACAGGTGATTTGATGAATAACAGTCTAAGTGCTGGTGCTGTAAATGCCATCATGGATGACAAACCTGTTATTGAGTATGCGATTAACCAAGGACAAGATCTCAGCATCAATATGGATGGTGAGGCTGTTGGAAGCTTTGCTTTTGGTGTCAAGAAAGGGAGCAAGTATGAACACTTGGTTACCGAGTTTAATGAAGCCCTAGCACAAATGAAGAAGGATGGTAGCTTGGAGCAAATCATCCAAAAGTGGACGGCTTCTAAAACTACGGCAAGCCCAACAACAACTACTGCTGCTGGACAAAAAGCTACTCCTGTGAAAAGCAAGTACATTATTGCCAGCGACTCATCTTTCGCCCCATTCGTCTTTCAAAATTCAAGCAATCAATACACCGGTATTGATATGGACCTCATCAAGGCCATTGCCAAAGACCAAGGTTTTGAAATTGAAATTACCAACCCAGGATTTGACGCAGCCATTAGTGCTGTTCAAGCAGGACAAGCAGATGGTATCATTGCTGGTATGTCTGTAACAGATGCCCGTAAGGAAACCTTCGACTTCTCAGAATCATACTACACAGCAAATACGATTCTCGGTGTGAAAGAATCAAGCACCATTGCTTCTTATGAAGACCTCAAGGATAAAACTGTCGGTGTTAAAAACGGAACTGCTTCTCAAACCTTCCTTACTGAAAACCAAAGCAAATACGGCTATAAGATTAAAACCTTCGCAGATGGCGCTTCTATGTATGACAGTCTGAATACTGGCTCTATCGATGCCGTGATGGATGATGAGCCAGTTCTCAAATATTCTATCAGCCAAGGTCAAAAATTGAAAACACCAATCGCTGGAACTCCAATCGGTGAAACTGCCTTTGCGGTTAAAAAAGGAACAAACCCTGAATTGATCCAGATGTTCAATAACGGACTTGCGAACCTCAAAGCTAACGGAGAATTCCAAAAGATTCTTGACAAGTATCTAGCTAGCGAAACTTCAACTGACTCAACAAGTACGGTTGACGAAACAACTATCTGGGGCTTGCTTCAAAACAACTACAAACAACTTCTTAGTGGACTTGGAATCACTCTTGCTCTAGCGCTTATTTCATTTGCAATTGCCATTGTCATCGGTATTATCTTCGGTATGTTTAGCGTTAGCCCATACAAATCTCTTCGTCTGATCTCTGAGATTTTCGTTGACGTTATTCGAGGAATTCCGTTGATGATTCTTGCAGCCTTCATCTTCTGGGGGATTCCAAACTTCATCGAGTCCATTACAGGCCATCAAAGTCCAATTAACGACTTTGTAGCTGGTACCATAGCCCTCTCACTCAATGCTGCTGCTTATATCGCTGAAATTGTTCGTGGCGGGATTCAAGCTGTTCCAGTTGGGCAAATGGAGGCCAGTCGCAGTCTTGGTATCTCTTATGGAAAAACCATGCGAAAGATTATCTTGCCACAAGCGACTAAATTGATGTTGCCAAACTTTGTCAACCAATTCGTTATCGCTCTTAAAGATACAACCATCGTATCTGCTATCGGTCTGGTGGAACTCTTCCAAACTGGTAAGATCATCATCGCCCGTAACTACCAAAGTTTCAAGATGTATGCAATCCTTGCTATCTTCTATCTTGTAATTATCACGCTTTTGACTAGACTAGCGAAACGCTTAGAAAAGAGGATTCGTTAATGGCAAAACTAAAAATTGATGTAAATGATTTGCATAAGTATTATGGAAAAAACGAAGTTTTAAAAGGCATTACTACTAAATTCTATGAAGGTGATGTTGTCTGTATCATCGGTCCTTCTGGTTCTGGTAAATCCACTTTCCTCCGTAGCCTTAACCTTCTCGAGGAGGTAACGAGTGGCCACATCACAGTGAATGGTTATGATTTGACTGAAAAATCAACCAATGTCGACCATGTTCGCGAAAACGTGGGAATGGTCTTCCAACATTTCAACCTCTTCCCTCACATGTCCGTCCTAGAAAATATCACTTTTGCACCTATTGAACACAAACGAATGACCAAAGAAGAAGCTGAAAAATTGGGGATGGAGTTGCTGGAGAAAGTCGGTCTTGCAGACAAAGCTAATGCTAACCCAGATAGCCTATCAGGTGGTCAAAAACAGCGTGTAGCTATCGCTCGTGGACTTGCCATGAATCCTGATATCATGCTCTTTGATGAGCCAACTTCCGCTCTGGACCCTGAGATGGTCGGAGATGTACTAAATGTTATGAAGGAATTGGCGGAACAAGGCATGACCATGATCATCGTAACCCATGAGATGGGATTTGCTCGTCAGGTTGCCAACCGTGTTATCTTTACGGCTGATGGTGAATTCCTGGAAGATGGAACTCCAGATCAAATCTTCGATAACCCACAACACCCTCGTCTAAAAGAGTTCTTGGACAAGGTCTTAAATGTATAAAACAAAACTGTAAGGTTCTCCTTACAGTTTTTTAATTGCGTATTGGATTTTTTGTTTTTTTTGAAAATTATGATAAAATAAAAACTATGATAATGAGGAAATCTCATCCCTAGTCCAACTAGGAAAAAATATAGAAATTAGGTAGCTAGATGTCATCAAAGGTTATTGTTACAATTTTCGGTGCGAGTGGAGATTTAGCTAAACGCAAACTCTACCCTTCCCTTTTCAGACTCTATAAATCAGGCAATCTCTCTGAGCATTTTGCTGTTATCGGAACAGCTCGTAGACCTTGGAGTAAGGAATATTTTGAATCTGTAGTTGTCGAGTCCATCCTTGATTTGGCAGATAGTACCGAGCAAGCCCAAGAATTTGCTAGCCACTTCTACTATCAAAGCCATGATGTGAATGATACGGAACATTACATTGCTTTGCGCCAATTACAAGCTGAGCTCAACGAAAAATACCAAGCTGAACACAATAAGCTCTTCTTCTTGTCTATGGCACCTCAGTTCTTTGGAACTATTGCCAAGCATCTCAAATCTGAAAACATTGTTGATGGCAAAGGTTTTGAGCGCTTGATCGTTGAGAAACCATTTGGTACAGACTACGAAACAGCTAGCAAACTCAATGAAGATCTCCTTGCGGCCTTTGATGAGGAGCAAATCTACCGTATCGACCATTACCTAGGTAAAGAGATGATTCAGAGTATCTTTGCTGTTCGTTTTGCCAACATGATCTTTGAGAATGTTTGGAATCGCGAACACATCGATAATGTTCAGATTACCTTTGCAGAGCGCTTGGGTGTAGAAGAACGCGGTGGCTACTATGATCAATCTGGTGCCCTTCGTGATATGGTGCAAAACCATACTCTCCAACTTCTCTCTCTTCTAGCCATGGACAAACCAGCTAGCTTTACAAAAGATGAGATTCGTGCTGAAAAGATAAAGGTCTTTAAAAACCTCTATCATCCAACTGAGGAAGAATTGAAAGAACAGTTTATCCGTGGTCAGTACCGCTCTGGTAAAATCGATGGCATGAAATACATTTCCTATCGTAGCGAGCCAAATGTCGATCCTGAATCTACAACAGAAACCTTTGCCTCTGGTGCTTTCTTTGTAGACAGCGAACGTTTCCGTGGCGTTCCTTTCTTCTTCCGAACAGGGAAACGTCTGACTGAAAAAGGGACTCACGTTAATATCGTCTTTAAGCAAATGGACTCTATCTTTGGAGAACCATTAGCACCAAATATCTTGACCATCTATATCCAACCAACAGAGGGATTCTCTCTCAGCCTCAACGGTAAGGAAGTTGGAGAAGAGTTCAAACTTGCACCTAATTCGCTTGACTACAGAACTGATGCGACTGCAACAGGTGCTTCACCAGATCCTTATGAAAAGCTAATCTACGATGTATTGAATAACGATTCAACTAACTTTAGCCACTGGGATGAGGTAAGTGCTTCTTGGAAATTGATTGACCGTATCG
>ERZ773038.1845-NODE-1845-length-11424-cov-8.238367_pt1 | contig 11424 bp, 10 predicted proteins | sample MGYA00511665_ERZ773038 | MGnify/ENA primary metagenome ERZ773038 (study PRJEB29015, sample SAMEA2737966) | human oral metagenome | biome: human oral; feature: human-associated habitat; material: dental | place: China | collected 2028 ... | reverse complement strand
GTGTAATGTATATTTGCTCATAAAAAAACTGCACCTTGTGAGTTGGAGGGGATGTGTCCAACTTTTGGGGTGCAGTTCAGTTTTCAGACGACCTTTTCGTCAACTTCATTTAAACACCGCCGCTAGCGACGCTTCAACAAAACCGCTCTTTCCTTACCCAAGCAGTTTCATCAAAAACAGCCGCTCCGTTTTACAGGCGAAATAGCGGAATAATCAGCACGTCTTCTGTCAGCGTGTGTTTCAATTGCTCAAATCAAACATTTAAGCCTGCAAAGAAGCACGATTTTCCAGAACTTGGTCAATCAAACCGTATTCTTTGGCTTCTTCAGCGGACATGAAGTTGTCGCGGTCGGTGTCGCGTTCCAAATCTGCCAAGTCGCGGCCGCAGTGTTTCGCCATCAGGCGGTTGAGTTTCTCTTTGATTTTCAACAGCTCGCGGGCATGGATTTCAATGTCGGATGCCTGACCGCCCAAGCCGCCGCTGATTAAAGGCTGGTGAATCATGATACGGCTGTTGGGCAGGGCGAAACGTTTGCCTTTTTCACCTGCCGAGAGCAGGAATGCGCCCATGCTTGCCGCTTGTCCCAAGCACAAGGTGGAGACATTGGGCTTGATGAAATTCATGGTGTCGTAAATCGACATGCCTGCCGTTACCGAGCCGCCGGGGGAATTGATGTAGAAGAAAATATCTTTGTCCGGATTTTCACTTTCCAAAAACAACAGCTGGGCAACCACCAGATTGGCGGATTCGTCGGTTACCGGACCGACCAAAAATACGATGCGCTCTTTCAAAAGGCGCGAGTAAATATCAAATGCACGCTCGCCGCGGCCGCTTTGTTCGATAACGGTAGGAACGAGGTAATTATTGAAATCGAAGGACATTTTTGTCTCCTGTCAATGTTGCGAAAGCACCAAAGGGGTGCTTTGGTGCTTTCAAGTTGCCTGTTTCAGACGACCTTTTGAAGATGATTAGGCTTGTGCGCCCATCACTTCGTCAAAAGACAAAGCTTTTTCGGTTACTTTGGCTTTGCCCAAAACGAAATCAACGACGTTGCTTTCTACTGCCAAAGAAGTCGGACCTTGCAGGCGGGAAGGCTCTGCGTAGTACCAGTCGATCACTTCTTGAGGATCTTCGTAGCTTTCTGCGAAGTTGGCAACAACGGCTTTGATTTGCTCTTCAGTCGGTTCCAGTTTGTTTTCTTCAACCAGTTTGGCCAAAATCAGACCCAAAGATACGCGGCGTTCGGCTTGCTCTTTGAACATATCCAAAGGCAGATCCAAGTTGGCAGCGTCAGCCATGCCTTGGTTGACGAAGTTTTGTTTCATTTCGTTTGCCAAGCGGGCGGCTTCTTCATTTACCAAAGCAACAGGCGCTTTCAGCTCTACGGCTTTGAGCAGCGCGTTCATTACAGATTCTTTGGTTTGTTCGTTTACGCGGCGTTCAACTTCGCGGCCTACGTTTTTCTTCACTTCTTCGCGCATTTTGGCAACGTCGCCGTCGGCGATGCCCAATGCTTTGGCGAAGTCGGCATCAACTTCGGGCAGGGTGGGTTCGGATACGTTGTTCAATGTGATGGTGAAGACAGCGGATTTACCGGCAACGTCTTTACCGTGGTAGTCTTCAGGGAAGTTGACGGTAACGTCTTTGCTTTCGCCTGCCTTCATACCGACTACGCCGGCTTCAAATTCAGGCAACATTTGACCTGCGCCCAATACGAAGGCGTAGTTTTTGGATGCGCCGCCGGCGAAAGGTTCGCCGTCGATTTTGCCTTCGAAGTCGATGATGACGCGGTCGCCGTTTTGGGCTTCGCGCTCAACATGGTTGAAGCGGGTGCGTTGTTTGCGCAGGATTTCTACGGTTTGGTCCACTTCGGCATCGCCGACGGAAGCGGTTACTTTTTCGACTTCTTGTGCAGACAAATCGCCGATAACGACTTCAGGGAACACTTCGAAAATCGCAGCGATTTTCAGGGATTCTTTATCGTCTTGTTCTTCAACGCCTTCGAAACGCGGATAGCCGGCAACTTTCAATTCTTGGGCAACGGCAACATCGTAGAAGCGGCGTTGGACCATTTCATTGATGACATCATTTTGAGCGCTTGCACCGTACATTTGGGCAATCATTTTTAAAGGTGCTTTACCCGGACGGAAACCGTCGATTTTTGCACGGCGTTGGGTTTGTTTCAGTTTTTTATCGGTTTCTGCGTTGATTTCGGACCAAGGCAGAGACAACACTACTTTGCGTTCCAGATTTTCTAAAGTTTCAACAGTTACGCTCATCGTAAGACCTTAATTTGTTGTGTTAAATAAAAAATGGGAATCCTTTTGCCAATGATGACTGCAAAAGCGGTCCGACCCATCGGGGCTTTTATCGTCCGTTGCTTGCAAAAGGCAGGAAAATTAGCTGGCTAGTATATCACAATGTTTGATTGACTGGATAATATAGTGGATTAACTTTAAACCAGCACGGCGTTGCCTCGCCTTGTCCTGATTTAAATTTAATCCACTATAATCCACTATATCGTCGATAGGCGGGCCGATTTTGCCCCGATAAAATAAGGTATTGGATCCGACATCATAAAAAGGTCGTCTGAAAACAGATATAACCGGTTTTCAGACGACCTTTGGTAATTATTGAGATCACAACTGGTCTTTTTGCGCCAAAATTCTGCGGCTGCCGTTGATGTCTGCGGTGGAAACGACACCGGCGTTTTCGAGCGCTTCCATCAGGTTGGCGGCGCGGTTGTAGCCGATGCGCAACTGGCGTTGCAGGGAGGAGATGGAAGTTTTTTTGCTTTCCAAAATGTAGGCGACGGCTTGGTCGAACAGTTCGTCGCTGCCTGCATTCGGATTGACGATGTTGGTGGTTTCCAGTGCGGCTTCACCGCTGAGCAAACCTTCGATATAGTCGGCGGGGGCTTGCGATTTGACGAAGTTGACGACTTGATGCACTTCGTCGTCTGAAACAAACGCACCTTGCAGGCGGGTCGGCTCGGCGCTGCCCGGTTGCAGGAACAGGGAGTCGCCGTATTTCAGCAGTTCGTCCGCGCCCATTTGGTCGAGGATGGTACGGCTGTCGATTTTGCTTTGCACGGTAAACGCCATGCGCGTCGGGATATTCGCTTTAATCAAGCCGGTGACGACATCGACGCTCGGTCGTTGGGTCGCGACAATCATATGGATACCGGCGGCACGCGCTTTTTGGGCGAGGCGGGCGATTTGTTGCTCGACGGCTTTGCGTTCGGTCATCATCAGGTCGGCCAATTCGTCGATAACGACCACAATCATCGGCAGTTTTTCCAGCGGCTCGGGGTCGTCCGGATTCAGACTGAACGGGTTGGGCATGGGTTTGCCCGATGCTTTGGCGGCTTCGACTTTTTGGTTGAAGCCTTCCAAGTTGCGCACGCCCGCATGGGAAAGCAGGCGGTAGCGTTTTTCCATTTCGGCGACACACCAGTTCAACGCCTGCCCTGCTTCGCGCATATCGGTCACAACCGGGCAGAGCAAGTGCGGAATGCCGTCGTAAATGCTCAATTCGAGCATTTTCGGGTCAATCATGATGAAGCGGACTTCGTCGGGCGTGGCTTTGAAAAGCATGGACATAATCATGCCGTTCACACCGACGGACTTACCCGAACCGGTCATACCGGCGACCAAAAGGTGCGGCATTTTTGCCAAGTCGCCGACCACGGGCGTGCCGGAGATGTCTTTGCCCAAGGCAACGGTCAGTTTGGATTTGGCTTCGGTAAACACGGGTGAAGAGAGAATTTCGCTCAACATCACGTCTTGGCGTTTTTCGTTGGGCAACTCGATACCCATCGTGTTTTTGCCCGCGATGGTTTCCACGATGCGCACGGATTGCAGCGACATGGAACGCGCCAAATCTTTAGACAGGGCAACGATTTGGCTGCCTTTTATGCCTTGCGCGGGTTCGATTTCATAACGCGTAATCACAGGGCCGGAAGTGGCGGACACGACTTGCACGCCGATGCCGAATTCTGCCAGCTTGGATTCAATCAGTTCGGCAGTGCGCTCCAATTCGGCAGGATTGATGCTGACGGGTTCGCCGTTGGGCAGGCGCAGCAGGTTCATGCTGGGTTTGTGGTATTCGCCTGTTTGTTGCGGCTCGTTGTCTTCAAACAAGGAAGCCTGAATTTTGGGTGGCGGCGCGACCGAGACCGCAACAGATTTGCGGTTGCTGGTGCTGCCTGCAAGCGGGGCGACTGGCGTAGCGGTGATATTTTTGGCTTCTTTCACCATACGGCGTGTATTTTCCGTTTCCAAGGCTTCGGCGGTCGAGCCGTCGTCCTTGCGTCTGCCCAATGCCTTTTTCAGACGACCCCAAATGCCTGAAAACAGGCTTTCGGTATTGCGTCCTGTTTTTGCCATGACTTCCAGCCAAGACACTTGTGCCAGCAAGGAAACGGAAAGCAGCAGCATGACGCACATAATCAGCAGGCTGCCGGATTTACCCAGCAGCCAAGCCAAGCCCGAACCAGCCAAAGCGCCGACCAAACCGCCCGCACCGACAGGCAGGGTTTCGTCCAAAGTATTTTGAAGGGTGAAGTATTCGAGAATCGGGCTGCACACCAAAAGCAGGAACAAAGCCAGCGCGGCAACGCCGTGATTGTACGATTTGTAGTTTTCGCGCTTTTGCAGCGGGCGGAAATTTTTATAGAGGAAAACGCACGAAGCGGCGATCCACCACCAAAACGACAGACCAAAAAGATAATAGCCGACATCGGAAACATACGCGCCAAACAGCCCGCCGAAATTGGCGATGTCATCCGGTTTCGGCACGCTGCGCGACCATGCGGGGTCGGTCATTTTGAAGCTGGCGAGGGAAATGGCGATAAAGACCGTCACCATCAGCCCGAAGAGCCACAACGCGTCGTTAATCAAATTGACGACATGCTCGGGGCGCGCTTTTTTTTCTTCATTTTTTTGCAGCGCTTTGGCAGCCTTCAAACGCTCGGAAACCTTGTTCGGCTCTGTCTGCGCCTTCGTTTGGCTTTGACGGCGCGTGCTCGGTTTGGCGTTTGTTTTGGCTTTAGTTTTTGATGCGGTTTTAGAGGATTTTGCGGTCATGGATGGATTTTTGATATTCGGTACAGGTCGTCTGAAAAGGGAAAACCGACGGGGAATCAATCCGTCGGGTGTAATGTGTGTTGGGTTCAAATTATACCGTATTTACCGTTTCTGATAAAACAAGGTCGTCTGAAAAAGGTTTTCAGACGACCTTGTTCAGCTGTCAGCCGTCAGTCTTTCAATGCCTGCTCTGCGGCATTGCGGACTTTATCGGCAGCCGCTTCGATTTCGGATTGGACTACTTCGGCAGCAGCTTGCGCCGGAGCGGGCGTTTCCGCTTGTGCGGCGCTTGCGGTTTCGGTCGGCGCGGCAGCTTCAGGGGCTTGGAGCGGCAGGCGCGCCAAAACAGTGCGAACGCCGGTGACTTTGTCGCCGATGGCAACTTGAGCCTGCGCGTCAACCGGCAGATACATATCGACGCGCGAACCGAAGCGGATAAAGCCGTAGCGTTCGCCGCGGGTCAGTTTCTCGCCTGCTTTGGTGTAACACAAAATGCGGCGGGCAACCAAGCCTGCGACTTGGACGAAGGTGATTTCGCGACCTGACACGGTAGTCGCCAGTACGGCGTTGCGTTCGTTTTCGGTACTGGCTTTGTCCAAATCGGCATTGAGGAATTTGCCTTTATTGTATTCGACGGCGGTCACGGTGCAGTCGGCAGGCGATTTTTGCGAGTGGACATTAAAGACGTTCATGAACACGCTGATTTTCAACGCTTCGGTATCACGGTAAGGATCGCGCGCGCGCTCGACGACGACGATGCGTCCGTCAACGGGGCTTAAAATCGCTTCGGGGTCTTGCGGGATTTCGCGGGCGGGATCGCGGAAAAATTGCAGGGCAAATACGGTGAACATCCAAAACGGCAGCGACCACCAGCCGCAGCAGGCAGACACCAGCAAACTCAATACCAAACCGCCGCCGATAAACGGCCAGCCCTCGCGGGCGATAATCGGGTGGGGATACAGACGGTTCATAACTTTCCTTTTCTATTCAAATTGCCGCCATTATAGCGGAATATCCTACAAAGGTCGTCTGAACGCGGTTTCAGACGACCTTTTGTCTTTTTGTATTTGTATAGTGGATTAACTTTAAACCAGTACGGCGTTGCCTCGCCTTAGCTCAAAGAGAACGATTCTCTAAGGTGCTGAAGCACCAAGTGAATCGGTTCCGTACTATCTGTACTGTCTGCGGCTTCGTCGCCTTGTCCTGATTTAAATTTAATCCACTATATTTATTGTTATCCGGCGGTGTTACCGTTTTCCAAAACATCCAAGATGTTTTTCAGGTTGGCGGAATCGAGCTGGCCGGGGGCGGAGGCGGTGCCTGCCGTGCCGAATGTGATGGCGGAGCCGAAGGTCGAGCCTGCGATGCGGCTGACGAGTCCGAGCTTGCCCATGGAGATGGTAACGATCGGGCGGTTTGCGGTTTGACGGGCTTCCCAAGTGGCGTCCAAAAGCGTCAGGACATCGGCAGGGCTTTGGGGCATCACGGCGATTTTGCAGATGTCCGCGCCTGCCTCTTCCATTTTTTTCAGACGACCTGTGATGTCTGATTTAGCGGGCGTTTGATGGAAATCGTGGTTGCTCATTAGGACGACGGTGTTGTGCGCTTTGGCAGTGGCGACGGCTTGGCGGACTTCGTTTTCTCCGGCGGAAAGTTCGATGTCTATGATGTCGATGATGCCTGAAACGGCGGCTTTATCGAGCAACTCGAAATAATACGCTTTGCTGCAAGGGTATTCGCCGCCTTCCTCTGCGCGTCGGAAGGTAAACAACAGCGGGGTTTCGGGAAAGGCGCGGCGCACGGCGGCGGCTTGGGTAAGTAGGTATTCGGGGTTGCCCGCTTGGTCGAAATAGTCGGCTCTGAATTCGATAATATCGAAACAGGCGTGTTCGAGGTTTTTCAGGGCGACGGATAAGGCTGCTTCGTCTCGGGCAACCAAGGGAACGGCGATTTTCGGCTGTCCGCTGCCGAGCGTGAGATGACGGATGGTCAGGGTTTTCATGGTTTTTCTGCTGTATTGGTGCGGTGGCTGTCGAGCAGCGGATCGGGGAACGGTGTCCAAACAACGCCGTTGATGCCGCTTTCGGTCAGGCGGCGGTTGAGCCAGCTGTTGCACGTATTGAAAAGATGGTAGCGTCCTTCTGCCTCGTAGAATGCGTCGTCAGCGCTGTAATGCGCGCCGGCGACGGGGATGGCTTTGCCTGCTTTCAATTTGAAATGACGCATCAGGTTGGCACTCAGGCGGAGGTATTGTTCGCGGCTGACGGTAAATTTGACGGTATTTTCGCCTTCGCGCGGCGGTTCGCGGTAGTAGACGGCGTGAATCAGCGTGCTGTTGACTCCGCTTAACGCCTGTACTGCCGTAGAGGCGGTCAAATCCGACCACTGCGGCGTGTTCAAATAAAAATTGCGCTCGCCCCAGCCTATGCCGACGTAGCGGATGGGGGTATCGCCTTGCCCTGCGGGGCTGTCGGCAGGGTTGATGATGCTGGTCCAGTCGAAAAGGTCGTCTGAAAGCGGCATGACGATGTCGGCGTGTACGCCGTTGCTGTGCAGGTAAAGGGTTACCTCGCCATCGGAGGCTTCAATGCTGTCCTGCGGAATCTTACCAAGTATGTAGGCGGCGGCAAAGTAAAGGATGGCGGCGATGATAAATGCCAACAGGGCTTTCAGGAGGATTTTGAATATTTTTTTCATTGACGTGACGGCGTCGTTAAAGATGCGGCATCATATCACGATAGCGGCATGTTTTAGGCATTTCAGACGACCTTAACGCTTTAACTACAAAGGAGGTCGTCTGAAAATCAACAAAAAGATATTTTTAGTTTCCCATCAATCCGTTTTCGTAAAAAACCGCACCCGATTGTTAACATTATATTTACACTACACCCGATTACAAATATACTCATTGCCATGCCGCACGGCTTTGTTTGCCTGAAATCCAAAGCCTGCGAACAACCCGCTGCGGGAAACAAGAAAAACCGATTCAGTGAAATCAATAAAAAAGCAATGTCGGGCGATGAGCCTATGCTTCAGCGGTTTTAGCGATTTCACGTTATGTTTCAGAGGAATACTCCATGGACTTACATGCAAAGGACAAAACCCAGCATCCTGAGAATGTCGAGCTGCTCAGTGCGCAAAAGCCGATTACCGACTTTAAGGGCCTGCTGACTACCATCATTTCCGCCGTCGTCTGTTTCGGCATTTACAGCATCCTGCCCTACAGCACCGATGCCAACAAAGGCATCGCGCTGTTGATTTTCGTTGCCGCGCTTTGGTTCACCGAAGCCGTCCACATCACGGTAACCGCATTGATGGTGCCGATTCTCGCCGTCGTACTCGGCTTCCCCGATATGGACATCAAAAAAGCGATGGCGGGCTTTGCCGATCCGACGATTTACATCTTCTTCGGCGGCTTCGCGCTTGCCACCGCCCTGCACATGCAGCGCCTCGACCGCAAAATCGCCGTCAACCTCTTGCGCCTGTCGCGCGGCAATATGAAAGTTGCCGTATTGATGCTGTTTGCCGTTACCGCCTTCCTGTCCATGTGGATCAGCAATACCGCGACCGCCGCCATGATGCTGCCTTTGGCAATGGGTATGATGAGCCACCTCGACCAAGAAAAAGAACGTAAAACCTACGTCTTCGTCCTGCTCGGCATCGCCTACTGCGCCAGCATCGGCGGTTTGGGTACCGTAGTCGGTTCGCCGCCGAACATGATTGCCGCCAAAGCTCTGAATCTGGACTTCGTCGGCTGGATGAAACTCGGTCTGCCGATGATGCTGTTGATTCTGCCCTTGATGCTGTTTTCCATGTACGTCATCCTCAAGCCCAATCTGAACGAGCGCGTCGAAGTCAAAGCCGAGTCTATCCCGTGGACGCTGCACCGTGTAATCGCGCTGTTGATTTTCATCGCTGCTGCCGTGGCATGGGTATTCAGCTCCAAAATCAAAGAAGCGTTCGGCATTTCCAACCCCGACACCGTCATCGCCCTGATCGCCGCCGTCGCCGTCGTCGTATTCGGCGTGGCGCAATGGAAAGAAGTCGCCCGCAATACCGACTGGGGCGTATTGATGCTCTTCGGCGGCGGTATCAGCTTGAGCGCGCTGCTGCAATCTTCCGGCGCATCCGAAGCCTTGGGTCAGCAGGTGGCTACCACTTTCACCGCCGCGCATCCGCTGCTGGTGATTTTCGTAGTCGCCACCTTCATCATCTTCCTGACCGAGTTCACCAGTAACACCGCCTCCGCCGCGCTGCTTGTACCTATTTTCGCCAGCATCGCCACGCAAATGGGGCTGCCCGAACAAGTCTTGGTATTCGTCATCGGCATCGGCGCATCCTGCGCGTTCATGCTGCCGGTTGCCACGCCGCCCAACGCGATTGTGTTCGGTACAGGCTTGATTAAGCAACGCGAAATGATGAACGTCGGCTTGCTGCTGAACGTCCTCTGTATCGTATTGGTTGCGCTGTGGGCTTATTTCATCCTGATGTAAACCCGTAAAACCATAACCACAAGGTCGTCTGAAAGAATATTTTTCAGACGACCTTGAAGTTTTTCCGCCCAGCACCATTTGTAAAAAGATTCTTAACGAAAGGAAACCCATGATTATCCTGCACACCAACAAAGGCGACATCAAAATCGAACTCGATTTCGACAAAGCCCCCGTTACCGCCAAAAACTTCGAGCAATACGTCAAAGACGGCTTCTACGACGGCGTAATCTTCCACCGCGTCATTAAAGGCTTCATGATTCAAGGCGGAGGCATGGACGAGAACATGAACGAAAAAGAAACACGCGAGCCGATTCAAAACGAAGCGTCCAACGGCCTGCCCAACGAAAAATACACCATCGCCATGGCGCGCACCTCCGACCCGCATTCCGCCAGCGCGCAATTCTTCATCAACACCGCCGACAACGCCTTCCTGAACTTCCGTTCTAAAGAACTGTACGGCAAAACCGTCGTCCAAGACTGGGGCTACGCCGTATTCGGCAAAGTCGTCGATGGTTTTGATGTAGTCGATGCCATCGAAGGCGTCGCCACCAAACGCCACGGCTACCACGACGACGTACCGACCGAACCTGTCGTCATCACCAAAGCCGAAGTGGTCTGACCTGCCATCTGAAAAAAGCAGCTCTTTGCAGGGCTGCTTTTTTAATGCCGGAAGCGGCGCAGCCTCCAAAAACCTTTCGAGGCCGTCTGAAACCGCCCATATCTCCCGCCGTTTCAGACGGCCTGCCGCCGCAACGGTTTCCCGTTTGCCGCCCGCCCATTTGTTTTCCGGCGCGATGCGGTATAATCTGCATTCCCCCGCCATGCGGACCAACGGTATCATTATGGAAAATATGGAAAACCCCCAAAATCCCACACCGCCGCGCCATTCCCTGCGGCAGAACAGCATTTACCTGCTGCCCAACTCGTTTACGGTTGCGGCACTGTTTTCCGCCTTCTTCGCCATCACCCAATCCATGCACGGCCGCTACGAAACCGCCGCCATCGCAGTATTCATCTCTATGCTGCTCGACGGCATGGACGGCCGCGTCGCACGCTGGACCAACAGCCAAAGCGCGTTCGGCGAGCAGCTCGACAGCCTCGCCGACATGGTCAGCTTCGGCGTCGCCCCCGCCCTGATTGCCTACAAATGGCAGCTCTGGCAGTTCGGCAGAATCGGCTACTCGATAGCCTTTATCTACTGCGCCTGCGCCGCGCTGCGCCTCGCCCTGTTCAACACCTTAATCGGCAAAGTCGACAAACGCTGGTTTATCGGCGTGCCCAGCCCGACCGCCGCCGCCCTGATCGTCGGCCTGATTTGGGTCAACCACAGCGTGGAACGCTTCCCCGGCGTACATTGGTGGGCATTGGGCATCACCCTGTTTGCCGGCATCTCCATGATTATGCAGATTCCGTTTTGGAGCTTCAAAGAAATCAACATCCGCCGCAAAGTGCCGTTTATGGGCATGGTGCTGGCCGTACTGATTCTGCTGCTGATTACTTGGGAACCGTCGCTGGTCCTGTTTCTGTTTTTCTTCGGATACAGCTTGTCGGGTTATGTGATGGCCGTGTGCCGCTGGTTTAAGAAGCGTAAGGCCGTCTGAAAAATGTGGCCGCTTGAAATCATTGCCGCCATGCTCGCCGTCGGCAGTCTGGCCGGATTCATTGCCGGACTGCTCGGCGTCGGCGGCGGGACGATCATCGTCCCCGTTGTTTTGTGGGCGTTGCAACTGCAAGGTATCGGCAACCATCCCTACGCCCAGCACTTGGCCGTCGGCACGTCTTTTGCCGTTATGCTGTTCACCACCCTTTCAAGCGTCGCCGCGCAACACAAAAAACAATCCAT
>ERZ773038.1841-NODE-1841-length-11436-cov-4.645374_pt1 | contig 11436 bp, 8 predicted proteins | sample MGYA00511665_ERZ773038 | MGnify/ENA primary metagenome ERZ773038 (study PRJEB29015, sample SAMEA2737966) | human oral metagenome | biome: human oral; feature: human-associated habitat; material: dental | place: China | collected 2028 ... | reverse complement strand
ACTCCCCCAGGGCTGGAAGGCAGCAAGGGTATGCGGGCTCTGGCGGGTGCGTGGGGAGTCCTCGTTTGAAGCGCGCCGCTCGCGCGGAGCCTCCGCTTGGCCGGGCTACCGCCCGCCGGGAGTACCTCAGCCTATGCAGACCGGGTGCGATGATTCCCTGGCGCGGCCGGCTCCCGGAGTTCGTGGCATCCGCGATGCCTCAGCCCTATTTCTCCAGTTGCACGTAGCTATTCGTATCTGTGGATACGAAGTCGCCGTCGTGCAGCTCGATCGACCCCGAATTCTCATTCCTGCTGCGGCCGATGCTCGTGAACCAGTAATTGATCGCGGACGGGCTAGACACCATCACGTCGTAGTACCCCTGTTCCACGGCCGTGACCGTGTAAGTTCCCGCCGGTATGTCGCGGCCCACCAACAGCAAGGAACGCGTGAGGTGCCCGGTGTCTACCGTCGGTCTATTTGCAGGCACTAGCCGTATGATCGCCTCGCCGCGCCCTTGCGAATAATAAGAGGCGCTCGACTTGACGGCCCTCGCGTCCACCTTCACGGTCTGTCCGTTCACCAGATGGACATCTGCGAGATCCGCCGTCGGAATCGGCGAGCGGTGATCCGAATTTTCGATGAGGAGCCTGCCCAGCGGCTGGCTCTGATCCTTGTGCATGGTCAGCGTCAAGCTGGAAAGTTGCTCGGGCGCAACGGCTTGGAGTTTGTAGTATCCGGGAGGAATTTGCCTGCCGACCTGATAGTTCTCTCGGGCATTGAGATCCACGGGAGCCCCCGAGGCTTTTTCGGGAGCGTTGTCTTTCCACGGTTTGTCAGGAACTGACAAACCCGCCTTCGGGGCCGACGTGTTCCTGAGGGTCATCTTGCGCGACGAAGAAGGCGAAGAGGATGAGGCGGACGGCGAAGAAGGTGAAGCGGACGGCGAAGAAGGTGAGGCAGAAGGCGAAGAGGATGATGAAGAGGAAGGAGAGGATGATGAAGAGCTAGAGTCCGTATCCATGAGGTTGTAGGCGACCACGTCGCCCTCGTCAAAGCTCTTATCGAGAGGACGATCTCCCTTGCGTCCCAACACTCTGCGGAGGGTCCTCGAACCGTCGGCCTTGTAAATCCTGGTGAGGAAGCTTCCGGTCGCTTCGACCCGATAGTTTCCGGCGGGGAAGTCCACTCCCGCAATCCACTCGCCGGGCCCGGGAAGCACCTTGCTTTTGACGGTCTTCTGGGGTTTGAAAGTCAGGTTTACGTTGCCCTTCGCGCCTACCGTCAATCGTTCGTCTTGTGAAATGTCCATCGTGTAGGCCGGAACCTTAGGATTGGATGCCGCGTCCTTGGGAATCTCGAAATTCTGGGAATAGAAGGGGCGCGCCTCGTGGATTCCCGCCCGAGTGTCGAGGACCTCCAAGGATTTCTCAAGATTGCCGCTGACGTAGATCGCGTATCTTCCGGCTGCAATGTCTGTGCCGCCGTCGATCTTGATGTTATTCCCGTTTTCGGGCAAGGAAAAGCTTCTTTCCCGAGCCTTCTTATTGCTCCTGTCCTCGATCTTCATCTTCGGCCCTAGGGACGTCGTCGACGACGTCGAAGGAGAAGGCTCCGCTTGACGCGCTTGAAGGCTGCACCCTGATGCTATGCAGAGCAAAGCCAAGGTCAATGCGGCAATGCTGCGGATCCTCATATGTCCCTCCGGTGGATCGACGAGCTCGTGTGCGATGGATAGTTACAATTTTGCCGTATCCGGATGACAGATTTATGAATTCGAAGGGTAGGTTCGCGAATCGCAGAGGCACGTTTGCCAATTGTCAATGTGGGTGGCCGAGATGCCGACCGGCGTTGCAAGCCCGTGCGCCCCCAGTTGGCTGCAAGCCGAAAAGTCACAGGTTGAAACAACCGTAAGTCGAATCAGCCACCAGTTGAATCGGCCGGAGATTAAAAGGCCAGAGATTAAAAAGTGCCGGAGGTTAAAAAGGCCACCAGTTGAATCGGCCGGCGAAGGGCCGCGCAAACTGTCGGCTGACGCCCGTAGACTTGGGGCGTGAGCATGGCACTGTACCGACGCTATCGTCCGCAGACCTTCCAGGAAGTTATCGGCCAAGAACACGTGACGAGGCCGGTCATGGCCGCATTGCGCGCCGATCGAACGGCCCACGCCTACCTGTTCTCGGGTCCGCGGGGGTGCGGCAAGACGACGTCGGCCCGCATCCTGGCCAGATGTCTCAACTGCGTGCAGGCCCCTACCGACACACCATGCGGCGAATGCGAGTCATGCCGTGAGCTTTCGCTGGGCGGCGGGGGAAGCCTCGACGTCGTCGAGATGGACGCGGCGAGCCACGGAGGCGTTGACGACGCCCGCGAGCTCATTGAGCGTGCCGCCTTCGCCCCCGCACGCGACAGGTACAAGATTTTCATCATTGACGAGGCGCACATGGTCTCGAACCAGGGGTTTAATGCGCTTCTCAAGCTTGTGGAAGAACCCCCGCCGCACGTGAAATTCGTTTTCGCCACGACGGAACCCGAAAAAGTCATCGGCACGATTCGCTCGCGCACCCACCACTATCCATTCCGTCTGGTTCCCCCTGAGACGTTGGAGAACTACATGGCGGGCATCTGCGACGAAGAGGGGATTGAGATCGGCGGCGGAGTGCTCCCGCTCGTCGTGCGCGCGGGCGGGGGATCGGTGCGCGATTCGCTTTCCGTTCTCGATCAGCTCATAGGCGGCAGCGAGGGCGGTGCGCTCGAGTACGATCACGCTATTGCCCTGCTGGGATATACCGACGGCTCGCTTTTGGACGACGCCGTCGAAGCCATTGCCGCCCGAGACGGTTCGACTCTGTTCGCCGTGGTGGAGAGAATCGTGCAATCGGGGCATGATCCACGGCGTTTTGTCGAGGACCTGCTCCAGCGGCTGCGCGACTTGGTGGTTATTGCTCTGGCCGGAGAAGACGCCGGCGACGTACTGGTCTCCGTGCCGCGCGACCAGTACGAACGCATGGTCACCCAGGCCGAACATCTGGGGGCTTCCGGGGCGTCACGTTCAGCCGATCTGACGAATGAAGCGCTTAGCGGCATGGTTGGAGCGACCTCGCCGCGCCTTCAACTCGAGCTGTTGTGCGCCAGGCTGTTGCTTCCCAAGCCTGCCGAGTCAGAGGATCAGCTAGCTCGTGGGCGTTTTGACGCAGGCGCGGGCACCGGCGGACGTTCTGATGTTCCGGGTCGCCTCGGTTCTGGCGGGCACTCCGGTGCCGACGGGCGTTCCGACGGTGCTGGCCGCGCCGGCACGCGTTCGAGCGCGGAGTCCGATAACGACACCACTACCGCGGTGCGTCCGGCTGGCCCACCCGCGAGGCCGGCTTCTGCCCAGCGAAAGCCGCCGCCGTCGCGAGGAGGCGCGGGCCGCCCTGCTGGCCGGCAGATTTCACCGGCGTGGGTCGCCGGCTCCGACAGTTCTGATGGTTTCGACAGTTCCGATGGCAACTCGAACGATGCGAGCAACGGGGAAAATACTGGTGCGGAAGGTTCTGGCAGCCCGAGAAATGCAGTGCGTGCCGGTCTCCACGACGCCGCGGATGGCGACGCAGGCAGCGCGGTGAATGACGTCGCGAGCCGTGGAACGGGCTCCGATGGCGAAGAGGCGGATGTCGCCGATGCAGGAGGCGGGCAGTCCGCGAGTGCCGACGTCGCCATTGTTCGTCAGCGCTGGGCAGAGGTTGCTGCGGCGGTGGCGCGCTCGTCGAAGTCGACCGCCGCACTGATTGACGAGCGCAACGCCATGATTGCGGGTATCCGAGACGGAGTGCTCGGCCTTCAGTTCCGAACCGCTGGGCTTGCGACCACTTTCAATGACCGGGACCATGCTCGATGCGTGGCCGCAGCGCTCCATGATGTTTTGGGGCTGAACCTTCGCGTGCGCGGCCTGGTTGGCGGTGATGGCGGCCCAAAAGTAGCTCCCGCCCGTAGCGGGGCGGGAGGGCCGCGCGGGGTAGATTCCGCCTCCGCACACGCTGAGCGGGCACGACGCACACCACAGCGTGATCAGTTTGGTCAGCCTGGGCAAGGTGACCAGAGAGGAACGAGCCCTTCCAACTCGGGCGGGCCGCGGGAGGTAGATCGCGCTGGCCAGTCGGGCTGGGAAGCGGCGGAATCCCGTCAGAATACGCCGGAAGTGCGCGAGTCGGCGGTAAGAGAGAATGAGTCGACGGCAAGAGAACGTGAGCTGGCCGCAAGAGAGCGCGAGTCGACGGTAAGCAAGCGCGGGCCCGCGACGGAAAAACCCGCCGATACGCGCGAATCACACCCCGATACAATGGCCGGGCCCAGTGGCGCTCCTAGGGGTGTTACAGGCGCGCAAAGTGCCGCGCGCGAAAGCGGTGCGTCGAGCATGCCCGGCCGTACACATGAGCAGAATGCCACGAGTGCGCCAAATGCCAGACCGTCGAATGCAAAGGAATCACCCGACCCCGGCGGCACGCGGCGGATGCCGACGTCGGACCTTGCTGACCTCGAAAAACGAGGCCTGGTTCTTGCTTCCGACCCCGTCGACATCCCCGATGGCCCCAGGCCTACCAGGGACCAGCTGGCCTCGGCCCTCAAGGAACTCGAATCCGAGCAGGCGGGGCGATCGGGACGCCCATCGGTGCCCGATGCCGCAGGCGCTAGTGGTGTACCCGATACCGCAAGCTCTGGCGGTGTCCCCGATGTCGGCGGTGACGATTTGCCTTCCGGTGCGGCATACGTAAGCGGTACCGTACCTGAGAATTCTAGAAATGAATCCGTGACCGGCCCCGCGCACGGAAGCCAGGCTTTTGGAGGTTTGCCGGAGCCGGTGGAACTTGACGATGAGCTGGACCTTTACGATTTCGCCTCTGGCTCACCTGATTTCGTGCCCGCTCAAGCCGATCAGGCCGGACCACCCGATAGGCCTGGACTATCCGACCAGCCCGGACCGCCACGTGAACCGAGAAGATCACCCGGTCCGGATCCGACTCCGAGCCACCCCGGTAACCCCTCGGCCGAGGAAAGTGCCGAAAACGTGGATCCCGCCGGGGTTTTGGCCCAGTTGCTCGACAAGAGCGCCGGTGATGGAGACGTGGATCGCCTACCCTCGGCCGGCCCGCCGCCGTTGGAGAGCCCAACTGTGCTCGGGGCTCCGTCGACGTCTAAATTTGAAGCTACGCTGCCCTCTGAGGCTTCTTCAGCACCGGAATCTGGCGCTGCGATACCGCCCGAAGCCGCGTTATCGTTCGGATCCAAGCCATCGGCCGAATCCGTAGCCACGGGGTCGCCTAAGGGGCCGACGCAGTCCGAATCTGATGACATCCCGTTTTACGAGCAACGCATGCCCATGCCTAAGCGCCCGGGAAGCGGTGAGCCGAGTTCGGCGGATGGCCGAGGTTCCGGTTCGCACACGGTCGATGGGAATAGCGGAGGGCAGAAGCGAACTCAGGGCGCTCATAAGCCTCGGGGAGTGGAGGGATTCCGGGGTCGTACAGCCTCCCGGCAGACGCCATCGATTTCGGAACGGATCATGGCAGCCCATGGTGAGGGACGCCAGAAACCGCGAGCCGAAGCGTCTGCGTTCGACGACAGTGAGGACGAGGTCAGCCTGTCGGATCCCACGATCTCGCACTCGGATCTAGTGGGGATCGATGTGGTCCTCTCGACTTTCGATGGGACGGTCATCGAAGAGATAGCCCGGACTGACGGAGGGAATGGAGGAAACTGATGGCCGGAGTCTACGACGGCGCCGTTCAAGAGCTCATCGACGAATTGGGACGCTTGCCCGGAGTCGGCCCGAAAAGCGCTCAACGTATAGCCTTTCACGTTCTGGCAGAAGACCCCGAAGAGGTCAGAGCTCTCGCCTCGGCATTGCTACGCGTCAAAGAAAAGGTGCGGTTCTGTGAGGTGTGCGGAAATGTCACTGAGGCGGACGTATGCTCGATCTGCTCCGACCCGCGAAGGATGGACTCAGTGATCTGCGTCGTCGAAGAATCTAAAGACATCGTCGCCGTCGAAAGAACCCGAGAATTCCGCGGGCGGTATCACGTGCTGGGCGGCTCAATCAATCCGATCCAAGGAGTGGGGCCGGAAGACCTGCGCATCCGCGAACTCATCTCGCGGCTGAGCGACGGCACGGTCAGCGAGGTCATCATCGCCACCGACCCCAATATTGAGGGCGAAGCCACCGCCGCTTACCTCATCCGCATTCTTTCGTCGATCGGAGTGGCGGTTTCGAGGCTTGCCTCCGGCCTTCCTGTGGGCGGAGATCTGGAGTATGCCGACGAGATCACGCTCTCCCGAGCCTTCGAGGGAAGACAGCGCATCCTCGCCCAGGCCGCCCCAGGGGCTCCAGATTCGACGTCGGCGCAGAGCTCTGTGGCGGCGCAAGGTTCGCCTACGGCTCCGTACACACCGACAGCTCCAGATTCCTCGACGCCTCCGGACATTCCTACGGCTCCGGACACCCCGGCGGCGCAAGGTTAGCTGTCCGTGGCAAGGCGCCGCTGCGCCCGCGTCTTCGTCCTCGCCAAAGTGAGCTCTTCTAGCCGCGATTCCATACCAACAGCTCAACAACCATCCTCGCGGCAAGATTGGGCCCACAGCTGAGCGCATTTCCGTACCAGTGGGAACTTGACCTGTGGAGCGTTTCAAATCGGGCGCGGTTTGTTGATGGTGTTGCCCTTGCCTTGTCGTTCTCGTGGTCTGTCCGGCTCCTTTGACCGTCAGTTTGCTGTGTGACTTCTGATATAACAAAGTTCGGCGACCCGGCTCTGCGTAAACGATGAAAGAACGTAATACGCAAGCTAAGATTGATTCTTTGTCGGTCCTTCTAACGACGAAAAGATTGCTATTCCAATTTTTTCACATGAAGTTTATGATGGAGTTGTCCTAAAGTTGGAAGGAGTGCCAATGTCTATTTTATCAGTCAGTCCAACAGAGCTGCAGCAGGTTGAATCCAGGGTGAACTCCGTTCGAGGGGAACTTAAAGGAGTGGCCGTCCCTTCGAGTCCGGGTGCAGCTGCTTTCGGTTTCCCAGATCTGACGAACGCGTGCCGTGCTTTCGTTAAAGACGAGAAGGAGCGTATTCGAGGGGTGGATGAGTGGTGTGAGGATACTGTTGATGCTTTGCGCTTTACCTCGCAGCACATTGGCGAAACTGACCAGCAGGTTGCCGACGAGTTTGCGAAGAAAGGCGACTCTCTGGCTGACGTCCTGAAGGCGTATGCGAGCCCATCGCCTTGGGGTGCGATCTTCTCGTGGGAACCCGACAGGTACCAGTGAGGGTTGGCAATGTCTTTCCCATATTTCTCATTTTTTATCGGTGATCTTCCCGGCGAACCGACGTCGATCTTCGCCTTGGCCCGCAGACTGGCCGCCAACGCCGATTCGATCGGAGATGCGGGGGAGGCCATCAACGCCTTGGACGCTGCGGCGCCTTCATGGACGGGGCGTCCTTCGAGGCCTTCAATGCTTCGAAATGGAACGGAACGTCGGATGCCTTCCGGTTTGCGGAGGGGCTTCGCTCGTGTGTAAAAGCCCATTACGACGAATCCGGGCAACAGGACGGCTACCTCGTCACCATCTACGACGACCCGTTTCACCCCGACGATTCCGCCAAGAAAACGGTATTCGTCAACGACGTGTACGCCAAAGGAAACCTCAAAGGTGGGAAACCTACGTTCGCTTCCCTTTTTGAAGCCGCTTATGGGCAGATACATCCCGGTGGAACTCGCCCGTCCGGCGGCGCCGGACCTTCGGGAATCGAAGGGGGCTCTCCCGGGGAAGCGCTGAAGGAAATTACCGGCAAGGATGCCCGGAGGATAAGGCGACGGGGCGACTTTCTCGGTTTGTTCGGCGGATTTCCTCCCGACGCGCGCGAGACGATTGCCAAAGATGTGCGCAACCATCCGATGGTTGCCTCCACCGACGCGAGACTTTCAGGGTTTGAGCGCGGCGAGGGGCATGCGGTGGTTTCCATCGACGGTAAACGTCAAAACATCAAAATCTCTTCCGGGCATGCTTATGCCATCGTCGGGGCGGATAAAAAAGGTGTGACCCTCTACAACCCTTGGGGACACAACGATCCCACAAATGGCGGTTCGCCGTGCGGAGGAAAGTTCACAATGTCGTGGGGAGATTTCGAAAAATACTACGGAGACGTGACCATTGGGAAGGTTTCCTGATGCGTTGGCGCGGCTTTTCACGCGCTGGTGCTGCCCTTGTTTCGGCAGGCGTTTGCACTGCAGGGCTGACGGGATGCTCTCTCGGCGCACGCTATCCAGAAGGAGTGGCTATGATTTGCAAAGGATATTTTATCTCGATCCAAGAATCGACGATATTCCAGCCCGGGGTTTCGCAGTTCCCCGCGTACAACGTGAGTCGAGTGGGGGTGGAAGAAGGGGAAATGGTTGCGACGCTCAACGGCTCCGGAGACAAACAAGGGCGCGGCGTTCATACGGCGCGAATGCGGGCAGGCGAGTCCGTGACGGACGAGGTCTCTGGAACGTTCACGCTGGTCGAGATCACCCCGGCCAGGTACGCTGCCCCGGGGTCAAGGGAGGAATTCTTCGGCACGCGGGCCACCGCCCACTTCTGTTACGTTCCCGCTCCCGGCTTTGAGCTTGGGCCGATGCTTAATTCCAAGCAGCGAATGCGCCCGCCGGTGCGGAAGTCGCCGGCAGGAGGGCAGCCGCAGACGCCAACGGGTGGGCAGCCGCCGTTGTCCGAGCAAGGACAGTCAGCAGGATAGTCGCCACAATAGGCGGTGGGCGCCTGGCCAACAGTCCGTGTCGTCCGGGATCTAAACGACGAATTCCTGGGAGGGACGAAAGGCGCGAAGAAACCTATGCGAAAGCATTAGTGTGACGAATACCCGTGTTCAGATTGGAAGATCCGTAAGAGGCGCGTGGCTATGCGCAGCTAACATAACGGAGACTAAAGGAGAAACACGTGGCTTTAATCGTGCAGAAGTTCGGCGGCTCGTCCGTTGCCGACGCCGCCAGCATCAAGCGCGTCGCGCAACGAATAGTCGACATGAAGAATGCCGGCAACGAACTGGTCGTGGTCGTGTCCGCGATGGGCGACACAACCGATGAACTCATCGACCTCGCGAACGACATCGCGCCGCAGGCGCCCGCTCGCGAAATGGACATCCTGCTGACAGCGGGTGAGCGCATCTCGATGGCGCTCCTGTCGATGGCTGTCAATGCCCTGGGCGTCGATGCCCACGCATTCACGGGCCAACAGGCGGGTTTGCGGACTGACACCCACTACGGCAAAGCGTCGATCGTCGGCGTTGTTCCCGAACGAATCGCCAGAACGCTCAAGTCCGGCGCTGTCGCCATCGTCGCGGGATTCCAGGGGGTCAACGAGCGAAACGATGTGACGACGCTCGGCCGCGGCGGTTCCGACACGACGGCGGTCGCACTCGCCGCAGCTCTGCGCGCGGACGTCTGCGAGATCTACACCGACGTCGACGGCGTGTTCTCCGCGGACCCGCGAATCGTTCCGGCGGCTAAGCAGTTGCCCTACATGACCCATGAGGAGACCCTCGAGTTGGCCGCCCACGGCGCCAAGGTGCTCCACCTGAGGGCCGTCGAATTTGCCCGAAAGTTTAACGTGCCCCTGCACGTGCGATCGTCATTCTCAAACAAGGAAGGCACCTGGATCGTGGACGAGAAAACTATGAAAGACAAAGCCCTGGAAGCGCCCGTCGTCGCAGGCGTCGCCCACGACCGCTCCCAAGGGAAGGTCACGATCACGCGCGTGCCCAACGTTCCCGGAATGGCGTCGAAGATCTTCGCCATCGTGGCCGGAATCGACGGCAACATCGACATGATCGTCCAAAACACGGCCGTCGCGGCGCCCGACGTGTCGAACCTGAGCTTCACCCTCCCCAAGGCGGAGGTCGCCGCAGTGGTCGAGGCGCTGAAGAGCCATCGCGGGGAGCTCGGCTTCGGCGAGATCCGAGTGTCCGAGGACATCGGCATCTTGTCCGTGGTGGGCGCCGGAATGCGGTCCCACTCGGGCATTTCGGCCAAGCTTTTCGCCACGCTGGGAGACCTGGGCATCAACGCCGACATGATCGCCACCTCGGAGATCCGAATCTCCGTGGTCGTCGACCCCGAGCGCCTCGACGAGGCCGCTCGCGCAGTCCACACAGCATTCGGCCTCGACAGCGAGTCTGAGGCCGTCGTATACGGAGGTACTGGAAGATGACAACCCTCGCAGTCGTTGGAGCGACCGGACAAGTCGGCCGCGTCATGCGCACGCTTCTCGAGGAGAGGAACGTCGACGTCGACGACGTCCGCTTCTTCGCCTCGTCCCGATCCGCGGGCAAAGTGCTCCCCTTCCGGGGCAAGGACGTCGTGGTCGAGGACGTGGCGACCGCCGACCTTTCCGGGATTGACGTCGCCGTGTTCTCCGCGGGCGGCGGCACTTCCCTCGAATACGCCCCGAAGTTCGCGGCCGCCGGCGCGGTGGTGGTCGACAACTCCTCGGCGTGGCGCAAGGACCCCGAGGTTCCGCTCGTCGTCTCCGAGGTCAACCCCCACGCGATCAAGGATCGTCCGAAGGGGATTATCGCCAATCCCAATTGCACGACAATGGCCGCTATGCCCGTGCTCAAGCCGTTGCATGACAAGTATCAGCTGACCCGCCTCGTCGTCTCCTCCTACCAGGCCGTCTCCGGCTCCGGGCTCGCCGGAGTCAAAGAACTCGAAGGGCAGGCACGCTCGGCGCTCGAGCAGGACGTCGCCAAGCTCGCCGTCGACGGGTCGGCGGTGGACCTTCCCGAGCCTTCCGTTTACGTTGCGCCGATCGCCTTCGACGTGGTGGCGCTCGCCGGCAAGATCGTCGACGACGGGTCCGAGGAGACCGACGAGGAGCAAAAGCTCCGCAACGAATCGCGCAAAATCCTGGAGGCACCGGATTTGGCCGTCTCCGGCACGTGCGTGCGCGTCCCGGTGTTCTCGGGCCACGGTTTGGCCGTCAACGCCGAGTTCGCCAAGCCTGTGACGCCCGACGAAGCCAGGGCGATCCTCGCTGACGCCCCCGGCGTGGAACTCGACGACGTGCCGACGCCGCTGCGCGCAGCCGGCACGGACCCCTGCTACGTGGGCCGGATCCGCACCGACCAGTCGGTGCCCGACGGCCGCGGCCTGGCCATGTTCATCGTGGGCGACAACCTGCGCAAGGGGGCGGCCCTCAACGCCATCCAGCTGGCCGAAATCGTCCTCGCCGAGCTGAAAAGCTCATAGCGCGGGACCGGTTCGCGGGGCTCGGCCGGTCTCGGCTCGCCGGGGCGGGCCGAAGGGCCTGCGATCCAAGTCGGAGGGGCTTGTCCGCCGGCCGACGGCTCTATGACCGGCACTCACCCGCGTTCTTCGAATTGAGGCGGCCAGCCGCATAAAGCGGCCAATCGCATAGAACGGCCAATCATAT
>ERZ773038.1839-NODE-1839-length-11441-cov-3.308537_pt1 | contig 11441 bp, 5 predicted proteins | sample MGYA00511665_ERZ773038 | MGnify/ENA primary metagenome ERZ773038 (study PRJEB29015, sample SAMEA2737966) | human oral metagenome | biome: human oral; feature: human-associated habitat; material: dental | place: China | collected 2028 ... | reverse complement strand
CCTGAAGGTTGTAGGGTAAGTCTATAGGTGTTGCACAACTATAGCGTGAGAACAGCCCATGAACACCGACGACCCCGACCGCATCATCGCACTCATCGCGGCAACCGAAACCCTAGCCAACGCATGGAAAACTATGCTCACATCCAACACCGATGGCCTCGACCCCGCCACCGTCCAAACCGCCAGCGCCGACCTCGACGCGACACTGGCCCACGCCTCGTCGCTCATCCGCGCACTCGCCTCGGGCAGCGGCGAACCCACGCCGACCCGCCTCGAGCGCCGACTCATCGCATGCGCCATCACCCACACCATCGGCTCCCGCCTGGCACAAGAAACCTCGCCCGCCGCATTCCCCACCAGCGGGAGCACTACCGCCCTCTCCGAGCGCATCACCGGCATGCGCGCCGACGGGCGCGTCAAAGTCATCCGCTGCTGCCTGGCGCCCATGACCGTCCGCCGCATCATCCAAAACGCCAGCGACACCCTTCCCTCACTACTCGCCGGGCCCATCACCACGCTGCTCAGTGCCATCGCGCACACCCGCCATGAGCCCCAACTGGTCGACGCCCTCCGCAACGCCGCACTGGCGCCCATCGACAACGCCATGACCGACGCCGGACACGGCTACGCCCGCTGCGGGCAGTGGATCCTCATCTGCGAGCCCGACGACGCACGCCTCGATGCCGCCGTCGCCCTGCTGGTCGCCGCCCTGGCCGCCCGCGGCCTGCTGCTCGACGGATCGCGAACCCAGACCACCAGTTTCGACGAGGAGTTCTGCCACCTCGGCACCGACTACACCGCCACCGCCCCAGCCCCGCGAACAACCAGCGCGACGCCCGAGGCGAGCGCCGACCGCATCGTCTACGTCGGCAAAGACGGGACGCGCATCCACGTCGCCAAAGGCAGGCTCCTGGTCGACAGCGCCTCCGGCGTCCCCCAAATGTCCATACCCCAACGCAGCGTCACCCGCATCGTGCTCACCGGCAACGTCGGCCTGTCCGCCGGAGCCCGCTCCTGGGCACTGCGCAACGGAATCGACGTCGTCTGCCTGTCCAGACGCGGAGCCTACCAGGGCCAACTGGTCAGCACCGCCGCCACGGGGAACGCCGCCCGCTTGCTGGCCCAAGCCTCGTACGCCACCGACGAAACGGCGAAACTGCCACTGGCCCGCGCCATCGTCAACGCCAAAATCCGCAACCAGATCCACGTGCTCAACCGCATCGCCAGGCGCGACCCCGCCCAGCACCTCGCCGACACAGCCGCCCGCATGCGCGCCTGGCGCGAAGAAACCGCACACGCCGCCGATACGGACGAGCTCATGGGCATCGAGGGCGCCGCCTCAGCCGCGTACTTCGATGCCCTCGCCATGTGCGCGCCGCCCAGCGTCGACTTCAACGGGCGCAGCCGCCGCCCGCCCCTCGACGTGCCCAACGCCGCGCTTTCCTACGCCTACGCCATTCTGCTGGGCGAATGCGTCGGTGCACTGCACGCCGCCGGCCTGGAGCCCTCACTCGGCGTCCTGCACGCTCCAACTGACAAGCGCCCCAGCCTGGCCCTGGACCTCATGGAAGAGTTCCGGCCCCTACTGGTCGACCAAACCGTCATGGCGCTGCTGCGCACGCGCCGACTCCGCTCCGAACACGGCGCCCCCGGCCCCCAGGGCGAAGGCGTGTGGCTCAGCGCCGACGGCAAGAAAACCGTCGTCGACGCCTACGAGGCAACCGCACAACGCTCGGTCACCGGCGCCCTACCCGGATTCAGTGGCAGCTGGCGCAGACACATCCACCACGAGGCACAGCTGATGGCCCGCGCCATCGCCGAACCCGACTACCAGTGGACGGGCATCACCTGGCGGTGAGGCAGGGGAGCAGCCGTGATCTACATCGTCGCCTACGACATCTCCTCCAACAGACGCCGGACCCGAGTCGCCAAAGCCCTGCAGTCCTGGGGCTACCGCATCCAGGAATCCGTGTTCCAACTGCGCCTGGACGCCGCAGGGCTCAACGCCATGCGGGCCCGGCTGGCAGCCCTGATCAACGAGGCCGAAGACGTTGTGCACATCTACCCCCTGTGCTCCGCCTGCGCCGAGCGCGCCGAAATCCTGGGCGCTGCGGTCGCGCTCGACGACGTGGGGCTGTGCAGGGGGGTGTGGTGAACTAACGGGACCTGCCGCGAATTTGGCGAGCGAACGTTGCTGGAGTCGCGGTGGTACGTCTAGGTTTTGGCGCGTTCCCAGTTTCAGGATTGGGCGTTGGGCGAGACGTGGACAATCTGGAGTTATGTGACGTGGGTGCTGTCGGAGACGATGCCGAAGTGATCTCCAGATCGTTACTATCCTCCTCATCGTTACTATCCTCCTCAAGAGCAACGATGCTCACCTTGGGTTCTTCCCCTTTCGCGCGACTCTCCTCGGAGTCCGTGAAAAAAGTGATGATTGGGGATAGGTCTTTGCTATCAGCGTAATCGGGAGGATAGTAGGAGACCGTATCTGTGTCTTCTCCGCGCCTCTTCGCGGTTCTGTCAGTGTGATCCCCTGGCCAACCATAGCAGGACCGTACAAATGCTCTCACGGCGAGAGAACGGTCAGCACCCGTGAACTGTCGAGGAAGCGCCGAGCGGACCTCGGCTGCATTCACCGCAGTATAGTCACTGGTCCAATCGAGCGTTTTGTATCTCTTCGCGATCTGTTCTCCTGTTTCTACCTGTACTGGCGTCCCAGTGACTTCAATGGCTCCCAATCCGTAGGGTTTTCCCAATCCGATGTGAAGGTATCCTTTCTTCTTACTATCAGGAGCCGGTACCAGATTCTTCGGATCGAGAAGCCATAATAGTACAGCTAGCTCCTCCCTGTTGAGGCCTTCAAAGCGAAGCGACGCGATGAAGCGTGCTTGTGGCTTGAGATAGGAACCGACTTTGACTTCGGTGCTATCGAGGCTGGGGCGTTCAACACTATCCTGAAAAAGGTACGGAGATGCTGTGCCGCGATCGGTCAAAAACCGATGCGTGGGATATGTCTTCCTGATGAGAGTCTGTCCCCGTTTGTAGCAAAGTCTGCGCGTAAGCTTCTTGGCCAGGGGGCGGCCTTCGCCGTCCCGCAAGTAAGGCTGAGCTGTGCTGGGCTTAGGGGATGCGAGGATCGGTGGAATCCAACCTGGCTGGTCGTTGGGGCCGAAGCCCTTCTTCGCCGGTTTGATTGCAAGGATGTTACTACAAGGCTCGGGTTCGGCGGGTCGTGCGCATGAAAGAACAATGCGCCCCCTCAGTCCGCTAAACGAAGTCTCATCCTTCTGTTGCGGAACAAAACCCCATAGTCGGTCCGCTGGGCTGGCCTCCTCCAAACGTTGAGGCGGGTAGACGGACATTGGAAAGTGTGGAGCGGCTTTGCCCCAGTCCTGGGAGGTAGTGTCGCCTCCTAGCTCAGCGAGATCCTTCGGGGAAAGGGTACCGGTCATCATGCTGCGCCCTGCGGTGGTCGCTGAAAGTGACGTGATGATCCAAGAGTCATGAGGCTTGTGAGCCGTTGCGAACAATGGCACTCCGGGATTGTTCTTCGCGCCCTGTGATGTTGATGCCTGCTCGATGAGAAACTGGTAAACAGCATGTCGCGTCAGTGAACGGTTCGGGGAGTCGCCAATATACTTCATCAGTTGCCATGTGAGCATGTTCGGCAAGGGGGCGTCCTCTTCGTTGGCGCTTTGCTCGTAGTTCATTGCGGAGGAATAGAGAACTTCGATCAGGGCGTCAACCAGTTCCTTGTCAACGTCAACCACTGTCCTACGCTTTCCGGCGTTGTAGAAGATGAATTCACTGCGTTTAGTGTTGACTAGTGCGGTTCTGCTGTTATCCGAATCGTTAGCCGCAAGTGGTGGGGTTGTCCTGACGACGTAGCCAACCTTTCCAGTGCTGCCGGTGACAATTTCAGCCTTTCTCTCGACGACTTTCGCGGTTTTACCGTCTTTACGCCTATCCCAAACGACTCCTATTCTGATGTTGGATCCCTTGTCCTGTTTCTTCGAAATCTCCTGAACGATCACGCGTTCCTGTGTGAAAAAATGAGACTTGGCTGCCTGGAACGACACCTCCTCCATGTGTGGCATCTTCTTCCGAAGATCTGACAGCAGTTCCTCTAGTTCGGGACCCGAACTGTGGAAACCGATATCCGCATCCGGTGAATCAGGAAGGTACGCGGCGCAGATATAGTCTAAGCCTGTCTGGTGTTCTTCTGTTGAAATATCGTTATGTCCGAACATGAGTTCTGCTCTCCAGGAAGGCTCCGTCGCTCCGGAGCGACCCGGCGTTCGGCGCAAGAACACGGGAACGAGCTCTGTGGCTTCAGAAAGCTGCCGTCGGTACGTAAGAGGATGTGAGTGATCGGAGAATACTCGGAGTCGGGATTCGGATACCGCTTCATATGCCGACGCGAGCATTCCTTTGAGTGCGGTCGCGGGAATGGTCGCATCCGCACTGTTTTGCGCGCCTTCCGGTTTTCCTATAAATGAGGGGACAACTATTCGACCGTGCTTATCCCTGTGTCCCGTAACCGTAGGGGACTTTATGATGATGCTCAGATCAATCTTTCCGGAATAGGTTTCACAGTCTATATGGTCGAGTGAGTTAGGCGAATGGTCGTCAAAGTATGCGTCGCTACTGCAGCTTCCTTCGTGAGTAGATTGAAGGAGTCGTTTTTTCTGGGCGCGAACGGTGGGTATGCCGTTATATGCATTATGCCAAGCCATTGTTAACTCCAAGTTCCTGTCATGAGCTGGTCGAAATAAGCCAGGTTTCCGTGTTCGGTTTCTGCGAAGACTTCAATAGCCTCTATCGTGTCGTGCGGTGCCTGATCCTCTCGGTCGCCGGAAGCGGGACGCTTGACAGGCCCTTCCGTTTTCTGCGAGTGCTGCAAGTAGGTTACTCGATGAACCCAGCACCTCTGCTCCTGCGGTTCGTCTTCAGGGCTGCCGTCGTCACAGGGGCTTCCGGGTGAGTCTGGGAGCCCGGTGTCGTCGGCCCCGCAATTCACAGTCAGGTGGACGGCGCCCACGCCATTCACCCAGCGGAACTCCTCAGCCGTGTGCGCGGAGTGGGGCCCGGCCCTCCACAGGCGGAGCTCGTAGACGCGGCGGAAGTCATCAACCGTTAGATGCTCCAGGTCGCCTGGCAGGCGTTTCACCCCGTCAGTCGTCCAAGCGAGGCCGGCGAAGCCGCTTCCGAACTCGCGAAGAGCGTGTTCGTAGACGGGCTTCGCGTCGGCGTCGTCACATGGGAGTGTGCGTATGCGCGCTCTCTGGAGCTTCGACAGCTGGTCGAATTGGGGCGGTACTTGCTGGCTGCTCATTGTTCGACACTTCCTGTACCCGTTTTGCTGCTATCGGAGTTCTTTCTCTTCGGACATAAAGCGTTGGCCCACTCTTTGTAGCCCCGCTCGTCGAGCCGGGTCGCTGGCTCCGTGGTCGCTTCGCCTCTTAGGTACTTGAGAATGTCTTCCGCGCCTCTCAGGTCTCCAGTGGGCTCGTCGACAACGACTCGTTTCTCCGAATCGTCGGGATTCCGCCTATTGCAATTTTGGATTCTCAGGCTGCTCACGGTAACTTCACCGAGTCCCCGCGTTGTTTTCCCACCCAGGGGAAGTGTGCCCGCGCACAGCTCCGCTAGGGCCAAACAGAGCAGGCACCACGAGGCGCGCGCACGGCCAAGGGCTTCAGCGTCGTCGATCATCGTGTCGGGCGAGTCGATCCGCACGTTGCGTTTCAAGCGCTCAGGGTCGATTTCGATTCTGATCGCCTTCCATTCTGCGTTCGGGTAAAGCAACTCTGAGAACAGAGCTCCGTCTGCCACTCCGCCCGTCCAGCGGTCAATGGCATTGTGCGTGATCTGGATCGGTTCGCCGATCTTCGAGGTCTCACAGTCGTGCACGCGGATCGCGCCCCGGAACTGCGAGGTTCCGAACATGTAACGCACCAGATTCGGTTCCAGCTCGATCTGGCGATGAATGCCCTTCGAAGTAACCCCGTCCTCCTCAATGACGGGAACAGGATCGGGTATATCCTCTATATTGGCCATAACCGTTCTGGCTATACGGGAACAGCGCGAGCGCAGAGCGCCGCGGATCGACGATCCAGGGAGCAGGAGTGAAGAACTATCATACTCGTTCCTCCTGTCTCGGAGTGCTTCCGCGTACTTGTCCCCCTGCTCCTTGGGAAGCTGCCCTTTCCACCAATTCCGCATGGGAACAGCGGGTATCGTGTTCCCCTGCTCGGCGGCAGTCCTCTCCTTCTTCCGATTCTCCTTGTCCTTCTTCTCCCGGGGCAGGGCGACGAACACTCCGCTGGGGGAAGTCCATTCGATCTCGACCGATACGGGACGGTACAGGCCGGGGGAAAGGTCGAGGGCCCTCGTGAAGCCGGCGCGGCTACCCGCCGGAGTGCTTTTGACCTCGTTTGACGGCGTGCCCGGGCCGATGAGACTGCTGAGTACGCGAGAAAGCGGGGGCGTCGTGCCCGCATTATCCTCGCTCTTGGACGCGTCAGCGCTCGTTGAAGAACAGACTCCGACTATTCGTCTCGTGCCGGTGACCTCTGTGTTCTCGTCCAAGCTGACCCGCCCCCACCCAGAACCTGTGCGGCCGCCCAGTGAGATCACGCCGTCCTTGAACAGCGTGACGATGGCCCGCAGGGCTTTCTCCACCTGCTCGGGCGCGGCTGGCTTGACGGAGTCATCGCCGCCGGTCATGGACTGGGCGTTGTCCGTCGAGGAGGCGCCGGCCTCGTCCCGGGGCGGCGTAGTGGGAATGGCATCGTCCCCGTCCCGCGCCTCGGCGCTGATGCGGATCTCGAAGGTCGTGTCCACCGGCAGGTACTCGTAGGAGAACAGCGCCCCGTCGGCGGCGCTTCCCCACGCGCGGTCGATGGCCGTGCTCATGCGGTGGGGGAGGGGGCCGTCCGTCCACACGACCGCGTGGTGGAAAGTGAGGGCGCTCGCCCGCAGCGGCAGGTCGGCGTCCGAGCCCAATCCCCGCTGCTGCTTGGAGGCTCCCACGTTGCGGCGCAACTCACCGCCCCACAGGCTCTTCAGGGCCGACTCGTCGACTCCGCCAGCACGATCCGCGAAGCCCAACGCAGCGGCGTGCTCCTCGAAGGCCGCCCGCACCGCGCCTTTGACGGATCGACCGGGCAGGACCGCCTCGCCCAGGCCGTTGCGGACGAACTCGTTGGGCTGGGCGGTTCTGCCGTCCTCGTCGACGTACTCGCGCTCGGGCGCCTTGTCCACGCCGCCGGAGTGCAGCGCTGACACCACCTTCACGGGGATCGTCATCTCGTAGCGGTAGATCGTCATCGGCCTTCTCCTTCCTGAGCGGGCTCCTCGCTTTTCTCCGGGGCGGTGAAGCACTCGCTCTTCGTTTTGACGAGCGGCAGGACCGGTTCGCACAGGGCCGGGTGGTTCACCTCGAAGCGCCCGTAACCCTGTGGAGTCAGCTCGCCGACACCGATGCGCCCGAGGACGCGCAACGCCGGAACAGCGCTCTTCGGGACTTCCAGTTGGACCACGGATCCAGCGACGATCGCCATCCGCGTCGCCCGGGGCCCACCATCGGCAGCCGACCAGGAGTCCACCCTGCGGTGACGGATCGCGGTCTTGACCTGCTTGCGGTTCCTTGGGGATTTCGTCTTCTTGCGCTCATCGGGCCCGTCTGAAGACTCTGCGGGTTCGTCAGGGCAGGGCGACGAGGGTTCCTGGTCTGATTGCGACTCCGGCACAGCGCTGTCCTGGGCGGGCGCCGCCGCCCCGTGACTCTCCGCCACCGCTTCAGCCTTCTTCCCGGGATTCTCGCCTGAAGACGGGGAATCCCCCTGGCGAACACGGTTGGATCGTATGGTCACGCCTGCCCGTTCGAACGCCAGTTTCAGGTCTGTCATGGTCCCGCCGGGCCCCAGCTCCTTCGAGCGGGCCAGCACATCCGAGGTGAACCACAGCGAGACAATAACGTCTTCGCTATCCGGGGTCGGATCCGTTGGCCTTGTTTCGTCGGGCCCTGGGTCTGGACATGGGGGTGCGGTGAGCTCTGTGAACGCGCCGAGGCTGCAGGTGGCCTGTCCGAACGTGCCCGTGAGTCTGCGGGAACCCAAGTATGCCGTTGCTTCGTTGAGTCCGAGGTCGAGGGTGGGAGCCTTCCCGTAGGCGTCGGAAACGGGAGCCCTGGCCAGCGCCTCGAAAAGCCTCCGCGAGATCACGGCCTTCGCCCGCAGTCTCAGGCCCGCGGGCAGCGCGCGCACCAGGAACAACCGGCTCTTCGACGCCGCGCCAGTGTGCGGGTCGATGGCCGTGGACTGTCGTCCGATCAGTGAGGGCTTCCCGATTCGCCCAGCGAACGAGGCCGGGGCCGCCCCACATAGACCAGCGCCGTCATCCGTTGCGGCGCCATTCGTGTCAGCGGGACGCTGTTTCTCGTCAAGGAACACGTAAGCGCCGCGTGAGGGAACGGTGTGCTCACCGCAGTGCTGCTTGCCGGTTTCAATATGGCGGTTGAAAAGGGTGACGGGCTGGAGGGGATCCTTCTCGTTGTCCGCGGGTACCTCGTCCTCAGGCACCTTTTCTTGTTCGAAGACGAGGGGCACCGGCAGGCCCGGTGTGCCCTGGTAGACCGGGAGGGCGTCCGACACCCGCAGATCGCCCGAGACGACCGCAGACCTGATAAGGTCCGTGTCGAGTGAAGTCCCATCGGCTCGGGTGCGCAAGTCGCGCAATTTCCTGTGAAGCCAGGGGATCAGCACGGTGCCGCGCAGGAAGTCCAGGGACCGGACCTCGTTCGAGAACGGCACCTCATAGGACACGACGGGGGAGTCGAGCACGATGTCGAGGGGCGCCTCGAACCAGCTCGCCGGGTGGAGAGCGGCCGTGGCCTCGGAACCGTGCCGGGAGACAGCAACGGAAACGAGTGGGCCGGTGTTGTCCTCCGTTCCGCCAACCGGAAAAGAGGAAGGCGGCTCCATGAAGGATGGGCCGTCCAGGCGCGCGAATAGTACTTCCCGCAGCTCGGCAGCCAGCTTACGAAGGCTGTCAGACGAGTACTCGGGTTCGTCCTTCTGGCCTTCCGCCACTTCCTCCAGGGCACTATTCCCCTCCGTTGTTTCCTTCGGCTCTGCGAGCGTGGTCGCGCACTCGGGACCGGCGAGCACCGTGCACTCGCCGTCGCCGCCGCTGCGGCCCGAGCCAATGCCTCGGACCATCAGCCCGGCCACGCCCAGCAGAAAGTGCGCGTAGCCGCAGTGCTCGGCCCCGGCCTCGTCGGTGAAACGGTAGGTTCCCGCGAGGACCCCGGGAGCGGCGCGCTCGGTGAAGCGCAGCATCTGGTCGCGCGCGGCTCCCGTGGTCGGATCAATGGAGAGCGACACGGCGTCGTGGATGGGGAGGGAGTACTGCTCCTGGTTGAGTTCCCCGTTTCGCTGGGAATACCGAACCGGGAGGGCGTCGGAGAAAACGACGTGGCGGGGATTGTTCCCCTCGTCCCCGAACAGCCACTTAGCGAAGCGGGTCCACGGGCCTCCCTCGGAGGGGCCGCCAGAGCCGTCCGAATCCTTACGGTCGCTCGAGGAGGTGGGCACAGCGGCGTCAAGAGCACGGGCTGCGATCATCGCCTGCTCGCGCAGGACGCCCGCGACTACTGTCCCGCGCACCACTGGCAGGTCGCCCTGTTTCTCGAGCGTGGAGTGGGTGCGGCCCGCCTCGCCCACACCGGTCGAAACACCCCAGTCGGACGTGAAGACGACCGTGACGTGGCCGTCGGGTTCGTCAGTCATTTCGAAGCTCCTTCGTCAGGGGACGGGGTGGAACGCGGATCGTCGTCGGGCCGTGTGGCCTCCGGTTCATCAGACGTGCTGGCCGCATCCTCTCCGAGGCCGGTCTCGTGGAGAGCGGAATAGGCCTGGACGTACCCGGCCGGAAGGTTCTCAGCTAAATCCAAGATGTCCAGGAGCCATTTCATATATTCGAGAGCAGTGCTGGAATCGCTGCTGGGAGTCTCCTCCGCTTGAGAGGATGGTTCGGCCGGGGCAACGGCGTCGGGGGTGGACGCGGGGGCGTTCACGGCCTTGCCCTCCTTTTGTCCATGTGAGGCCGACGTATCCTTCGGAGGAACGCGCGGAGGGAGTTTGCTCAGTTCGTCATAAAGGCGTTGCGCCGCGGACGTGTTCTTCAGAGCGTCATTCCACTCGCTGAGCGCTTTGCCCTCGTCTCCTTTAGCGAGGAGCTTGATAATGCGATTCGCCCGCGTGCGGGGGAAGGGGTCGGTCAGGGACACGTTCGGCTTGTTCGGATCCTGGCCGTTGAAAGCGGCCACGGCCCTGAGGATCTGCTTCCACTGGCCGTCGTTGGCACTCGGCCCGGCAATCCCGTCAGCGGCTCCGGACTCGGCGTGCGCGGTCCCGGTGACGCGCTCTTCGGAGTAGTGGCCGATCAGGAAAGGACGCTGGGTGCGGTCCTTGTACTCCGTGAGCGTGTCGTCCGGGTCCAGGACCGTCGTGTCGCGCAGGATGTGGAAGTCAAGTGTGGAGCACTGGACCTCCCCCTTCTTCTTGCCGAGTTTCTTCCCGCGGGAGACGAGCTTCTCAGCGAGGTCGTAGGCGATGTGGAACGGGAAGTTGCGCCCCACGATGGCAATACCCGCCGAGGCGGTGAGGGGGCCGGGTCTCGGGGAGCGCACCTCGTCTTTGTTCGCCACAATCGCGAGGCGTTTGAGCAGGTCGTTGTTCCAGGTAAGGCTCTCGTAGTGGCGTATATAGGACTCGGCGAAGGGGACTGCGTAGTCGCCCGCAATGTAGACGGTCAGGTCATCACCACCGACCAGAACGGGAACAATGGGGACGCGGGTCCGTGCTTCCTCGGCTTCATCGCCGGTCCCGGCGCCGTCATCGGGGGTGGCGTGGGAGGGCGTGTTGTCCGAGCCGGAGCCGTCAGTGATGGGATTCGCATAGCTGGCGACGTCCGCCCATGCTCGGGCTACCGCGGTTCTCACAGCCTCGTCGAGCTGGTGGTTCACTTCCATGATGAACCGCTGGAACTCGTCACTGTCGCCGTCCGCAGGATTGTGACGTGAGCCTTCGGTCGCAATCTCCTTGAACCTGGTGTCGGACAGGTGTTCTCTCACCTCGCAGTATGCGCATTGAAGGTCGCGCATGACCGCCCCCACGCCGTTGCCATCGATGTGGATGACTCCGACGGAGGAGAGATCATGGAGCACGGGGGACTTGTTGCCAGTGTTCTGAGCGCTGTCCCCAACATCCGAGGGGTAACCGTCCTCAGGCGCGGGCACTCCCTGGAACGCCCGCTCCAACTGGAAGGGGTCCTCGAACAGGTCCTCGATACTAGGCCGAGGCGCTCCTTCCCGGTTAGACGGCCAACGCTTCCGCACGTCCTGGAGCTGATGGCGGCGTGCCGCGCGTGACCAC
>ERZ773038.1837-NODE-1837-length-11453-cov-17.115898_pt1 | contig 11453 bp, 6 predicted proteins | sample MGYA00511665_ERZ773038 | MGnify/ENA primary metagenome ERZ773038 (study PRJEB29015, sample SAMEA2737966) | human oral metagenome | biome: human oral; feature: human-associated habitat; material: dental | place: China | collected 2028 ... | reverse complement strand
GTGGTCAGGCGCCGGTAGGAGTCCTCCTGGTGCTGGTAGGGGGTCAGGCCCGGGTCCCAGTCGAGGGGACGGTCGGCGGGGCGTGCCGGATCGGTTGTGCCGGGGCGGGCGCTCGCGGCCAGGTAGGGCAGGCGCAGGCGGACGAAGGGGCCGACGAAGACTCCCTGCTTCTCGTCCTCCAGGAAGTCGGTGAGCACGCGCCGTGGCTCGGCGTCGGTGAGGGCGAAGGTCGTCGAGAGGTAGTCGACGATGGACCGACGGATGCGTTCGGCCTGGAGGCTAGGGAGGAGGAGCGTCATAGCTGGAGCGTGGTGGTGATGGGCGGTGGGGTGGATGCGGCGAATGGTGTACGGGAGTGGTGTCTGCCGGGGCCGGCGCCACCTCGTGCGGATCGTCGTTGTTCCGGGAGTGATCCCGCAGGTCAGAGGCTACCGCAGTGAGGATAGGGAAGAAGCGGAGCCTGAGTCGCTTCTTGGTGACAAGGCGTGAAAACTGCGACCTTCACTCATACTGGGATCATGCTCGACTTGCCTGTCTCTGTTGCGTGTAGCCAGCTCGATGAGATCGTCGACGACGTCCGCGTCAGACTTGAGCCCGTCTTCCTGACCCGCCGGGGCAGTCGTGTGGCCGCGGTGATCGACGCGGATGACCTGGAGCGGCTTACCCAGGCGGCGGAGGACCTGGCGGACATTGAGGCCGCCGACGCCGCCCGAGCTGAGATCGCCAAGCACGGCACCATCCCCTGGGATGAGGTCAAGGCTGACCTCGGGCTCGCATGACCTACCGGCTCCGGTTCAACTCGGCGCGGGTAAGCGGAGCGATCCTGACGTGATTGTGTTTGCTGCTGAACGCTATTTACGTCCGATTTTCATCCCTAGTTAACCATGAAAATAATCTCCTCCACCCTCGTCTGCGACACCCTGAAGTTGCCGGATTCTGTGGAAATGAAATCCATCCCGCAGGTGCAGTTAAAGTCTCGTCAAAAGGTTTGGTGTAATCGTGGTACACGAGTAGAACACCGTTCGCCTTACGTATCAAATCAGTAAACTCCGGTGAAACACAGGTCTGTTGTACCAAAGGCTGTCCTTCTGGGGAATATATCTCGAGGTAGTCATGCAGCAAAGTGAGGTGCCATCCATGCGCTATGGGGCGAACGGCAATTGGGTTTGCGGTGATAGTCAACCCGGATTCTACGAATGGGGCATGACCTAAGGGATGTAATCCTGTGTTGTCGATCATATAAAAGCAGGGATTGCAGATAAACAGTATCGGAGTGTTGTGAATCTGATCTATGGCTTCGTAGTAGATTAGCTCGTCGCTAGAATTGAACACAGTAAAACCTTTGGCGGAACCAATGAACTGATCTTGTCGTGTATACTGGTTGGCAATAATTTCCGCAGTGTAAGTCCATAAATCGAGGAGTTCATGGTTGTTGTCGACGACCTGTAAAGCCTCGATGGTGGCCTGACGTAGGTCGTCAGTCTTCCTTACTCCCACTGCTTTGAGTATGTTCATGCGGGCGCGTTGACTCGGAGTGAGGCTGTCGTCGAAAGAAGAAGCTCCATCGACGATCTGAATAATGAGTTGACGCAGGTGCTGGTTGTCGGCAGAACGCTGCACTACAGCGACGATCAGCGCGGCCCCAATATCAAGCAAGAATTCAATAGATTTCGCAAAAAGAATACCTTTATTGAATGCCAACTCAGTGGCTTTCAGAATCAGATTGACTCCCTCCTGAAAATGATCGTGCTGGGCCATAGAAAGCGCTTCAAGCATGTCTAACTGAAGTTTCTCTATGAGGGGAGAAGGGTTTTGATGCTTCCACTGACCTTGGCTAGTTTCAATCTCAAGCGAATGGAGACGCTCGTGTAGTTTTCGATCAGCCGGGTGTCGATTCTCGACTGCTTCTCTGATCATTCGCAGAGCCCACGGAACCCCTGTCCCGATCTGATTCAATGCTTCCCCGTGTGACTCACCATAATCGACAGCAAGTCGAGAAAGTAGCAGGAGTTCTCCATCTTCGTGAAGTAGATCAAGAAAGTAAGCAAGAACTCCGATGGTCTCAATTTGCAGAGCGGCGACTGAGACAGGGGCAATGTCGTTGGCGATTTGCTGTCGAATCTCTATCGCGACCTCAAGCCACCTTCGTCCGATGTTCCTAGCCCAATTCGGGTCGGGGCCCATGCCATCAAGAGCCACCGCAAGTGTACCCACATTGTGCATCAATGTGGTCCATTCTCCAGGTATATCTGCGGTAGGGAAACTGGAAACACATCTCGACAACAGTATATCTATAGGAGGAAGGAGAGTTGCTGCCTCAATGAAACGTTGTTCTTTAATGAGATCTTTGATTCGATCGGAACATGCGTCAACCAGTGCGATAAGGGCGCGCCCCTGGATAGGGATCCCCTCAGGGGAGCGCGTCAGTATAAGTTGGACTGCATCATGCATATCGACGAATTCGTCGTAGTCGTGAGGTCCGCGTTGGTCGGGGTGTAGTGACATCGTCACTACGTTACGGCGCATTAATCCATTGAGTAATTCGCGGGTAGAACCTAACGTTGCGATCCAGGAATCTAGGAGGGGTACCGGTATGTGGTGCCCTCCCATGAGGGCAATACCTATAATAAGGGTGTTCTCGTTTTCGGTGAGGTCTCTCAGTAGATCCATCACTACTCGATACGCAGTAGATGGGTAACCGTGAGGCACAAGACTGACATCGTTGAAATTGAGACGGTCAAGACGATCCGCAAAGCCGGAGATACTTTCTATGTCACCACCGCGTTGCTTGATCCAGGCCGTGGCGAGTTCCAATGCAAGGGGCCAGTATTCGAGGCGCCTGGCCAGTTCATCACATGCCTGTTCCTGTTCCTTACTCCATTTTGAGGCAGACCTATTGAAACGTGTGGCGAAGAATGAACGAGCCTCTTCGATGGAAAAACCTTGAACTGTAGTAGATGCGGCAAAATTGTCCGACCAAGAGTTGTTGGTGCTTGTTATCACTACGTGTCCGTAACCGCTACGCGGAACCCAACTCGCAGTGCTTTCAGCGTCAGTAGCGTTGTCGAGCACCAGCAACCAAGGTACAGGAATCTGGCTCATTACGGCCGTGAATACTGCCGCCGGGTCGCCTCCGTCGCCGGAAGCTCCTAACTCCTTAAGGATCCTCGGGAGTTGCGCTTGTAGAGAGATTTCACTAGACGCATCCATCCACAGTGCGAACGCGAAGTTCTCTATGCGCTCCTGAACAAATCTCACTACAGACGAAGACTTTCCTGTTCCGGATAACCCGGAGATAACTACGCAATGAACATTCCCTGTCTGCAATGTCGTCAAAGGCAGTTCACTGCTTATAAATGAATCTAGTTCAGGGCGCGAAATAGGGGTGCCACGAGGGACTTGGATAGCTCTTCCCCAGGAACGCTCCTGGGTAGCGTCGGCCAGCAAAGCGGCGGGTTCAGCAAGGATCCTATTGACATCGTTGAGGGTGATGCGTTGCCGAGATCTATCAGACCCTCGTTGATGAACCATGTCAATGAGTTGAGCGAGAATAATGTGATGAACCTGCAGTCCGCCCGCTCCTCTTTCTCGGAGCCGAGCAATACGCTCTAACAGCAGTCTAATTAACGCACCTAAGTCACAATTATCATGTCGAAAGTGCTCGCCCGGCTTGCGTGACCAAAGTTCACCATTACTGTCGCAGGCAAGATCATTAGTGAGTTTGCGGTTCGTCACTAGGCGGCGGTTGGATACAGTGGGATGCTCATTGGATAGCGAGTCGAAAATCCGGCGCACGTCCGGAGCGCCCATGACCGTGCTGGATCCTGCTTGAGAAGCCTTGACTTGTATCGCCTCGTCCCAACTAGATCCTTTTCTAGACACCAGTATGTCGGCCGAGTCTTGACCTTCCAAATCGACATCGACGAACCAGGACATGAGTTCGGGATTTTCGTAGAGGTCAAGAATTAAATCAACTGTCACCACGTACTGATAACGAAAACCAAATGCGGCTGCAACTCCACCAGAACTAGCCATAGCAGAAGCATACGTACTCGCCGGCAGAAAAGTCCAGCGGTATCTAGGATTGTGTCGCCAACGGAGGTGTGTGGCGTAGTAGCTCAACTACCTAGCTTCCTCAACGTTAGCTTGTATTTCGTGATTGGAGGTGATTGGCGTCATGATGGGTTCAGTCGACAATGGTGCCATTCTTTGGTCGTTGATGATGCCGTCGATTTCATGTTCTAGGGTGCGGGTGTGTGAGCTGAAGATGCTCGCACCGAGGTGATCCTGAAAATAGGGAATGCGGCACGGTGGTGGCCGAGAAGCAATGGGACTACGCTGCTAATGTGTCTATCCCTGAGTGGATCGTCGTTGTTCCGGGAGTGATCCCGTAGGTCAGAGGCTACCGCAGTGAGGGAAAGAAAGAGGAGGTGGACCGAGTCGCGTCTTGGTGACAAGCTGTGAAAACTGCGACCTTCACCCATACTGGAGCTACGCGCGACCTGCCTGCCTCTGTTGCGTGTAGCCGGCTCGATGAGATCGTCGACGACGTCCGCGCCAGACGTGAGCCCGTCTTCCTGACTCGCCGGGGCCGTCGCGTGGCCGCGGTGATCGATGCGGACGACCTGGAGCGGCTCACCCAGGCGGCGGAGGACCTGGCAGACATAGAGGCCGCCGACGCCGCCCGAGCTGAGATCGCAAAGCACGGCACCATCCCCTGGGATGGCGTCAAGGCAGACCTCGGGATAGAGGGCGCGGTTGGTCTACGTGAGGTAACGAGCCAGGTTTGCGAAGATCCTGGTGAGTCTCGTCGTGCTGTGGACAGGGGTGAGCGGGGCCAGCCATAATGGTGGGGAGCCACCCGGGTCGCATCCGGGCGACTCCCCTAGCAAGGGGATGGCCTAGCCGATCCACTTGCTGAGGGCATCCACAAGGACACCGACGGCCCGGACAAGGCGAGCGATCGAGTTCAGTATGTCGCTCACCTTCCGGGCCGTTACCTTGCCCTTGCGGACGTGTGCGCGTCGGCCTTTCGGCTTGGACACGGCCCTCACCTCCTTCCCAAGCCCTCCCTCCCCGGCAAGGACACATGGACGTTCCGGGAGGAGGTGCCGCAGGGAGGCAGGCTCCATCATGCCAGCAGCCACTGACATCCTGAGTTTGGTACTAGATCGGCTCGGTGCCATAACAACTGGGCGTGCTCTTTGAAAAAGCAACCATGACTCACCCATCCATCAAGCTCAACGAGACTGCGAACAACGACTATCTTGGTGCTCTAGCTACCGCCGATCAACTGTTCCCCATTGAAGAGCCCGACGGTGAGTAACACATTCCCGACAAGGTCACCGACGCCGCCTGTAACAAGATCGCCGATCATGGTGCTTGCCTCGGCAAGGCAATCAAAACTAACCTTGGACTCTCACACCGAGTCAACTCAGGGCCTGTCGTCACCCGTCACCTAGACTAACGCTTTGTCGTGTAAACTTGACGGCACCTGCGAAGAATCTGAGTTAGTATTGAGGGCGTGAACAGCGGAGCATTCATCGATCCTGAGAAGCAGCCGATCTCACCGGCGTTGCGGTCGAATAATCCTGAACTAGTCACAGCTGTTGAGATCCAACAATGGGCAGATAGAGATCACGCCAAAACTTCATTTCCTGAACTCATGCGCCGTCTTCTTGCGCAGACCCCGGGAATCACAAATCTTGACATTCGAGCTCACGAAGGTGTAGCTGCGCCTGGATGGGATGGTGCTGCCTCTTCAGCTGGTAGTACATATCTACCTGTCGGAGAGTTGCGTTTTGAGTTTGGAACGAACAAAGACGTCAAACGTAAAGCGCAAAGCGACTACGATAAACGACTTGCGGAGTTAGGGGATAGATGTAGCAAGTTGGTTTTTGTGTTCGCGACTCCGCGGAGTTGGCCAAGTGGGCAAAAATGGGCGGAAGATCGACGGTCGGAACAAAGTTTTGCCGATGTTAGAGTAATAGACTCTCAGAGGCTTGAGGGATGGCTACAGGGAACTCCCTCTGTGCACTACTGGCTGTCAGAACAACTGGGTCGGAATCCTCGTGCAGTGCAGACTCTGCAGGCTTGGTGGATCAACCTATGCCAAAACTCTATCATCCAGATTCCTCCACAATTCCATATTGCGCGACGTGACTCTCAATCGAAGCAACTCATCAACGCGATTCAGGATGGTCAACTGGCCGTACCGGTGTCGATCTTGTCTGTTGATTCACGAGATGTTCTGGCTTTTTTGTATGCGACACTTCAGGATTATCCAAGTTTGCTCGAGCGTACGCTGATTGTTAGTGATCGGGTGGCTTGGGATCACTTGGTGGAGTTCAAGACGTCGCTGCTGCTGATACCCCGATTCAATGACCCCGATACGGCAACTGCTCTTGCCCAAGGACACCGGGTGTTGGTGGTCATTGACGGTGAATCACGCAGTAAAGATGCTAATACGATTGTGCTACCTAAGGTGGGGCGTCATGAATCTACTGAAATTCTCCGTCAGGGAGGCGTTGATTTCCGTCAAGCAGAGCGTATGGCAGTGCTTGCCCGTAGAAGTATGGGCGCCTTTCTGCGCACGAACTCGAAAAATCCAGAGACACGGAATCCTTCATGGATTCGCGATGTGACGGTAGTGTCGATCCTTGCTCCGCTGGTATTGGTCGGCGCCTGGGAGGACGGAGATGATCGGGACAAAGATCATATCGAGTCATTCTGTGAAATTTGCATGAGCGATATTCGCCTTCTAGTTGACTCACTTAGTGGTCAGACTGATTCGCCATTCATTTTATCAGGATCAGTGTGGCGCTTAGCGGATCCAGTAGATGCGGCACGCCTGCTGCTGCCCAAGATTGAAACAGAAGTCATCGAAAGATGGAGAACCTTGGTGTTCGATGTTCTATTTTCAGCAGATCCACGTCGAGGGTTGGGATTAGCGCAAAGTGTAGTTGCGGAGATTCGTGGAATACGGCCTGGGTGTTCGGACACATTTCGTAAGCATGTCGCAGAAGGGCTTACTTTGGCAGCTGCAACATCGGAAATGCTTGAGCCTCACGTTAGAGGTATTGTAAAGCGACTGCTTGAGATGTCATTTGCCGACAAAACCGGCGATGCTCTGATGTCTCTAGCTTCGGCGCTTCCCTTGCTGGCAGAAGCTGCACCGAGTGAGTTTTTGGCTGCCATATCAGAAAGGCTGGACGAGGAGGCGCCAGTTGTCCAACTACTCTTTCAAGCGCCTCATTTAGCTAGTTTCTCAACCGGATTCAATTCACAAGTTCATCACTTACTGTGGGCACTGGAATGCCTTTGCTGGTCGGAGGACTATTTTGGTGCGGCTGCTATGCAAATGGCTGCCCTGGCTGCCTGCGACCTGGGTGATCGTAACCAACCTCTCGATAGTCTACATAAGGTTACCGCAGTTTGGGCTGCACAGAGTGCATCGAATACGAAAGACAAAATTGCCGTCATTGAGCAGGTGATAGAAAAGTATCCTGAGGTCGGCTGGCGTCTGGTAATGACATTACTGAAACCTAGCAACTCAATTGTTCTAAGCTCGATGGGGCCCAGGTTTCGCGATTGGGAACTGTCCGGCGCACGTATTAAGTACAACGAAGTTTTCCAGTTCGAGGAGTTGATGCTTGATCTGGCAGTTAGTACAGCAGGAGTTAAATCAGAACGCTGGGTCGATCTGATCAAGTTATTGCACAGCATGCCAAAATCGATGCAATCGACACTTGCGCACGCAATTTCCGAAGCCATCCGTTCCAACTGTTCGTTTTGGTGCGATGAGGATAGTTATACTGTATGGCGTGGGCTGGTGGATGAAATTGCCCACCATGAAGCGCATCCTGGTGCAGGATGGGCTGCGTCTGACTCGGATTTGAATGTCCTCCGCAGTGCTTCTACGTGTCTCCTGAATCCGAGTGATCCGCGACAGTATGTGAACTTGTTCGGTTGGACTATGGACCTTCGTGTTGGTGGACTCCGGTGGAATGACGATGGATATGAGTCCGCACTTAGAAGTGTTCAGTTGGAAACTCTTAAGAATGTGGCAAAGGGTGGTGGATTAAGCGCGATTAGGCTGCTCTGCGTTGGCGTCGAGCGTCCTGAAACTATCGGCACAATTCTTGCCAGTCTCGATCTTGTGAGCGATGCTGACATTATTCGTTGGTTCGAAGAGGATAAAGAAGTTAATCTTCAATGTGCGGCTCGGGCCTACGTCAAAACGAAGGCAAGGCATCAAGGGATAACATGGCTTGAGGAAGTTGTGTCCAGTGTCAGGTTCTGCGTTGACGGACGTTTGGCTCTAGCCGCTTCGATCCCAACTGAGGAAAGATTCTGGAACTGGATTGCAAAGTTTGACGATGCATTCGTCAATGCATACTGGAGTAGTGCAAACTGTCATGAAATCCCCGAAGCTCAATGTGTTGAGGCCATTAGCCTCCTTTTAGCACACGAACGCCCCTGGCGCGCATTGGATGTCCTGTTTCGGTTGAAGTGTGGAGGTGAACTCTCGGTGGACTCTGTGACGGTGATCAACGTACTTAGCGCATGTTTGTCCGTGCAGGAGAATTCTGATCGATCGCATTATAGCTACGTTGTTTCAGAACTTCTTAAGTGGCTTGAAGTCGTGGCTCCAAAAGATCTGCTTTTGCCTTGGCTGGAGTTTTGTTATTTTGATTTCATCGGAGGAGATCACGATCCTTCCTTTGCATTGTATTGCTTGCTTGGAAATGTGCCTGAAGAATTTGTATCTCTCGTTAAATTGATCTATAACGGGCAGCATCAACTAGGAAAGGCGCGAACTGAAGGAGATGTGGCGTTTGCACAATTGGCTCGCAGTGTTCTCTTCCATTGGGGGATTCTTCCTGGCCTTCGTGAGTGCGGAGAGATTGATGGAGATCATCTGAAGTGTTGGGTATCGAAATGTCGTAGGCTGTTTAATGAATGTGGTGATGTAGAAATGGGGGACAGAGAGATTGGCAGGGTGCTGGCGTCGAGCCCGGACGGGCGGGACGGAATATGGCCTGCCGAAGAGGTGAGGACTATCATCGAGTCTTTGAAGAGTGAAGGTATTGAGGTCGGCTTGATGACCGGTCGCTATAACCGACGGGGTGTTTCTGTTCGCCCTGTTTATGATGGTGGAGGTTTTGAACGACTTCAGGCGCAGGAGTTCCGTAGCGCCGCTAGAAAACTTGCTATTAGGTGGCCTCGAACCTCAATGATTTTGCGGCAGATGGCTGACGGTTATGGGCAGGAAGCTAATCATCTTGACAAGTGGGATGAGCGGCTTGCGGATGAATAGTAGCCGACTCGGAGGTGTGTCTCGAAGTTATGTAGAGTTCGTTCATTGGGGAGTTAGTCCTTTGTGGATTGGGGATTTTTGCTCGGGGTGGAGCCGGTTAGGCCGAATTCTTGGAGCGAGCGATGGATGCGGTGGAAGTCGGATTCGCGGTCGCGGATGCGGAAGGGGAGGTTGTAGACGTAGGAGACGCCAGAGCCAGGGTGGGTGTGAGTGCGCTCTGATAGTGGCATCTCCTCGTTGGAGGTCGGACGCTTGCGCTTCTCCCAGGCCTGGCGGACCGGAGTCGGCAGCTGACGGCCATTCGCGTCATAGACATAGGCGCCCTGGCCACGGCCATGGTCGTAGTCGTACAGCACCGCGAACTGGGTGCGGTAAATCGTGCACAGGTCCTCGATCGGCACGCCCAGCATTATTGCCACCATGACATCGATCTCCGCCTGAGCATTACGACGATCCTCCGCCCGGCGTAAGGGTGTGTCCGCAGTCCACTCCGGACCAATCGGGCGCTCGTCATGACGTTCCAGAATCGGAGTGTCCGTCAGGAATGACTCGTCCCAACACTCAGTCCACAGGTCGGCATAGGCGTCGGTGAGACAGTTGAGGCGAAGCGTGCGCAGCAAAATGCGGGTAGCGACATCAGAATGGCTGTCTGGTGCCGGCAGCAGGGAGAAGTCTGAGCCGTGAATGTCGTTTCTGGCTCTCGATCTGATTTGGAAATCGGAGAGGATCGCTGAGGTGGTTCCTCCAATGAGGGCGAGAGTCCTGGGGTTCTCGTCTGGGAGTCCAGCTGAGTAGATTGGATGAACGTGGGCGGTGCCCGGCGGAATGATGGTGGGGGTGAGCGTGCGTTCACCAGTATTTGCAGCCATGCGACGCCAGGCGATGCGGTAGTGGTCGCGGGCGGAAGAGTCACCCCAGTGGGTGTAGAGGCGGTCGTAGGTGGCGCGGTCGCCGGCAGGCTTGTACTGGGTGATGGGGTGTGCGCTCGGGGAGAGCGCTTCCAGGTCGGTTGAGGTCCAGTCCAGGAAGTGCCTCATCGTCTCGTTGGGCTGCTTGTATAGCGGCGTGGAGACGTAAAGATGAGGGCCTTGAAGGATGGTGTCGTCCCATTGGGCTGGACCCCACTTTTTCTCGAAGTGGCCCTTTTCGAAGTCTGACGTCTCGTGCCAACCGGGTGAGAAATGAAGGTTGAGTGTGCTGATGCGTGGATGCGATGCTAATGTTGCGAGTGTTCGAGAGGCTGCTGAGTTGACGGCAGATACCATAGGGCTTGAACGCCAGTCCTCCACCTCGGTGACCAACTGCCAGGTCTTTAGCGCTGCCTCGTTGACGTGTTCGATGCGGGACGCGTGCGGGCGCAGGTCCCATGTGCCGGTATGTGGATCTTTGAAACCGGGCTCCTCTCCACTGCCATCGTGCATGAGAGAACGCTTCACTGTCTCGGGGTGGTAAAGCGAGGTGGCGTGAAGGAAGGATGGTGGCTGTTCAGAGCCGTACACGTGGATGCCGTAGATCTTTTGATGCTGGATGTCGAACAGCTGGAGCTCGTTAATGAACTGCCAGTGTCGCCGCAGGTGCCGGTAGGCGGCGGCGCGCAGCCCCGGTGTCTTGGCGTCGGTGAAGTGGGTTTCCATATGGATGAGGGACGAGATGCCGTGGTCATTCTGGTGACCCCACACTTGGCACATGAAGGCTCGGTAGAGATCCGGCTGGCCGCTCAGCAGCGGATAGACGGACGGGTCGCTCAGGAGTTCAGAGAGAACGATGACTTCTGCGGTTCCGTTAAGAACCGTGCTCAGGACTCCAGAACGAGCCAAGGTGAGTGGCATGCGCTCCTTCTTGACCGCAACGGACGGCTTATTGCTGAGTGACCACCAGGGGTCGCCGTCGGAGAGGAGACTGTTGAAGTCCACGGTCGGCCTCACCCACGGCGGGTTCCCCACCTGAAGGTCGAAGCCGCCTCGGGCGAAGACAGTGGCGAAGTCCAGCTCCCAGTGGAAAAAACTCTGTGCCTCCGCTACCTCCCGGACCACGGTGAGCCACTCGTGCTCGTCAACAACCGACTGCACTTTGCGAGCGCCGGCGAGACCGAGCTCAACCTCCTCCATGGTCTCCAGCTCCGCCCAGGAGGAAG
>ERZ773038.1834-NODE-1834-length-11460-cov-23.075055_pt1 | contig 11460 bp, 9 predicted proteins | sample MGYA00511665_ERZ773038 | MGnify/ENA primary metagenome ERZ773038 (study PRJEB29015, sample SAMEA2737966) | human oral metagenome | biome: human oral; feature: human-associated habitat; material: dental | place: China | collected 2028 ... | reverse complement strand
CCAAGTTTTCGTCAATCACATCGGCGATTTTGTTGAGTATGGCGGCGCGTTCGGTTGTGGTGGTCTTGCGCCATGTTTTGAACGCTTCCTGCGCAGCGGCGACGGCGGTATCGACATCGGCGTCGGACGCGTCGGTAAATTTCGCCAGTGTTTCGCCGTTGGCGGGATTGTAGGAATCCAAAAGCGTGCCGGGACTCGTCCACGCGCCGTTAATCAAAAGACCGTACTCTTTATCGAACACATTCAAATCTTTTGCCATGATGCTGTCTCCTTAAGCTGTATTTATTGGGTTTTAGTTGTTTTTCTTGGTTTTTGGTCGTTTATTCAACGTCATTTGAAAACAGGGTAGTATTTTTTCTGTTTCGATTCAAGCACTAAAAATGAGAGTGTTCTCGAAATTCCAAATATGTAATTTTGCAAAACGTAAAACGCAGTCAGCCACATCTTGATGATGTATGGGGACGAGGGCGGTTTGTTAATACATTTTAATTTTTCAGACGACCTTGCGATCACCGCGATGCGCTCGCCGAGCATCTGGGGATCCTCAGCAGTACTTGATGTTGGGGTGCGAGTCTGGAACTAGGAAAAACTATCCTTGCTCGTATCTGGAAAATCTGTAAGAATATAGTGTTAGCCAAGGCGAGGGCAGGTTCTGCCGTTATCGACGAGGTGGCGCATGGAATCCCATGATTTGCGCCATTATTCTCTTGGCGCATTACCCATGATCAAAGATTGGAGATTACCATGTCTGAAATTAAAATTACTGCCGAGCCCCGCACCGATTTCGGTAAGGGCTATGCACGCCGCATCCGCGCTGTTGGTGATATCCCTGCCGTTATCTACGGCAATGGTAAAGAGCCTAAGCACGTGACCCTTCCCGGCCACGAGACCACCCTGGCTGTTCGTAACAAGGACGTCGTTCTGGTGATCGAGGTTGATGGTGAGCAGTTTAAGACTCGCGTGCAGGATATTCAGCGTCACCCGATCCGCCCTGAACTGCAGCACATCGACCTGCTGTTCGTCGACTAAGGTTAGGTAGACGAAGGAGCGCACGGCGCATCAACGTTTACGCCGGAACCTGTTTTAGTGGTTTTTCGGCAACGGTACGGCTCGTATCTGCTTCTGGCGGGTGCGAGCCGCTTCCATATTCCCCGCCAACTTACGGCGTACACCCATTTTTACTGTTTGGCTCAGGTGCGAGATAGCCGACTAGTAACCGTCTAATCCGCCCATAGTTTTATCCGGTTTACCGAGTAGTCTCTACCGAGCATTTTTTATTCCTCACCCTATAACCCGCAGGAAGGTACACGAGAACATGTCTGATGCGTGGCTCATCGTCGGCCTGGGCAACCCCGGACCGCAATACGCGAAAACCCGCCATAACATCGGGCAGATGGTGCTCGATAAAATCGCCCACGAAATGGGCAGCACCTTCAAGAAGCATTCCAAAGCATCCGCTGTAGTCGTCGAAGGTCGCCTAGGTATAGGCGGTCCCAAGGTTGTACTCATGAAATCCCTCGGGTACATGAACACCTCGGGCGGGCCCGTATCTGCGGTCGCAAAATTCTATGGCATCGACCCCGATCACATAATCGTGGTGCACGACGAGCTTGATATTCCCTTCGACACCATCAAACTCAAAATTGGTGGGGGAGAAGGCGGCCACAACGGCCTGCGCGATATTACCAAGGCGCTGGGCACCAAAGACTATTACCGTGTGCGCGCTGGCATCGGTCGCCCACCCGGGCGCATGAACACCGCCGACTATGTGCTCAAACCCTTCACGGCAGCCGAAGCCAAAGACCTGCCGTTCCTGATCGACAACTCCGTCGATGCGGTCGCCATGCTTATCACCGACGGGTTGACGGCGGCGCAGCAGCGCTTTCACAGCGCATCCTAAATATGCGCAGAGCATGGACGCCCGACAGACCGCACAATCTGGTGCCTTTACATCTGTCGGATAAGCCCAGCAGCAAACATGACGCCCCGTTACGCCCGTAGCTATGGTTAGGCAGATTTCCTAGGCTATTGCACACACCTAACTAGGTTTTGCCCGCGCCAAGGAATAAGCTAGAAAAGCATGACGTTATAGCCCCACAGACACTAAGCCCGGGCGTACGGCCCCGACCTAACGTGCCACACAGCAGGGGTCTCAACGCCATGCGGCGCGCCTGAAACCGGTCAAGAGAAAAGGAACAACCGTGGCAGAATACTCAGTCCCCGCCAATACGCCGCTCAACGATGACACCGTGCGAGCGTTGCGCGCAGACTTCCCTATTCTCAACACCGTCGTCAACGGCAACCCGCTCGTTTACCTCGATTCCGGCGCCACCAGCCAAAAACCACTCCAAGTTCTCGATGCCGAACGCAACTTCTACCTGCACGCCAACTCTGCGGTACACCGCGGCGCGCACACTCTTGCCGTTGAAGCCACCGAACTCTTCGAGCAGGCCCGCACCACCGTTGCCGCCTTCGTAGGAGCCCGCGACGAAAACATCGTCTGGACCTCCAACGCCACTGAAGCGCTCAACCTTGTCGCCTACTCAATAGGCAACGCCTCCCAAGGACTCGGCGGCGAAAAAGCCCAACGTTTTGCCCTGAAACCCGGCGACGAAATTCTCACCACCGAAATCGAACACCACGCCAACCTCATACCCTGGCAGATCCTCGCCCAACGCACCGGCGCAACTCTCAAACACATCCCCGCCACCGACGACGGACAGATCGACTACGAAGCCGCCGCCGAACTCGTCACCGAGAAAACCCGCATCCTCGCCTTCACCCACGTCTCCAACGTCACCGGCGCTATCGCGGATGTGCCGCGCTTCGTCTCACTCGCTCAAAAAGTCGGTGCCCTCACCGTCCTGGACGCCTGCCAATCCGTACCTCACATGCCGGTAGACTTCCCCGCGCTCGGTGTCGATTTCGCCGCATTCTCGGGGCACAAAATGCTCGCCCCCACCGGCATCGGTGCGCTCTACGGCCGCGCCGAGCTTCTTGACGCGCTGCCCCCATTCCTCACCGGCGGCTCTATGATTACCCGCGTCGAACTCCAAGACGCCGACTATATGCCCGCCCCCATCAAATTTGAGGCGGGAACCCAGCGCGTCTCCCAAGCCGTCGCCTTTGCCGAGGCAGTACGCTACCTGCAGCACCTCGGCATGGATAACGTACACGCCTGGGAACAAGAACTCGGCGCGCGGCTCGTTGCCGGGGTGCAGAACATTGAGGGCGTGCGCCTGCTAGGACCCACCGACCCGAACAAACGCGCCGGGCTTGTCTCCCTCGGCATCGATGGGGTACACCCGCACGACGCCGGGCAGCTGCTCGATACGAAAGGTATCGCCGTGCGCGTAGGTCACCACTGCGCCCAGCCGCTGCACCGCGGCGCCGGACTGACGGCCTCGACCCGCGCCTCCGCATACCTCTACAACACCACCGAAGACATAGATGCATTCCTTGCCGCGCTCGCCGAGGTACGCCCCTACTTCGGGCTGTAAAGAAGCCGTTACTCATATACACAGGATTGGATAATTCATGTCGCTAGAATCGCTCTACCAAGACATTATTCTGGAACACTCAAAGCAGCGCACCGGTGAACATCTGGTGGAGGTACCCGCCGGGCACGCCAGCGCCGACAACCACCAGTACAACCCCACCTGCGGAGACGAAATCAACCTGCGCCTCGTGCTTTCTGATGAGCAGAAAAACGGCGAAAAGGTTGTTGAATCGGTCTCGTGGGAAGGCGACGGCTGTTCCATTTCGATGGCGGCGGCATCGGTACTTTCTGAGATGGCACCGGGTATGACCGTGGGGGAGCTGCAGAACCATGTGGATGCGTTCCGCGAGATGTTGCGCTCGCGCGGTCAGATTACTCTGGATGAGGAAGAATACGGCGATATGGCGGCATTTTCTGGGGTCTCAAAGTTTATGGCCCGCGTCAAATGTGCGATGCTCTCATGGGTGGCAGTCGAAGAGGCAGCTCGCGAGGCAAGCACGAAATAGGCGTATCTATGGTTGGCTGCTGCGCTGACCCTAAAACATAGCTTCACCCATCGAGCGGCTCTCCGGTCACCATGACCGAAGGGCCGCTATGCACATATGGCATATAGGGTTTTGGACTCCGGGCAGATATCGTCAGTGACAGATCCGACAGGGGTCGTGACGCGGCTTTCCTATGATGCTCGAGGGAATCTGACCGGAGTGCTTAATGCTGTGGGCGACATGCTCAAAGTTGAGTATGATGCCCAGGATCGGCCCGTTTCAGTAGTTTCTCCGTCAGGAGGAACTATGCGGGTTGAGTATGACGCTGCCTCGCGTCCTGTTCGGGTGATTGACCCGGCGGGGAACGCAACTGTGTATACATATACTCCTGCGGGTAAAGTCGCCAGTATCACGGATGCGGTTGGGGGCGTGCGCCAGTTTGAGTACAACGCCGCTGGGGAACTGGTTGCGCAGGTGGCACCTGATGGCGCCCGTACCGTGCGTGAGATCAACGAGCTGGGATACACGGTTGCTGAGACTGATCCGTTAGGGCATGTGACGAAGTTTGTCCATGATGGTATGGGCAGGGTTACAGAAAAGATTGACCCAGCCGGGAATGTGTGGGCGAGCCGGTATAACGCTGCTGATACCATGGTGGAGCATACCGATCCGACGGGTGTGCTCACACGGGTAAGTCGAGATAGTGCTGCCGGTGAGATCACGCATCAGGACGGTGTTGGGAACACCGCGACGGTGGGATTTGATGCGCTGGGTCGGGTGATGAGCAGTATTGACCCGTCTGGGGCAGTCACATCGTGGGCGTATCAGTTTTTGACTAACACTACGACTGCCTCCTCGGGTGAAGGGGATCGGGAGCCTGTGCATCGTCAGGGTGCTTCAGAGTCTGTTCGCGTGCAGGATCCGACAGAGAATCTGGTGAGGGTTCCCGGTGCCCATGCGTTGCGGACGTGTACTGATGCTGCTGGTCAGGTTTCGGGTGAGGTGTGTGATGCTGCTGGGCGGGTGCTCAGGCAGGTGAGTGCCTCGGGGGCTGTGACGGAGTATTCGTATGATGCGTGTGGTCGGGTTGCCTCAGTGACAGATGCTGATGGGGTGATGACTGAGTACCGGTATGATGCGGATTCGCGTTTGGTGGCGAAGACTCGTGCTGGCGTGGTAGTGGAGTCTTTTGTGTATGATGCCTGTGGGCGTCTGCTGGAGCGTCGTGCTGGGACTAAGCTGGTGGGCAGGTATGCCTATGATGCTGCCGGGCGTGTGGTGCGGTGTGTGGATGCTGCTTGGGGCACTCGGTCGTTCTCCTATGATGCGTGTGGGCGTGTGGTTAAGGCTGTTTCCGGCGTAGGTGGAACATGCTTTTTTGATTATGACGGCGCGGGGCGCTTATTAGCGCGGCGTGTGGCTACGTCTGAGGGTTTTGCGACGACTTCGTATGCCTATGATGCGGTGGGGAACGTGATGTCGGTGACGGACCCATTCGGGGCGGTGACCAAGTATGCGTATGATGGCGCGCACCGGTGCACTGAAGTCATGAATCCGGATGGTTCGCGGGTGTCGTATGCATACGATGGTGCCGGCGAGGTGGCGAGTATGCATGTGGCTAAGCCAGGTGAGCACTTAGGTCGGTTGGCTTGTGAGTGGGTGCGGGATCGAGCCGGTCGGTGCCTGACGGTGAAGGACTATCTGGCGGGTGAGAACCTGGCACGGCTGGGCACTCAACGGTCTGCAGCTGCTACGGTCGCTACAGCAACAACCACCGTTGGTTCTGCTAACGCGAGTGCAACAACGGCTGCTGGTAGGTCTTCTATCGGTGTCTCAGATGGCGCGGAATCCGAAGCTGATGTGTATGTTCAGACGACCTATGTCTCAGATGCTTTGGGACGTTTGGTGAGGGTGGATTCTGCCCCGAAACTCGGGGATGAGGTTTCTGATACGGCGTTCTTTGCAGCGGGTAATCGAGTATCCGCTGCCGGGGATGCTTCTGCGGCTGAGGTGTTTGCATCTACGGGTGCGTGGAGTCTAGCGTACTCCTATGATGCTGATGGGAATGTGGTTCAGCGTACTACTCCGTATGGCTCTACCGTGTATGGGTATTCTCCGGGCGGGCGTATTAGGTCTACGCAGCAGGTCCCTGCCGGTGTCGGGGTAGAGGGCTCATCGAGTGTTGGCGATAAGCCTGGGGTGGCTGAGTTCGCTTATGATTCGCTGGGGTATTTGGAACGTGTTCAGGTTGGGGAGTGTATCTCTTCGTGGGTGCGTGATACGTCCGGAGCCGTTATGGGGTACACCGAGGAAGTTCTTGGTGGAGCCGACGAGCCTAGTGGTTCATCGTCGGGTGTGGTGCAGGGTGTGCGGGTACGCCGGAATCCTGCGGGGAAGATTACTCGGGTGGAAGATACCGTTAAGGGGTCCTGGTGTGAGTACGCCTATGATGCTTCCGGCAGGTTGATTCGTGCGGTGAGTTCGGATGATGTGTCGGTGGTGTGGGTGTATGATCCGGTCGGGTTGCTTATGAGGGAAGAAACTCATCAGGAAGGTGCCCTGGTTCGGGTGCGTGCGTTTTCCTATGTGGGGGAGCGGGTGCAGACGGTACGCCTGTATGAGGCACTAGAGGATGGTGGTGGTTCTTCTGCTGCACCTGTTGCGGGTGTGGTGGAGGATCTAGCCGGGTTAGATGCGTCATCTTTGGTGTGTACAGGGTCGGTTCAGTATTCCTATGATGTGCGGGGTTTCCGTACCGGGGCGGTTGATCATGCTGGTTCTGCTGTGAGGTGGGGCTGGGATGCTCTGGGCTCTTTAGAACGGGTGGAGCGTATCAACCACAGCTCCGACTCCCTGTTGGGCGGCCATTTGTCCGCTGCCAGCGATGGTAACTCGACGGTGTGGTTTGCGGCATCGTCGGTTCGGAATATGCCGGTAGCTGTTGGGAGTCAGCAGGATAGGCAGGATCCTGTTGTCTCGCCGCTGGTGTGGGATACGACAGTACCTGATGCTGCTTTGTTGGTGGGCGTTGGCGTTACCGAGGCGGTCTCGGCGGGGTCTGTGCTTGGTGGACGCGATAGTATCCTCACCGGTACAGGTGCGGGAGTATATAGTTTTGGCACGGATCTCTTCGGCGCCGCGTCTCCGGTGACTTGGGGAAGCAACACCACTGCAGCTGCTGGTAATGGGTTGCCGGGTTTGCCTGCTGATGTGGGTTTGACAGTTCAGGGTGCGTTAGCAACCGTTGGCGGTGAGTTGATGGGTGCGCGTTTGTATGATCCTGTGACGGCTGGGTTTTTGTCGCCGGATCCTGTGGAGCCTGTGGCCGGGTCGGGGTATATGGGTGCGTCGTATCTGTTTGCCTCGGGTGATCCGGTGAACCTGCACGACCCCACAGGTTTACAACCATTATCTATTGATGCTATCCGTCAGTATAGGGATTTCTTTGGGTTTGAGCTGACAGTTCAGGATAAATTTATCCGCTACTGGCTATCTGCTGCAGCGGATTTTGACAATTTTAATCGTGAGTTTTGGAATGATCCCTCTGGATGGATAGCTTCGCATCCTGACGAGGTGGATGTTGTCCTTACTTATGGACTCGCTGGTCTTATTGCTCTAGTTGGAGGCCCCGCTGGATGGTTCATTGGTGGAGGCATGGTTCTTTCAATGACTACTTCCATGGTCGTTCAGCGCTGGGAGACAGGGCATGTTGATCCTCGTGAAGTAACGCGTGAGGGGCTCATCAGTCTTTTGCTTGATGTGGCCACATTGGGCTTGGGGAAGATTTTCAAAATTGCTGCTAAGCCTGCTGTTGATTATTTGCTCGCTCGCTGGGGCATTCGCTGGGGAAGTTATGAGGTCCGTCATCTTCCTGTAATGAGACCAAGTGCAGCTTCAGGCGATGCTGTAAGTGTTCGCGCTCAGACAGAGATGCTACGTAAAAATGCTATAACGATCAAATATCCTGTGCTTTTCCGCAAGAGTGCTCAAGAAGGTGCTGAAAAAGCGGCTTCTAAAGAAAGTTTAGAGGCAGTTTCTTATCAGGGGCGTTATGGCAATCTCTTCGACCGTTCGCACCTGAATACCACAGGATATGGTTTTGCTGCTCCGCGAGTTGCGGCTCCTGAAGCAGGAGCACACACCCCGCTGCCCTATAGTACCCGTGGGGTAGCCCAAGAGTCTTCAGTGCCGCTCAAGCCGGTGGAAGCTCCGCAGGTGGGCGAGGTTCCGCCTGCTTCGGGTGCTGGGTCCGGTGCTGCTGGTATGCAGGCTGTTAATCCTGGTGGTGTGGCCGATGATGCTGTTGCGGCTCGTGGTTCTGCTGGTGGTGTGCGTGAGCCTGAGGTGCAGCTGAAACCTGTTGAGGAACCAAAGGTTGAGAACCTGCCTCCGGCAAAGGGCGCTGGTGCCGCTGAGGGGCAGACGGTTTCGATGCGGGATGTGCAGACTCATCTGGACGAGAAGCTGGAGGGTGTTCGTCGTAAAGAGTGGAGGGGGAAGGATAAGAAAGGACGCCCACGTACTGACTACTACGACTACAATGAATTTATAGCGAAAGAAAAAAATTACAAGGATGCAAAATCTGATTTAAAGGAATATAACGCACGTAAAAAACAAGCTGAGCTTGAAGGCAGAGAATTTACCGAGGCACCCCCGGAGGATCCGGGGCCTCGTCCTCAGCATGCGTTGTGGAAGGGCGCTGAGGAACGGTTTGCGCCGGATTTGCAGACTGCGATGCAGCTTGATGAGGAGGGTTTGAAGCATCACCGGGTGGTGAGGAGCGAGGACTATCAGGGTCAGATTCCTCAAGATACTGCTGAACATCTCCAGCAGGCTACGCAGAAGATTATGAAGGATGGAGCTCCTCCGCATTACCCTGGAGCGAACGAAGCGAGGACTTTTGAAAATCATCCTGCAAAGGGCGAGGGCGTAGGCGATATTTTGCCCACTACCGATGTTGAAGGGAACCCTATTACCTATACGGAAATGGATTTCATGGCTCCTCAACCAAAGATTGGTGAAAACGGTAAAGTTGAGTTGAAGCCTAACGGGGAGCCTGAGACGACTCGTGGTGATGACCGGTTGGTAGTGGGGAGTAATGGCAGTATCTATTACAGTCCGGATCATTATCACACGTTTATCCTGATAGTAGAGTAAGGGAGAAAAATAACCATGGCTTACAAGCAGGTACGGTCTGCTGAGGAATTCATTGCCCCTTTGTTTATCCGTGAAGACGGGTATTGGGAGAACCATATGCTGCCTTATCTGGAAGCAGAGGGGTGGGCTGTCATGACTGTTGATTGTGCTGGGGTGGTATCGTACATGGACTTCGCCAAGCGGTTCGTTAAAACTATCGACCCTACCTACAGTTTTCCTGAAGGTTTTAATATGCGTTGGGCTGCTGAAGAGGCATGTTTGATTAGGGATAGGGATATGCGGCAGGGGCTTTTCGTTTTGTATAAGAATTTTGAGCAGCTTTTTACTATGGCTGATGATGATATAAGCGCATGTGTAAATATCCTTGAGATCATGGAAGTAAATTATGCTGGTCGTCCACTACATGGCAGTGGTCTGTACGAAGTTCTAGTTGGGTACGGTTTTGACATTTCACAAGAAAGCTTGCCGCGGGTGAAAGAGTTTTTCGAAGGCAAGGTTGTGTTCGCCATGGACGGGGCCAAGTATCCTTGGTCACGCGTGGAGAGGTTTAAGAAACTGTTTTTCCCAGATGGTTTTCCTGACCCGTTGTATGAGGATGGTACGGATTGGATTAATGATCCTGATGAGTACCCTGAGAGCACTTCCTATACCGGCGGTCGTGAGGGAGAAAGTTTATCTGAGTGAATAGTTAGACTCCTTTGCCTGTCTGTGTTTTAGAGAGAAACATGCCTTATCAACAAGAACGGTCTGCCGTAGAATTTACCGCTCCTTTGTTCATCCGTGAGGGTGGGTACTGGGAGAACCATATGCTGCCCTATCTGGAAGCGGAGGGGTGGGCTGTCATGACTGTTGATTGTGCTGGGGTGGTATCGTATATGGACTTCGCCAGGCGGTTCGTTATAACTATCGACCCCTACTACAGTTTTCCTGAAGGTTTTAATATGCGTTGGGCTGCTGAAGAGGCATGTTTGATTAGGGATAGGGATATGCGGCAGGGGCTTTTCGTTTTGTATAAGAATTTTGAGCAGCTTTTTACTATGGCTGATGATGATATAAGCGCATGTGTAAATATCCTTGAGATCATGGAAGTAAATTATGCTGGTCGTCCACTACATGGTAGTGGATCATATCAAGTACTTGTGGGATACGGTTTTGATATTTCACAAGAGAACGTGTCCCAGATAGAAGAGTTCTTTGAAAATCGAGTAGTCATCGCGGCAGACGAGGCAGAGTACCCTTGGAGCGGTGTGGAGAGGTATAAGAAAGTGTTTTTTCCTCAGGGTTTTCCTGACCCGCTGTATGAAGATGGGGAGTGGATTGACGATCCTGATGAGTACCCCGAGAGCACATCCTATACCGGCGGCAGTGGTGAGGAGGGTTCTTCTGAATAATACAAGTTAGTTTTCTCGTCGAGTTGCACTCCAAAAGAGGTAGAAAATGGCTTATAGACAAGCAGGGTCTTCTAAAAAATTCATCGCGCCCTTGTTTCTTGCAGAAGATCGATACTGGGAAGATTATATGCGCCCTTACCTCGAGAAAGAAGGATGGTGCGTTGTGGAGGTCGATTGCGCAGGAGTGCAAGGTACTAGGGATTTTGGGTATCGACTTATGGAAGCGATCCGACTTGATTGGGAGAATGAGATTAGTGGTGAATTTGACTCATACTGGGCTGAAGAACTTGCTACTGAAATCGACTGGCTAGACATGCGCCAAGGACTGTTTGTTTATCTTAAACATTTTGAAGATGTTCTAAAGATGGCCGATTATCTGGGGGGTGACAGTTATGCGAACTATGTAGTACGTCTCATTGATTCGATGCAGCTTCATTACCCTATGCGGCCTGCCGGTCATGAAGGGTATGAGGTTCTTTTTGGGTACGGGTTTGAGGTGTCGAAAGATTCCCTTCCTCGCGTTGAGGAGTATTTTGAAGGTCATCAGACGATCTGCGCTGATCCCAATGCTGTATATCCCTGGTCTCAGCAGGAGGAGCGGAAGAAGAAATATTTCCCTAGTGGTTTTCCAGATCCGTTGTATGACAAGAATGGTATCTGGATAACTGACCCCGATGAGTATCCTGAAAGTACCACCTACACCGATAACAAACGATGTACAAGATAAGAACATCTGAAAGTTAACATAAACAAAGAATACGGACCGTAGTCCAGGTCATTATCTAACTTTTATTCGTCTTATTGACTAAGCCTGAAAGGAAAAAGCTTATGCCGTATGAACATAATCTTTCAAAGCCCTTCATTGCCCCGATCTTCATTGAGGAAGATGGGTATTGGCAGAATTGTATGAAGCCCTATCTTGAGCGTG
>ERZ773038.1826-NODE-1826-length-11505-cov-4.866725_pt1 | contig 11505 bp, 14 predicted proteins | sample MGYA00511665_ERZ773038 | MGnify/ENA primary metagenome ERZ773038 (study PRJEB29015, sample SAMEA2737966) | human oral metagenome | biome: human oral; feature: human-associated habitat; material: dental | place: China | collected 2028 ... | reverse complement strand
AGTCGGGGCAGTAAGCGGGCTGAGGTAGTTCATCTCTTCCTCCTCGTCATAATCGTCCGGGTGCTTCTCAGTGGGAGTGTCGGGCGTCGGCGCGGGCCACGGAGGGAACAGGGCAAGCACGCCCCTGTACCTCCGTGGCCGCGGGTGGCTACTCGACCGTCTCCTCTCCGGTCAGGCCGGTGAGCTGGATCTCCCACTCAGGGATCTCTTCGCCCTCCTCGTTGAAGTACTTCGTGGGCGCGGCTCCCCCCTCGTCAGCCTGGTCCTCGGGCTCGGTGTCGCGGGCGTTGTCGAGGTCGGCCCAGCACAGGTTGTGCTTTTCGAGCAGGGCGTCCTCCGCCTGCTCGACGGCGCCGTCCTCGGCGGTGTCGGAGACATGGACGGAGTCGATGTCGGTCCACTTGCCGTCCTCACCCTGAGTGGTGAGGACGATGGTGACGCCGTCGTCGGTGTCGTCCCAGCGGATGCGTCGGTGGGGGTTACCGGGCAGGGGGCCGATGTAGGAGGGGCCCTTGGCGGGCTCGACGTCGTCGCCGGCACCCACGGCACCGGCCGGAATATCCAACGTACTCATGTGTACCTTGGCTCCGAGTTCCCGCAGGGTCTCGCCGGCGTCTTCATGAATGACATAGCGGTCGGCGCGCAGGGCGCTGTGCGCCCACTCGTTCTTGAGGGGGCTGTACCACCCCGACGGGCGGATAACCACCGGGGCTGACCCGGTGGTCTCATGGCTAAAGGTCATGAGAGGGGTCACTCCTCGGCCGACGGCGCCGGGGTCGTCAAATACGGCGGTGAAGGTAGCGTTGGCGGGGACGTCGAGGATGTCCTCGACGATCCTGCCGGCCGGCACCTCGTGGTCGGCCGGCGACCACGGGGACTTGCGGCGGAGGACGAGCGGCTCATCCTCAGGTGCGGGAGTGAAACGCGCCTGCGGCTGGGTGGCCTGGTCGATCTGCTCAGCCAGGGAATAAAGACCGAGGCCTAGGAAGAGCCCTGAGTCTGCCGGCATGTGACGACTGTCTGATTCGAGGTATCCACTGATGTCGTATGAGGGCACTAAGCCCTCCTGGCATGCCCTGAGTTCGCCGATCTTGACGGCAGCCTTCCGAGCTGCCCAATACGCCAGGGTCTCGGGCACGATGTAACGGTGGAGGTCAGTGTCGCTGCCGCTGACCCACAGAGTGGGGGCGCGGCGCCCACTCCGGCAGGAGTCAGACTCGTCAGCGGTAAGGGGGACCTGGAGCTCGACCTCGCGGCCGCTCCAGCACCCACCCTTGCTGGAGATAATGAGGGTGATTGTCCACGGGTTGATGTGCACCACGTCGGTGCGCGTGTTGTTGGCGTGGCGCTCGGCCAGGGCGGTCAGCCCTGCGGCCACGCGTTTTCCCTCACTGACGGTGGTGAGGGCGGTGAACAGCTCATTGACGACGGCGTTGTCGAAGGTGCGGGCGATGGGGGTGAGCCAGTTGCTCATGATGTTCCTCCTTGGGTTGAGGGTGGGTGTCGGCCTCCCCGACTTCCGATGTAATTATTTTATTACATCGGGAGTCGGGTGTCAAGGACCCCTTCATGCACACTCCAGGTGCATCCAGACTCTGGCGCTGAGCTCAGCGCCGACCGAGCGGCCAGAGGCGCGCACCGCGGCGGCGCGAGCACTGCGTGTACGTAAGAGGACGACGAAGAAGCGGCGTGCCCGCGAGCGCGGTGGTGTCTTATGGGCGTACTCCCCATTGGCGGGTGGGGGTGGTGCGGGCGACGCCGGCGAGGGTGGCGAAGCTGCTGGGGGTCATGTCGCCGGTTGCGACGACGGCGAAGGCGAGGCCTTGGAGGCGTAGGTGGGCGTTGTGGGCTTGGGTGGCTGTGCGTTGGCGTGCCTCGATGACTTGGTGGATGTCTGTCTCGTTGAGGATGTAGCTGGTGGCGGCGGCGTGGAGGGTGTCGATGGTGTGCTTCTCTTCGGGTGTGGTGATGGTGGGGCCGGGGCCGAGCTTGGCTTGGCGGATGGCGGACCATGCCTGGTTGAGGCGTTCGAGGACGTCTTTGAGGTGCTTGGGGTTGATGGTGGTTGCCTTGCTGCCGAGGGCGGTGAGGATCTCGTCGTGGCTGAGGTGCATGGGGTGCGTCTGTGACTGGCGGTGGAGTACTTCTTCGACGAGGGAGGCTTGGGTTGGGGCCCAGGCGATGGCTTGGGCTGCGCGTGCGGCCTGGTCGGCTGGCGGCGTAGGGGTGGGTGCTGCTGTCCAGGTTGACTTGCGGGCGAACCATTGCCTCTTATGGGGGGATCGTTCTAGGGAGGCGGTTTCGCGGCCGTTGATGTACAGGAACGCTAGGTCGTTGCTGTCCACTGTGGGGCTCCTTGCTGGTCTTGTTGTCGGGGTGGGGTGTTCTGGGGTGGTTAGCGGGCCTTGTGGATCCTCAGGAACCATGCGGCGAGGGCTGCGGGGTGGCGCAGTGCGGAGCGGGCGCCCATCACGGCTGCCTCCTGCGGGGTGAAGGAGTGGTAGTGGGTCGTGTCGGTGCCGGCGGCGGCGAGCTCGGCCAGGTCCTCGGGAGTGAGGAGCTGGTAGTGCGCGCTGTTGGTGAAGCCTGCAACTGCTACTGTCGCAATGAACCCGTACTTCTTCTGTTTGATGGTGACGGTGGTTGAGCGGTCGCTGTCTCGGCCGATGTAGTCCCAGCCGAGGGCTTCTGCCTTGTCGCAGATCGCGATCTGTTCGGAGGCGGCCTGGGTGGCGAACTCGGTGAGATTGCTGAGGTTTTCGAGAGAGAAGACGTCAAGGGTGTAGGCGGTGGGCATGAAGTACTCCTCCACTTGCGTTGTAGTGTAGCGCTACGCTACATTAGGGGTGTCGAAAACACCACCCCCAGGTAGGCAACCCACCCCAACGACGCCCCCCCGCACAGCACTCGCTCGCGGACACCCGCCGGAACGTCACAAGGCGACGACCGCAGCGCCGCGACAAAAAGGGGGACCATCCTGCACAACCTACTGAAGGAGAGACCACGCCATGGATCTGGTCGTGTCATGGAGACAAGCCCCCCTGCCATCCCTAGCAGAGCCAGCCGTCGCGCTCGCGGTGCTGGTGGTGGTGGCGGTGATCGCTGTCTGCGTGAGCAGGAGGCCGTCCAGGCGGCGCGTCGCGGTGGGTGCTCTGGCTGTCGTGGTGGTGCTCGGTGCTTATCCGCTCGTCCACCGTGCGGTGCAGGTCCGGACGACGACGTTGACGGCGCGGAGCGCTGTCGATCAGCGGGCGCAGGTGGACGGGCAGGACGTGCGACTGGTCCACGCCGATCGGAGCCGGTGGATATTCGTGGGCGATTCAGGGCGCGTGTGGGAGACGAATGTGCCGGCGTCCGACGGCAGAGGCGTGTCGAGACACCTTGATGACGGCCGGCTGGAGACCAGCCTGGAGGTCACTGACCACTGGGTGGCAGACGTCGTCGTGCCCGACGGCGAGGACAGGAGGGTGCTGCTGGCGACCTTGCGTCAGATGAAGGGGGACGTGCGGCAGGCGCCTGACGGGGGCGTGCTGGTCTGTGGACGTCATGGCCAGTGCCGTCGCACGCACCTGCTGAACGTTGACGGCGACGTATATGTGCGAGTTGAGAGAGACTAGCTCGAACGTGTAGCATTTTTAGACACATATATTTCGATCAGCGAGGAGAGAGGAGAAGCGGATGGTGAAGATCGTCGTCCGGGACGCCGACGACGAGGTGCCGGCCGGCAGCGTGTTCCTCAGTCAGGACGAGGCTCGTCGTCGGCTGGGTGAGGACCACATCGACATCCGCCCCATCTCCGGCACCCTCCAGGACATCGCCGACAGCACCCCAGCAGTCCTAGGGACGGACGGCCGGTGGTCCCCCGCCTTGGTTGAGGGGCTGATCGCCGAGGTGGACGACTTCGAGGGCGCCCGCCCCGCCACGGCCGCCTCCTGGAAGGTGGCCGTGCGGCGCGCAGCCGACGCATGGCCCCAGGACACTCAGCAGCTGTCCGACATCTTGAGGAGCGCCCGCGAGCGCGGCGGCGAGGTGACATGGCAGGAGGTGCGACAGGCCGCGGGATCCAGGCGGGGCACTCTAGGTGCAGCGGCTCAGGGGCTGCGCGCCATGGCGGCGCAGCGCGGCGGCGTCGCTGGCCTCGACGACGTCCAAGCGGTGCTGGCCGGTGACGATCTTGTCAGGCACACAGCCAAGGCCCTGCTGGCGAGCTTCCTCACCAACCGGCGCCTCCTGACCAAGAGGTCCCTGCGGGACATGATTGACCTGAAGCTGGTGCGCACTGGTATTCCTGAGCGACGTCAGGGACGCCATCCTTTGAGCTCGGGAGTCGATCTGGCCGACGTGCGGCTGCTGGCCGCCAGGCGCCGGCGCCTGACCTACACCAGGGCCTCTGAGTCCCCTCAGGGCGAGCTGGCTATCGCGTGCCCGGTCACCGACGACATCAACGGCCCCGGGGGGTTCATCCTCAGCAAGTGGCCGGCCCTCGTCGGGGCCGAGAGCTTCCAGCGCCCCGACATCCACCTCGACGCCGGTGTGGAGCTGGCCGGGTTCCTCGAGATCGCGGACCACGACGTTGACCGTCTCATCGACGAGCACGGTGTCCTCCTGCCGACGATAGGCGGTTTCGTCACTAGCGCTTGGGAGGTTCTCTCCCTCGTCGGGCGTATCACGTACAGGCGGCGCGCGGTCCTCGCTGTTAGGCGGCTGCCAGGCGACCGAGAGGCCCAGTGGATGGGCTACGTCCCCCGCATGCCACCCAAGCCCAGCCATGTCCACCGCCCCGCCTGGACTCGACGTGCCCCGATCACCGAGACGGTGTCACCTCGTGACGGTGAAGCCATTGACGTCGATCTGCTCCCCATCAACGCCAGACGAGGGCGCGACGTCCTCCTCAACGGTACCTACGTCGGCACCGTCGCGCCCTTAGAGGGTCGTTGGTCTGCGCTAGTCGCCAGCGAGCGCAGCTACGACGTGCGCGCCACACGTCAGGAGGCTCTCGAGCTGATCGTTGAGCGCGCGCTGGCGGTGCGCCGTCTCGGCCTCTAATCCGCACGGCCGGAACGAGCGCCCCACCCCACCCCTATCCCTAGAATCTCGCAACCACATCACCGGTTTTCACTGCAACCACAAGGCTCAGCCACAGCGATTGTTAACATGTAAACATGTTAACAACGCACTCGCCAGGCACCGGAGCGCATGGGCGGTCGCGGCGCAGTACCCCTCCTCATGGCGCGCCGCCGGCATTCGCCTCTCGCCACCAAAGGATGCCTCACCACCTCGATGTCGACCTCACTGTCAATAATATGTGTCTATAATAGGCACTCAAGTGTCTACTCACCTAGCCTCAACTCCGCCCCTTGCGATCCTCCGTGTCGTCAGCAGACACAACACTACCTATCGCACACAATCGTTGATATGCCAACAAATTACTACCATAAATGTTTACATGTCAACATGCAAACATTGCTCATAGATAGCTTGCATTTCGCGTTATGTGAGTCTATTATTAGGGGGTCAGCCCGGCAGGCTTCGGCCTGTCGCCGCCCCTCAGGAAAGGGACCGTGTTATGTCCACCCCAACTACGGCAGAGGGTGCCGTCAAAGCCTTGTTCACTGCTGCCGCCGAGGAGGATGCCGCCTATGGCCAGCTCCTCGGCCGCCTGTGCGCCCTGAGGTCCGCACAAGAGTCAGGGGGTGGATGGGAGCGAGATGTCCAGCTCGGCGCGCAGCTGGACACCATCCAGCGTGAAGCCAGCCGACTCGCCACCGCCGCCTCGCAGGTGGCTACGCTCGCCACCGTGGCCGAGGCTCTCCTGGACGCCCAAGGAGGACGCAATGACGTCGCTGCTTGAACACTCCGTCACTAAAGGACGAGCCACGGAAGTGGAGGACGAGCTCCGCGGTGCAGTGACCCGTCTGGGCGAGCTGCACCACCAGCTGGCCGAGTCGGCGGCCAGGCTCCGGAACGCCGCGTCGCAGCTCCGTCCACCGCCCACCAGGATGATGCTCTCCCTGGAGGACGCCGCAGCGGTCAGCAGCCAACCCTCCCACGGCCACCTCCTGGAGCGGAGCCTTGTGATCCTCTCCGGCCTAGACACCAGCATGGTGTCCTCGTTAAGGGACCATCTCGATGAGCTCATCGAGAGCGCGCAGGAGCTCAAACGCACCTATATCCAAGTGGCAGAGCGAGCGGCTGTCTGCTCGGAGGCCGCTGACCACCTGGAGCGATCCCGCCGTGGCCGCGGCGGCAATGATGTCCAGCAGATCGGGGGGCGAGAGTGACGGCGCCGTTCATCTGCATCCGCCCCGGCGCCTCGTGGCCGGCCGGCGCACTGACGCCGCAGGCTCCGCACTCGTTCGTTCTCGACGGGGTGCGCTGCGCGTCGATGGAGAGCCTGCTTCAGGCGATGCGGTGGAGGTCCGTGCCCCAGCAGGAGCGCGTGTGTGCGATGCCGGCAGCTACTGCTCGAAGCGCGACCGTCGCCGCGCCTGACTGGCGCCTTACCGGGATCCTCTACTGGCAGGGGGCCTGCTTCAGGCGGGGGAGTCACGCCCACCAGAGGCTCATGAGGCGCGCATGGGCCGCACTGTCCAGCACACCGCAGTTCGCCGGCGCCCTGGAGGCCACCGGAAACGCTGCACTGGACAGTCCTATCAGCGACGACCCCGAGCAGACGCTGCTGACTCGCACGGAGTTCGTCGAGGCCCTGATGGCGTGCCGGGCCAGCATCGGCCGTGCGCAGACGCTGCCACTGGTGCTCGTGATAGTGCAGGCCGCACTCACCCTGACACTGACACTGAGCGGTGCGCCTCTAGCATTGCTGCCGCTCCCGGCGACTGTCTTCTGCGCCTGGATGTTATGGCGGCATCTACGACGACAATGCGCCTCAGAATAAGGACTCCTGTGCCCGCCCGAACATGACACCCAATCGGGCGGGCACAGGCTCACCCCCCAACCCGTGTCGGTCGATTCGATACACAGATCGCTGCAACTCCAACCCAAAGTCACCCTGGTTGTTTACATGTTAACATGTAAACAACCAGGGTGACGCTCTTGCTATTTCACTTATATGTATCTATACTAGTTGCATCTCTGAGACTCCAAGAGGAGCCTCAGTTGGCGACGTTTTTGCGTCATAGTTATTGCTCAGCAGGAGGCTTGAAAATGACTGATCTGACATGGGAGCAGCGCGAGGTCGCCTTCGGTGTCATGCTGGGGAGAGCGGGGGCAATCTGGGCGAGCGAGGCTCGCCATGAGGGGAGTGTCGCGCCACCGACGCCCGCCAAGGCGCTGGCCGAGCTCGCCAAGAACGTGTCCGGTCTGTGCGCCCTGTGGGCAGAGGCGTCCATTCGCGCCCATCATGGCGACCTGTCCGAGGCGTACACGACCCGGGTCATAGACAGTGCCCTGAACGTCGCCGCCAGGTGCCTGAGCGTCCTTGCGGCCCTCCATGTCGAGCGACCGGGAGAGCAGGTCGCCAACACCTCGACCCTGCCGGACGCCGTAGGACTGCTCACCACGGGCGAGGACCTGGGCCTGACCGCCGTCGATCGCATCGGACGGCTCCTGGCCTATCTCGGCAGCGTCGGGGAGTACTACAGCGACTACATCGAGCACCCAGAGTCAGGGGCGTCCGCAGTCATCATCGACGTCGCCGCGCTGCTGGCCGGCAAGGCGATCTGCACCGCGCTGGCTGCTGAGCGCGGCCTGTGGGACGCGAAGGAGGGTGAGTAGGCAGTGACGCGAGACGAAGCCGTCAGAATCCTGGCCCAAGCGTTCGTCAGCCAGTGCATCGAGTGGACCCTCAACAAGGGCTTCTGCCCCGGCGACCTCCTCGACTACAGCGACGACAAGATGAACAAGGCCGTAACGGACCATCTCAAGGAGAACTACGGATGGCCAAGCCCTGATGGCCTCGTGGATGAGGCCATCAGGCACTTCGAGGAGGAGTCGTGACTGACCACCTGGGTTTGCGTATGGTCTGCTCCCGCGGCCGTGTCTGCTGCGACAGGTGCGGCCGCCGCATCCCCAAAGGCACCCGCTACGAGCAGTACGACTACGCCGACGGCGGCATCTACCACAGCCGCACGTGCCCAACCTGCCTAGACATCGAGGGCTACGTCGCCGACGACTTGGATCCCGACATGCCGTGGGGTCCATCTGAATCCTGGGAATGGGCCCATGAGGCCATGGGGTGGTGGAGCGGATGGTCGGACTCTGTCCTCGGAGACGCCGACCCCGGCCTGGCCGCCATTGCCCTACGAACCCTCAGCAGAGACGTTGAGGCGGCTGCCGGCCTCGACAACGACCCCGCCCAGGCGTGGGGCGAGGAGGCCTGGGCGGCCTTCGCCTGGTGCATGCAGACCAGTTCCTGCATCGCGGACGCAAAAGGACATAGCAGCGAGTATCCACCACGCGAGCACGCCTCTGACGGTGCCCGTGAGCGCGTAGGTGGCGTGGAGTCCGTGCTGGTGTGAGAGGAGGCTTCTGATGGATCTTGCTGGTTTGCCTGTTCCGGCCCCTGTGCTGGACTCGCCGGCGACGCGGCATGACCTGTTGTTTCTGCTTGGTCGGGTTGCGCAGGCTGCGGATGCGTCTTTGGAGGCAGAGCGGAGGTGCTGGCGTGATCTGGGGGCTCATGCCCTTGGGCTACTAGATGATGCCTGTCGTCGGGATGATGGTGGGGGTGGTCCCGAGTGGTGGCTGGCTAAGGCGGAGAGGGAGATTGCGTGTCGGGGGGCTTGTCCTCTTCGAGCTCGGGGGATGTTGTTTGTTTCCCAGCGCGTCGTGGATGTTCTTGCTTTTACTCGCCCTCGTTGTGATCAGCTGGCGGAGATCGTTCTTGTTGCTTTTCTTCGGTCAGGAGATTTGAAGTGAGAGTATCTGGGTGTGCTTTGTGTGGTAAGCGTGTTGGTAGTGGTGGGCGCGTGGAGCTCATCAGGAGTACGCCGGTGCCTGATACCAGGTATTGGCATGATGATTGCTGGCGACAGCATTCCAATCCGGGCAGTGATGGTGGGATGAGTCGGGGACCCGGTGGTGTTCCGGGTGAAGGGGCTGTCTACCGTTATCGCGCGGTTGCTTATGCGTTGCAGGTGGTAGCTGATGACAAACCAGCTGCTGTGCGTTGGCTCCTGAGCGTGGGTTATCGGTGGGATGACCATCTTGGTGGTTGCCGTGTGGGCGCTCGGGAGGAGAAGGGGTTCTACTACGGTCGCGACGACGTTGGCGAGCCGCTGACCGTTCGTGCACCCGGAGGTGCTGCGTGCCGGGTTGATGTGGGGGACTGGCTGGTTCTCCATCCCGATGGCGTGGTGCAGGTCTACGACGATGCTGCTTTCCGCAGGGTCTTTGAGGAGGCGAAGTAGTGCCCCATCCACCCCAGGACGCGGTGAGAGCAGGGTCAGCGTCGGGAAGGCCAGCGGAGGGTGGTTCGGCGCGGTCGTGGAGGCTGCCACGGGGGCGCCGGTCTGTGGGGGCAGGGTTCTGGGGGCTGGCCGGGGGGTTGCAGGGAGACTTCTGGGGTGCTTCGGTGAGGTGTTCGGGGTTCTGAGCAGAGGCGTGGGCTCTGTCGGGGGTATGCCCTTTCACCTGAAGGTTGGCACGTGTCAGAGGCTAGCACCACACAGATTTGACCGGCGTGCCAGGCTGCTCGTGCTCTCGAGACTGTTCGGGTGCTGCACCCCAGGAGAGCCGCGATCCTGGAGATCGAGTACCCGGATGTCGTGAGCTTGACGATGTGCTCCCAGCGCCGGTGGGCTCGCTGGACTCGGACGCGATTGGCTCGTATCAGGTTGCGTAGCGCTGCGGCGCGCTTGCGCCGGCTTCTCGAGCGGCCTCCGGCTGTCCCCCGTCGGGACTGATGCTCCTGGTACGCCTGAGCGACGTCGCTGTCCCCTATGCCGCCGTCAACGGCGGACCATCCGTACTTCTCGCATCGAGTCATGTAGCGCTCGATCGAGGCGACGATGCCGGCGACCTCGGCCTCACCTAGCGCTGGCCGACAGTGCTGCCCGTTGTAGCTCAGAGCCCACCTGAGCAGCTGTTGCCCGCGTAGACCTCGGTACGCCTCGAAGCGCGCGGCGTCAAAGACTGCTTGATTTCGCTGACCCTTGCTGTGGAAGAGGTCGGGTCTCCGCGGCCTGGTGGTAACCACTCTCGCGACGGCAGAGATCTCCTCCCACGTGGGCTCAAGGCTAAGAGCGCCGTCCTGCTGACTGCGCTGCGTGACGGTCCTGTGCAGTTCGGTGACGAGGTCTCCTAGCGAGCGTCCCCCTTGAGGGTTCCAGCGGGTGTAGCGGTCCTCTGCTGGCAGGGAGAGTGATGGTTGAGAGATCCCACCGGCGTCGGAGCGTGCTGCTCTGCTTGTGTTCTGGAGGCGTCGAGCCTCGGCAGCCGGGTCATACCAAGGGTTGCGCGATCGACCGCCAGCGAAGTTCACATCGCCGCCCAGGTACCGGGTGAGCAGCGCTGTCACCCATCGCAGGTACCGTCCTGGCCGTGGGCTGCTGGACGAGAGCGTGACTGGGTCAATGACCCAGATGCCTTGAGCGCGCCCAGTCAAGCAGCTGCCCACCACGGCGTCGGGGGCCGGAACTCCGACATCCAGCAGCCTCAGCTCAGCGTCGCTGTGGTCGATGTCGACGACGATCGCGCATCGCACGCGAGAGGTATTGAGGCTGATGAACCGGAAGGACGCGATGCGCTCGACATCGTTGATGTCCACGGCTACGGCCGGCGAGTCCTTCCAGTGGGAGCACAGCACTACTCGGCGTCGCGAGCCAAGAAGATCCACCGGCCGCGGGATCCACCGGCCGCCGGCAGGAGAACGAGGGTCACTGGTCGCGGAGAGATCAGCCGCACCTACCGCACGTGACGCACCTGACAGTTGGAGGGTAGACGTCACGACCCTCAACCTCTAGAATAAGAGGCAGATGGGTGTAGGCGACTGCATCCAGGGGATCGCATAGGTTCCTTCCCCTTCCAGCCTGGTTTCTTGTACCTTTTGCAGGCCGGAAGTTCATTGGTAGGAAGCCCTCAACACCCTCTCTCAACGGTGTTGAGGGCTTCTCCATGTTGTTTTCTCTTGTGTTCTCTATTCGAGACCTTAGCGTGCTCAGAGCTGAAACGAAAGCGCATTCAAACCCCGCCGTACGCCACCAAACGGCGACATCTGGCCAAAACGTAAACATGTCAACATGTAAACATGTCAACATGTAAACATGTCAACATGTAAACATTCCGAGCCTCACTGCGTTGTGTGGGAGGTGGAAGAAATGCGCGAGATATCGGGAGACAGACGATCCTTCCCCTGCTTGCTCAGGCAGTGGCCGTCGCCGGCGAGCGGACCTTGCGCTCAGCACGCAGGGTCGCAGATTCTGCTTCGCAGCGACCGCTGGAGGTGCCACTTTTGGCTACCGGGCAGTAGAGCCAACTCGAGGTAAATGTGCTGACTCTCACATCTCTGGTGTCTGGGTGGCGCGGTCGCGAGACGGAGGTCTCGCG
>ERZ773038.1825-NODE-1825-length-11508-cov-2.377630_pt1 | contig 11508 bp, 8 predicted proteins | sample MGYA00511665_ERZ773038 | MGnify/ENA primary metagenome ERZ773038 (study PRJEB29015, sample SAMEA2737966) | human oral metagenome | biome: human oral; feature: human-associated habitat; material: dental | place: China | collected 2028 ... | reverse complement strand
GTTCCAATATTACAAACTCCATAGTATGGTAATCCTTCCTTGATAAGTATTCGCCCATAGAGAAATTTTGTTGCACATAAGAATTTCCCACACTTCTATTAGAAAGTATACTTACATCTTTTCTTATATATACACTTCCGTTGTAGTAAGCTGTAGATTCAACATCCAAATCATCACCGTATCTTATCCATCCTCCATTTGAAAGTCTAACTGTTTCAGGATAAGTGTAATTTGTGCTTGGTCTTGAATAATATTGTGTATCCACATAAAGGCTTGTATTTTTTAATTCATAATAATCTCCCCTATCTACCAGCTTATTGGCATCAATATATAATGGTTGTCCATAATAAGCAGGTTTTCCTGCAGTGTTATCTTGTGTATATGCATAATGACTCATAAAATCCCTACTGAGCATATATACAAGATATTCTGCTTTTGGATATGCCAACTCCCCTGTCCATGCTCCATCAGCTCCAACCTTATAACCGTCCGGTGTATTGGCATTAGTTAACATCGCTCCTGAATTGGATACATAATAATTACCTATCCATGTATTATATGCCATATATCCGTCATTATGAAAATAATACCAGGCTCCATCTATATTCTGCCAAGTAGCTGTAGGGTAACTTCCATCATTATTTCGGTACCACCAGCGTCCCCCCATTTGCTGCCACGAACCGGCAAAAGCACTTATAGCAAACAAACTTGATAATGCAAATGACAATATAAATACTGTGCAAAACTTTTTCATGACCTAAATTCCTTTCATTTTTATAGTTTAAGATTTTCAATATAATACTTTTCATATAGGTGGTTAACAGGATACAACTACCTTATTAAATCAGCCAAGAACTTGACATTAGCTTTTTCGTATGCATTAAATACACTGTTTTCTATAGCATTAAATTCATCAGGGGTATATACGGGGGTGTACCATGGTTGAGAGTTGAAATAATTTTGTAAATTTGCATCATTAAATTTTCTCCCATGTCTTGCATATATTTCATTTAAACCCAATCTTATAGTATAGGCATCCATATCTCCTACATCCGCATAATCAAGATATCTAGCATTACTATCTGGAAATATGTCGTAATATCCATCCGCTTTAATATTATAAAGTTCTTCATCATCTTCTGTTTCATTTATTACAGTAGCGGGTGGAGTTCTATTATCAGTTTGTGTTTCTAAATTCTCTTCCGTTTCATCTGTGCTTTCATAGTTTACATAATCATCAAAATTCCATATATCATCCGACTTTTTAGCTAGTTTTATATTGTGCTTATCAGCATAATCCTCAAAAGCTTTACTTATAAGAGCCATTGTCATAAATTGAACTTGTGGTATATCATTAAATGTTAATGCTCCAACTTCAAAACTATCATTTTCAATATCTAAAATAAATTGTATTTCAGCATTTACTTTTTTATCTAATACTTTACAAGTTCCTGTAAACTGTACTACATCTTGATTTTCATCTGATTTAAAATACTCCCAAGTCGGATTGCCAAAAAACTCTCCAAATACCTCGCCATACTCAAGTTCTGGATACAACTCGGGATGCCCGGTTTTTACCATTACAACATGTTCGTCTAATTCAGCTATTGCAGAACACGCTGTTAATAACAATAAAACTATAGTTACTAACAATACTTTATACTTCTCCAATATTTTTCCCATCATTTCTCCCTGTCAATATTATTGAACTTTTTTATTATTTCTTCTATAAATACAACTTTTAGGCTACCACACAAGTAATATAACTTATATGATAGCATTATTTAGTTAATGATAATTTAATAAAAACCTATTTCAGAACCTATGTTCTTATCTCTGTTATCTACTGACTCCATCCCATGTTCCGTCAGCTCCCAGTAAGTAATTGCCTACTTTTGTATTGGTAAGCATTATGCCTGAGTCACTTAAGTAGTACCATTTACCATTCCATACTATCCAACCGGTTCTCATACTTCCCAAAGCAGCAGCATTCTGTGCTTCCATAAAGTACCAATTACCGCCAATTTCTATCCAACCTGTAGTCATATAGCCGTCAGAATTGAAGTAGTACCACACTGAACCAACCTGTTTCCAAGTACTCTTAGGATAAGAATTGTCAGAATTCTTCAACCACCAACCTCTTGAGTCCTGTACCCAAGTAAAAGATGTTGATGTGTTGGGTGCTTGCTGATTTTGCTTGTTATTTCCTGTACCTTTAGTAGCTGATCCGCCACCGCCGGAACCCGAACCGCCTCCACGAGAGCTGCCTCCTCCTCCGGAACCTGAACCGCCTTCACGGGAGCTTCCTCCGCCGGAACCATCGCTTCCTGAGCCTGAGCCGCCACTTCCTGAATCTGAACCGGTATTTCCATTTCCGTTATCAGGGGCGTTACTCTTAGGTATTGCTTCTTCTCCTGAATCATCTAATTGGAAGTTTGTATATAGGGCATTAGCATATCTTTCACTTAATTTGGCATTAGAATTATTAATTATAGTGTTTTTTCCGTTAACTTCCATAGAGTATTTATAAAAGGCTTTTACACCAATTGCCGTTACAGAAGAAGGAATATTTATATTACCTATACTTCCAGTATTAGCATTGACCTTAGAACCTTCAAACGCTCCATCTCCTACACTTTCCATTCCTTGAGGTAAGTTTATATCCCCTCTATATGTGATGCCTGCAAAAGCTGACTTTCCTATTTTTTTCAAGTTACTTGAAAATACTATATTTCCACTTATAATAGCATCCTGAAATGCTCCATCTGCTATTTCCGTAACAGAATTAGGTATAACCAAGTCTCCTGATATATTAATTCCTCTAAAGGCATCCTTACCTATCTTAGTTATACCGTTAGTTATATTGATAGTTGTAGGTACTTTTGTATGACCGTCATCTTCTCTATCACTTTCTACAGCTTTTAGAAGTTTGATCCAGGGACTTTCATCACCATTAAAGTTATAATCTTTAATAGCCCCCGTACCATTTATGGTAAGAGTATATGAGTTTGCTTTTCCGATTCCCGAATCAAAATCCACATCCATTTTCCAAGAAAGGTTCCCTTCATTGTGTATAACAGTCTCTGTAGGAGTTGTAGTTACTTCTTTTCTCAATATGTTACTTGTTACCTGATTTAATCCTTCACCTGCTACCGCTATAACATAACAGTAATATGTATTTCCCGGAAACCAAATTTTAGTAATTGGGACTTTACTATACTTGCTGCTATATGTCCTTTCCTTTATCAAGTACAATTCTCCCAAATCGGTAATATCTTGATTACTGCTGAGTTGCTTGTTCTTATCCTTATCGAGTTTTAAATCAGTTCTAAATTGATTTGAGTCTTTGAAGTTACTTTCCGTAACTATTTTATTAGGATCTGGTGTAACATAAAGATAATACTCTACCTTTGTATCTGTTTTATCATCTTTTTTTATCTTGTAGGATGAATTTACTTCTGCATAATAACCTTTACGCCCATTACCTAAATCATAATTACCCAGATTAAAATCATCCACTGTTAATTCTGTAGTAGTAGGTCTTCCAACGCTATCTTCTCTTGAAACATCTGTATAATAAGCGTCATAATGTTCCTTTCCACTTTTAACGCTGCCTTGTTTATACAGCTTTACAGTTGAATTATTGGTTATTTTATTTTTACCCCCAAGACCAAGTATCTTAACAAAAGCCTTATCTCCAACCTCTTCAACTGATGCAGGTATTGTAATATTACCTAAACTATCAGATACATAGAAGGCTTTTTTCCAAATTTTCTTTAATGTAGAGGGAAGTGTAACATTTTTTAATTTTTTCATATTGGCAAAAGCCTCGTCTATAAGCACACCCTCTACACCTTCATCAATTATGACATTGACTATTTCATCTCTATATGCAAACCAAGGTGCTTCTTGCAGATAATCGCTATAACCTTTTCCGCTTATTCTAAGTGTCTTATTGCCGTCCGTACCATATATGGAATACTCTAAATTTTTACCTATTCTTTGTTTTTCCTTGGGTGCCTGAACTATAATTTGAATATTATGTATGCCATTATCCATATCCAGTACTCTTAAAGTGGCTGTACCTTCTTTGAGTGCCGTTATCATGTATTTATTTATACTACCGCTAACGGTAACGATATCCTCATTTAACGATTCTACATCTTTTATAATCAATGTAATTAATCCTTGTAACAGAACATCTAAATTTGTTTTTTCCCCTAATTCAATACTTGCAGTATATGTTAACTTTTTATTCTTATTTATAAAACTTATAACATAAAGCGAAAAATGCTCTGCCGCCACTTCAAGGCTTGCTCCTTTGGCATCAAGTTTTATATCTTCTATTTTCTTAGCCTCGCTGTCCGCATCTTCCATATGGTATACTGCAAGTTCTTTATTGTCCTCCAAAGCACTTAAATCAAGGCTTTCAAAGTTTACTTTCACTTCGCCTTTAGAAGTATCCGGCTGCAGTTCTTGTCCGCCCTTATCAAGTATCTTTATATCAAATACTATACTCTCATCCAAGCTTGCTTCTTCGTCCTTAAGTTTCTCATCTATAGCAACTTCTACCTTTTCTTTGTCCGATTTCTTAAATATCTTTTTTACACTTAATCTTGCGGTCTTTGGAAATACTCCGCTATCTGCATATACATTTACACTTATGCCGTCAACACTTACAGTTTTGTTAAAAATCGCTTCATCATAGTCTTCATTGTAAGTTACTGACTTATCCGTTTCAGATACATCATAGGCAGCTTCTTTTTGCTCTACTTGCATTTCCAAGCTGCTTTCTTCCAACTGTTCTAAAACATTGCCCTCTAAATCATCCTTACCTGCCGAAAGCAACTCTGAGTTCAGAAAATTCCTATCCGAATCGGTATTTTCTACAGAAGTTTCCAAGACTTCTTGATTTGCAATATTTCCCGACTCTCTTATTTCTGCATATGCAGGCGAATACGAAAGTGATGAAAATATTAACAACATCGATAAAGCTATAGCACATTTTTTTCTTAACATATCATCCTCCATTTTTATTTTGTGCTTATAAAAGTGAGTAGTATATCACTTTTTAATTACTGATTTACGATAATCCAATTTATTAAACATTGATTACATTTTTTACTTTTGAAACACGAACTTTAACATTTACTTATTATATACTTAATTATTCTTTTAGGCAATAATAATTCTTATGGAATATAGAGATTTTTTTTAGTTTTTGTAAAATAATCTTAAAATGTATTTTACGAGGTGTTTAGTTGAAAGAGCTTAATTATGTTGAAATAGGACGAAGAATCAAGAAAGCCCGTGTTAATATGGGAATTTCTCAAGAGGTTGCTGCCGAAATTTGCGGCTTATCCCCTTCTTTTTACAGTAATATTGAAAGAGGGGTTAAAATTATGTCTCTTAGTACCTTTATTTCAATATGCTCCGCCTTTTCTTTAAGTGCCGATTATTTACTTAAAGACTCCCTGCCAAGCTCCGATACCAATGTACTCAACATTCTTTCTGAGGCAAAAAAATCAGGCAGAGTGCAATATGAAAAATACATAAAGGCTATAACAGCTCTTGCTGAAGTTGTAGATCAGCTTTAGCCATTATAGCCCTTATAAGTTTTATTTTGGTATGCTGCCAGCACACTTAATAAGATAATTTTCTTGCATATAATGCAGCAATTCTATAAATTAGAATATATCCTATATTCCCATCTTTGGCGGTTGTAGCATAAACACCTTGTAAAGTTTCTATTTATAGAACTTACATGGCTTCTTCCTTTTTTGCTTTCGGGTTCAAGCATCTTGCAGGCACAATCAAATTGCTTATTTCGAATAGTTTTTTATAATGTGCATATTATAAATTTTTAACTTGGAAATATGATATAATGAATTTCAACACAATAATAACTGTGATTATCTATTAGAATTAGTGTAAAAATACTTTCATAGCCATTTGCGCCTTTGATTGGCAACAAAATGGAAATAACATAGAAAAGTTCAAATAAAAAACTTACAAGAATTAATAAACATTTTTTGATATCAACAAAATAGTAGATTTTATAAAAAATTAAGGAGGTATCTTGGAAGATAGAATTATTTTATATCAGGAAGATGACAGAAATATAAATGTAAATGTTTACTATAAAAACGAAACATATTGGCTTACTCAAAAATCCATGGCTGAGTTGTTTGAAACTTCCAGTGATAATATAAGCCTACATCTTAAAAATATATTTTCTGAAGAGGAATTGTCTGAATTCTCAACTACCGAGGAATTCTCGGTAGTTCAAAAAGAAGGTGCACGAAATGTTAAAAGAATGCTGAAGTTCTACAACCTTGATGCAATTATCGCCGTAGGTTACAGAGTCAACTCAAAGAAAGCTACAAAATTTAGACAATGGGCAACCAAAACATTGCGTGAGTATATTATCAAAGGCTTTGCTCTGAATGATGATATGCTTAAAAACGGTAAACCTTTCGGACAAGACTACTTCAATGAACTTTTAGAGCGTGTGCGTTCCATCCGTGCCAGTGAGCGCCGTATATGGCAGCAAATAACAGATATATTTGCAGAGTGCAGCATAGACTATGATGTGCATACGGATATTGTTGATAATTTCTATGCAATGGTTCAAAACAAGTTCCACTATGCCATAACAGGACAAACAGCTGCTGAGATTATATATAATAATGCTGACAGTACCAAAAAGCATATGGGACTTACTACATGGAAAAATGCACCAAGTGGACGAGTCTTGAAAAGTGATGTATCCATAGCTAAGAACTATCTTAATGAAAAACAAATCAAGCAACTAGAAAGAGCTGTATCGGGATATTTTGACTACATAGAAGATTTAATTGAGCGTGAAAATGTTTTCACTATGGAAGATTTCGTTAAAAGTATTAATGAATTCCTTTCATTTCGTAGATATGATGTACTGACACACAGTGGTAAGATAACTTCAAAATCTGCAAAAGATAAAGCCAATTCAGAATATGATAAGTTCAATAAGACACAAAAAATACTATCTGATTTTGATAAACGCATTAAAAAATTAAAACAATAAAAAATCTCATCTGCTTTATCTTTTTTTAATAGTATTCAAACTTCCCATACCCTAAATTGGACCAGTACATTAAAGCTTATACATTTCAGCTAATAAAATTTCCGATTTTGTTAGCTGAAGTATTAATTTTTTAATATACTGACCCAATTTTGAGTGTGTTAAGTTTGAGTAATAGCACTTATTATAAGCCAATCTTAATACATACTTACCATAGATGCCCCAATAATGATAAATCCTATAATGATATATGTAAATATAAGCAATATCTTTCCTAATCCTTTGCCCATATTCATTTTATATGCCACTTTATCAAAACTCCCTACAAAGTAACCCAACCCCAAAGTCGAACCTAAAAATCCCAAAATCGAAACCGGATTAAACATCTTTTTAAAAGCAACGCTTGATGTTACAGTCATTAAATAAAACAAGAGCATATATAAATAAGCTATTGTCGCTAAAGTCATCTTTACCTTATTGCCTGATCTGAAACCGGGTATACTTCTTATAATTCGCCTTTTAATTATGCTTTTATTATTGATCTTATATCCCAATAAATCCAGTATTTCCTCTATCTCGTAACGGTCAGCCGGTTTCATCGAAGTACACCTTTGTATTATATCCATGAGCTTGGGATCACCTTTATAAAACTTTTCATTAGGCATTTTACCGCTTAACATAACATTCATCAAAACTCCTATCGCATACACATCCGCCTTTCTGTCCGTTTGAATAAATCCGAACTGTTCAGGTGCGGCATAGCCATGAGTTCCCAGAATCCTTGTATCGGCATTTTTATCTTTATCATACATTCTGGCTATTCCGAAATCTGTAATTTTAACCCTTCCGTTTTTGTCTATAAGTATATTATTAGCTGACAAGTCCCTATGTACTATTCCAAGATCATGTATGGTACTTACTCCCTTGGCTATTTGCAAAATTACACTTTTCATATCTCTTATGGAAAATATTCCGTTTTCAAGCATCTTTTCTTCCAAGGTTTTTGACGGAAAATACTCCATTACCACAAGTATTCCGTATTCATCCTTGGTAATGCCGTATACTGTTACTATATTTTCATGTTCTACATTAATAAGCTTTCTGTAAATGGGAAGAAGTGAAGAGTCTATTCTTTTACAAAGTAAGGTATTTCCTTCTTCATTCCTTACTAATTTCATTGCAGTTTTTTCATCTTCTCCTAAAAGCCCTATTTCCTTGTAGTACGCACCGTTAAAAAGCATGCTGCCCCCTCTTAATACAATAATTCATAGTCCTTAGTTTAAACTTTAAACTATTTTTTGTAAATCATATTTAAAAAAGTATTATGCTTATTGATATAAATATTGTTTTATTTTATAATTGTACTTTAAGCAAATTTATTCATGACATAGACAAATGTCAGTAACTTACTAATAAAATTCATAGAGAACAATATGAAAAAGAAGACCACGACTGAATTACTTAAAATACTTGCCAACGAAAAGAATATAAAAAATTATATCAAAGACAATACAGAGGAACTTGAGACCAAATCCTTACATGAGGAGCTTGAAAGGCTTTTAGAAAAATACAAATTAACAAAGGCTGAGGTTATTAAAATCTCCAACCTACAATCAAGTTATGGATATCAGATATTTAACGGAACCAAAGAAAAACCTTCCAGAGACAAACTTCTGGCTCTTTGCGTTGCCATGAAAATAAATTTTGATGAAATACAAAAGGTACTTACCTTGGCAAAATGCGGTATACTGTATCCAAGGCATATCAGAGACAGTGTTATAATAAATGCCGTCAATAAAGGTATAGGTTTACAAAAACTGAACCGGCTTTTATGTGATATGGATATGGATATACTGGAATAAAAGGCAGCAGTTATCACGCCGGTCTACTGCTGCCCTACTTTATTTTTTTATATATTTGATGCACTTTACACTTAGTTCTTTTATCCAATCTTCTAAAGTACCTTACTTAGGAAGTTTTTAAGTCTTTCACTCTTTGGATTTTCAAAGAACTCCTCAGGCGAAGCCTCCTCTACAAATTCACCGCCGTCAAGAAAAACTACCCTGTTGGCAACTTCTCTTGCAAATCCCATCTCATGAGTAACTACTACCATGGTCATGTTCTGCTGTGCCAAGTCCTTCATAACTGTAAGTACTTCTCCAACCATCTCAGGATCAAGCGCTGAGGTCGGCTCGTCAAAAAGCATTACATCAGGTTTCATGCAAAGCGCCCTTACTATGGCTATACGCTGCTGCTGCCCTCCTGAAAGTTCCTGAGGATAAGCCCATGCTCTGTCCTCAAGTCCCACTTTTTTAAGCAAGGACATGGCATACTCCTCCGCCTCCGATCTCGTTTTCCATTGTAGTTGTATCGGAGCTATTATCATATTTTTAAGTACCGTCATGTGTGGAAAGAGGTTGAATTGTTGGAAAACCATTCCCATTTTTTGCCTGTGCAGGTCAATATCTGTCTTTTTGTCGCAAATGTCAACTCCCTCGAAGTATATCTTACCTCCGCTTGGCTCTTCCAGTCTGTTTAAGCATCTTAAAAAGGTTGACTTTCCTGAGCCGGAAGGTCCTACAAGACAAATCACATCACCTTTATACACATTGAGACTTATCTTTTTTAAGACCTCTTTATCTTCAAAATTTTTATATAGATTCTCAACTCTTATAAGCACATTTGCGTCATTAGATGCATTAGTTTCGTTATATAAATTTTTTCTATCTTGCACTTCTTCTAAGCCACCTTTCCAATAAATTTATCAGGTAAGTAAGCCCCATTACTATTACCAAATATATTAAAGCCACTGCCAAAAGCGGCATAAAAGCCGAGTAGGTTCTGCTTCTTATAATATCTCCCGCCTTTGTAATGTCCACCAATGCTATATATCCGGCTATGGAAGTCTCTTTTACAAGTACTATAAATTCGTTGCCGAGTGCCGGTAAAATATTCTTAAATGCCTGAGGCATAATAATATTGCCCATGGTTTGATAGTAATTAAATCCAAGACTTCTTCCCGCTTCAAACTGCCCCTTCGGTACGGCATTGATTCCCGCACGAAATATCTCCGCCTGATAAGCCCCCGAATTAATTCCGAATGCAAGTATTGCTACGATGATTTTATTTACATTTCCGCTTGAAAATATTACATAATATATGATCATAAGCTGTACCAAGACCGGAGTTCCTCTTATAACGGTAAGATATACTACTGACAAGGCATTCAGAAATTTAAGCTTTCCGGTATTTTGATAAGTACTTCTTATCATAGCAACTATAAAGCCCAAAAAAAGACCCATAAAAACGGCAAAAACGGTAATCAATAAAGTTACCTTAAGCCCTTCTGTAAGGTACTTCCATCTGTCATCTTTTATAAAATTAAGTACAAATGCCTCCCTAAAATTCTGCCACCACATAATTTTCCTTTCCTTACTAATAACTTCCATATCATTTATATAAATGATTACGGCTTTCATCGGTTTTTTCAGATGCAAGCCAAAGCATAATCTGCTAACTAATGTCCGAGTAGCTTTCTTTAAGTAATCACTTACATATAATTTATGTAAATGTTATCAGCTTTCATCGGTTTTTTTGATGCAAGCCAAAGCATAATCTGCTAACTAATATCCCAAAACAGCTGATTTTTGATTACTATTCAGATAAAAAGTAGCTTAAGATATACAAGGCTACAAGTCAAGCTCTGAATAGCCTTACAAGCAAATACGGAGTTATTTTTATTACATAATTATGGAGCTGCGGCATATCTTAGTATATTCCACAACCCCATTTACTTAATAACTTATTCAGCCTTAATGTATTTTGCTATAATTTCGTCTATCTTACCCTCTGCCTTAAGTTCCTTAAGTGTTTCGTTGATCTTGGTCTGAAGTTCTGTATTGCCCTTTTTAAGAGCTATTGCATATTCTTCAACTGCAAATGCCTCATCAAGTATCTTAAGCCCGCTTACTTCCTTTTCATAAAACTTTGCAGGTTCATTATCTATAATAACCGCATCTATTTTTCCCTGAGAAAGTGCCTGAACTGCGTCCATTCCCTTGTTGTATTGCTCTACCTTGGAATCCTTTACATCTGTTGCCATTATATCTCCGGTAGTTCCAAGCTGAACTCCTATGCTCTTTCCTTCCAAATCTGCCGCTGACTTTATCTTAGAACCTTCTTTTACTATGATAACCTGTGTACCGGTAGCATACGAATCACTGAAATCAACATTTTGCTTACGCTCATCTGTTGCGGTCATACCTGCTATACCGACATCGGCCTTACCAGATACAACTTCCGCTATTATGGCATCAAAAGCTCCGTCCTTTACTTCAAGCTCCAAGCCCATCTTGTCGGCTATTGCCTTGGCTATTTCTACATCTATGCCCACGATCCCATTGGCATCGTAATATTCGTATGGAGGAAACTCCGCATTGGTTGAA
>ERZ773038.1823-NODE-1823-length-11516-cov-8.247012_pt1 | contig 11516 bp, 11 predicted proteins | sample MGYA00511665_ERZ773038 | MGnify/ENA primary metagenome ERZ773038 (study PRJEB29015, sample SAMEA2737966) | human oral metagenome | biome: human oral; feature: human-associated habitat; material: dental | place: China | collected 2028 ... | reverse complement strand
ATTATGTATGCTTCCCAAGCATGAGACGAGGGTTCGACTCCCTCTACCCGCACCACAAGGAGGATCACACTCAGTATAGGAGTGTGTTTTTATTTCTATGATGTATGATCGTAAGCTTGTTATCGTTCAGAACCCTTATAGCACCCGCCATCGCGAGGTGCAGGCTGGTGTGTTTGACCGGCTTGATACAGCGGGCATTCCCTACGACACCATAACGACGCGCTTTTCGTAGGCGAAGGACAACATCAAGTATCTTGCCGATCGCCTCCCAGATGACGCCCATATCATCAGTGCGGCAGGTGACGGTACGAGTACGCAAGTGGTAAATGCGGGGCTGAGGGCTGAGCTTGATGGCGCTGTGTATAGCTTTATTGGTTATGGCAATTGCAACGATCTCGCAAGAGGCCAGCGCGATCCTTTACCACTGTTGCAAGCTAGCCATAGCATCATCACTCACCAGCCGCTCTCTATTGAGGTAAATGGTGAGCCATGGCGATACGCCCCTGGCTATATGACACTCGGCCTGACTGCTCTGATTGCCAGTGGCTTTGCCAGCACGGCATCGCGCGAACGCATGCGCCACACACCACCCCACACCAAGCTTGTACGCAGCATGGGGCAAGTTGCCACCACCTACCTGCGCGCGCATAGCACCTTCTTGCCGCCCTTCACAACCAACCTCTCTACCATAGAACAGACTGGTCTAACCGATGTGATGATGATCAATAGCCAATGCATGGGACGTATGATTCGCTCGTCGATTGATTACCCGCAGACTGACTTTTTTGGCTACCATCAAGCCGACTTCTCGTCGGTTTGGAAAAATATTCCCTTTGCCTACAGCGCCATAGCGGGCCACACACCGGCCGAAAGAACCACTGATATCACGCTCAACTTCCGCGAGCCAGCCACTATCCTCGCCCAGACTGAGGGAGAACACGCCAAGCTGCAAGGGGTATCGACAATTCGCGCGTATAAAGACCCGGCAAAGGCGATTCGGGTTGTACTGCCCTGATTACTTACTGCTTTTGTGCATACATCAGCAAGTTTGCTAGGTTATAGTCTTCTATTTGTTATGATGCTATGCGTTTGGTAGTTTCTTCGACAGCGAGCTGGTCTAGTGCTGCGTGAAGCTCTTCGCTATACTTCCAACCAGCAAGTGCGAGCATATTAAAGCCCATGTAGCACGTCTCAGGATCGATGTCGCTATAGTGCTGATACTCCAATACGTCTGTCAACACACTACGGACAAGCTCTGGCGTCAGCAGCGCAGCCGCAGATTTCTCATTATCCGAGCTACGGAGCCCTGCTTCGTGCAAGCCTCTCTGTATATCCTTTGCAACATCAGCAGCAAAGTCCATTGCCGCGTTGGTTTGGATTGCGTATGCATAACGCTGATACCCATCGGCTGCGGTCTGCGCATCAAGCTCTTGCTGCTGGCAGCGCGTGCGTAGATCGCACCAGCGTTGCTGGCCCGACTCATCACTAAAGACGAGGAGTGTATCGGCCTTGCATTGCCGTTCGTGCTCGCTCGTGAGTGCGGCTTTTGAATCATTTTTATCGGTGGTAGTCTTGAGATTTTCCATTCCAATACTATAGCATGTGATTGCACATCTGTGTAGTATCCATGCTGGTTTTTTATAATGAGATAGCCATTTATTTCTGATCGACTACCAGCCCCTGCCGGATCACGGCCGCGCGCGTCTCCCCCACCACTGCCGCTAGCTCTGCCTGGCTGGCGCGCATAATGCCCCGTACACTACCAAACTGCCGCAGGAGCTTTTGCTTGGTTTTGGGGCCAACGCCAGGGATGCCATCGAGCGCGCTCTTGACCCCGGCTTTGCGCTGCAACGCGGTGTGGTAGCTGACGGCAAAGCGGTGCGACTCGTCGCGGATGCGCTGAAAGAGCTTGGTAATGTCACTAGCCGCAAGCGGCGTGGTAGCTACCTGGCTGGTACTGCTGGCTGGTTGTTCCTGCACGGCAGAAGCAGCGTGGGGCACCTCTGGCTCATACACCGCGGCACTACCACGCAAATTCTTAGAGTGCGTGCCAGCGTTGCGCTGCCCCGGGTGGAGGTTAATCACATAGACATCGCCGTCCTCGTAGACGGTAATACCGCTCGGGTGCTCGGCTTGTAGCTGGTGAATATACGCCAGCCCCACCTGCGAGCCAGTTTTGTGCACCAGGATCTCTTCCTCACGCTTGGCAATGCTGATGATCGGCACATGCACCCCACGCGCATCGCGGGCCGCAATTGCTGCCGCCAGCTGGCCTTTGCCACCGTCAATCAGCAGCAGGCTCGGCGTGCCCCAGCTCTTGATATGGCGCTCACTGAGGCGGCGAAAGATGACGTCATGCATATTGCCAGTGTCGTCGTTTTTTTCGCTGACTTTAAACTTACGGTACTCGGCCCGGTCACTCACCCCATTGCGAAACACCACCATGCTCGCTACCACCTGGCGGCCGCTCATGTGGCTAATATCGTAGCCTTCGATGCGGGTTGGTTCGCCGGCTAGCCCCAGCAGTGTGGTCAAATCCGCCAAGGCCCGATCCTTGCTAATAGCCAAAAATTCCTTATCGCCAAACATCACCCGGCGCTGCAACTCCTGCATGGCGCGCAGCTTGTTGCGCAGCTGGGCGGCCCGCTCAAATTCGTGTAGCCCGGCGGCCGTCTTCATATCGCGCTCAAGCTCGGCAGCGATAGCTTTGCGGTTACCTTTGATGTAGCTTATCAGCGTACGTAGGTTGGCTTTGTAGGCCTGCGGGCCGTCGCTGACTTTGGGGCTCAGGCCTAAATCCTCATCTAGCTTTGACTGCCCAGGCCGGCGCTCACGCGTCAGGTACGGGAAGATTGGCCGCAGGTGGCGCAGGGCTTTTTTGAGCGCAAAGCCATTGTAGAAGGGGCCGTAGTAGTCAGCGCCATCATCCGCTGGGTTGCGCGTCAAGCTCACCACTGGCCACTGGCTTTTCATGTCGATCCGCACGAAGGTTTGCGATTTATCATCACGCAGCAGCACATTGTAGCGCGGCATGTAGCGCTTGATCATCTCGCTTTCTAGAAAGAGAGCGTCCACTTCGCTTTCGGTCTCGATCCAATCCGTATCGTGGATCTCCGCCACCAGTGCCATAGTCTTATTATCCCGCCCGCGCGAATCCTGAAAATACTGCCGCACCCGGTTGCGCAGCACCGCCGCCTTGCCGACATAAATCACCTCCCCGCTGGCCGATTTATGAAAGTACACCCCCGGGCTGCGAGGTAGTGTTTTGAGCTTGGCGTGGAGGGCGGCGTTCATACTTCCTATTATAGCGCGAAGCTACTGCTTGCCAGTAAATAGCCGAAACAAACCATCGTGCTCACCCTGAGCAAGCTTAACAGCCCAGTCTCTCGTTTCAAGATCTGCCAAAAGATGTGCTTTGAGCGCAGTCAAGCCAAGTTTTTGTCGCGCCTGTTTGACCTTCTCTGCTTGCTCAACAAAGGCAAAAAATTGCTCACGATATTCCTTTGGGATATCGCTAATCTTGCCATTTGGCATGACAACGTTCTCAAGCCCTGGTAGTTTCCTTTCGTCCTTTTTGCGCACACCAGTAATCGATCGATTCATATACGCACCAAGCTGAGCAACGGGGCCAAGGATATTACAAACTATTTCCCCGTCTTTTTCGATACGCCAAGGGTCAAGGCTTTTAAGTGGAATCTTCGTTTCACTGCCAGCAAGACGCCAGTAAAGTTCCTTCTCACCCCCCTTGCCCTCTTTGAGATAGCGATCACCAGTGAAATGGCTCAAACCTTTGAGTGTATTCATTAGTGGAGTACCATATGGCCTAAGGCCAAATGCCGAAGGGACAAGCAGCCCACCCAGCGCATCTTCCATCTCATCTCGATATGCTGCTACTGTATCTGTCGTATGCACTAATGTGTCGAGATCTCGCACCGTGCCATTACCCTCACGCCGCCGCGGTAGGTAGATATTACCAATCCGCACCACACGATCATCCCAATCGATCTCCTCGGCATGAGTGACTGCGTGTAAACCGAGTCCGCCAACCACAGTATAGCGAGCATCTCCCACGTCTTCCATCCGATTGTGAAAATCTGCTGCAACTAAAGTGAAATATGAATTGTCTAGGGTTGTTTCTGGGGATCGTCTCATACACTTGGTTATACCATACTTTTGTGGGTGTGAGAAGTGTTTTGCATACTATTGTACGACTCTGTCATATTAGTTTTTTATCTTGTTCGAATAATATTCATGGTATGTTCTATGTGGGTACGAAATACAGCCGAGCCATTCCTTGGTAGTGCTCACACGCTCTTATAATTACTCTAAAGCTTGGTAAACCTTCTGCCGCAACACCGGCACAACCTCCGCCTCAAACCACGGGTTACGCTCTCGCCAGCGAGCAGTCAGCGGCGATGGATGAACCAGTGGAAAATACTCTGGCAAATACTGCGCAAAATGCGCCACCGTTTCTGTTAGATTCTTCTCTGCCTGGCGGGCAAGATAGTACTTCTGTGCATAAGCACCGACCAGAATCGTTAGGCGCACTGCTGGCATCTGGGCACGGAGCTTTGGGTGCCACTTTTCAGCAAATTCTTTGCGTGGCGGCAAGTCACCGTGCACGCCCTTACCGGGGTAGTAAAAATCCATTGGAATAAGCGCAAAAAGATCGGGGTTGTAAAACTGCTCATCGCTCACACCAAGCCACTGCCGCAAGAGGCGGCCACTGGCATCATTCCATGGCACTCCTGTCTCCTGAGCAATACGGCCCGGCGCCTGGCCAACAATGATGATGCGCGAGCGTGTCGAGGCGCTATAGACCGGCGGCCAACCCTGTGCCGCAAAATCAGCATTCATTGGGTCGGCACAAATGTGCTCGTAGAGGAGTGGCTGTAATTGCGCATTTGTCATATCTTTAGTATAGCGAAGTTGTGGAGCTGGCTCAATTGCTCACCCGCCGCAGGTTGTGCTACCGTATTAAACACACCTCTTGCGCATGCAACTGTATTAAAATTTAGTCAATACTCGTTACGAGTTGTATCTGCACCTTGCGTTCGTTGCGCACTGCTGCTTCGTCGTTTGGGTGCATAGTGTTAAATAAGGGTGATGGCAAAGTCGCTTGCCCACAGCCCGTGATATTTCACATGCGGGCTTGCCGTGAGCTGTGCCATGGTACGCAAGAAACGCTCCACTACTCGGTCGGTTGCGGAGCGTGCTTGGCGGCCAATCCGAAAGCTCGCATTGCGTGCTGCATGGTAGTTCGCCTCGCCAGCAAGCCACTGTTCCATACCATCGTACGCGTCGGCAATATCGCTGCTATACGGGAAGTCATAGCCAATGAGCTCGTGCAGTCGATGACCATACGCGTGGCAAAAGCGCACGACTTGCTGGTGCGTCTTGGCGTCATACACCGTAATATATTGCTGGCGCAAAGCCTCGTCGTCGGCAATGGGCCCAAGTGGGCGTTGATAGGCGTAAATATTCATCAGTCCTCCAATGTTAGCTCAATTATTTTCTGGAAGGTTTTGCCGTTACGGATTGTGAGCTGCTTATAAAACCGGGCTTTGAGGAGCTTTTTATGATAGTTTGATGTGAGATAATCGGCTTGACTACGATTACAATAAAAGAACGCGGTGCGCCCAAAATAGAGCTGCTCGCGATCGTTTGCCCAGGTGGCTGCCTCTGTCTCAATCGCCGTCTTGTCCGCCTCTGGCAAGTAGAACAGCGCATCCCGCCGGTAGGCCGCGTCATCCTGCCACCAGCTCGGTAACTGAGCCACCTCTTGCCGGAACGTAGCAGCACTGATGATGATAAACGGCACCGGGAAGTCATAGGCCGCATCAAAGTAATGCGCCAGAGTGCGCTGGATCGCCCCCTCCGGCTCGCTGCTGTCAAAAAACAGATTGCCACTATTGATATACGAGACGACGCTGCGAAAGCCCAGCTCCATCAAGTCTGCCTTCAGGCGATCCATGCTCACCTTATGCTTGCCGCCAACATTAATACCGCGGAGCAGCAGCGCGTAGCGCATTGGCCTTGCTGTGGTGTGGTGGAGGGTATGCATAGTGCTATTATACAAAGATGCACGGTGAGCATCACGTTGCTGGGTGACAGTTACCGCCCACTACTCAGGCAACAGCCAATGGCCACTCAGCAAAAAGGTTGCCATATCTGTAAGCAAGATCAGCCCACACAGTATAATGACCACTGTAATACTCGAGCGAATCAGCGTACTGTACTGGGCTTTCACCCGCTCAAACCAGGCTATGAGAGGCTGGTGCCTATCGCACATAATCGCGACGACGAGGCCAAAAAACAGCCCTTGGCTAACAAGCAACCACACCACGTGCGCGATGATAACGACAAGCAGTGACTGCTCCCGGCTTGTTATAGCAATCACTGCGAGGAATGATGGATCAGTAAAGGCGCCAGCTGCATAAATAATGCCACCAAGCACGATGCTACGCCCAAGCCATTGCAAAAGTCGGCTGTCCTGTGACTCCTTTGTTTCCTTATCCGGCTTTATATGCCTGTGCAAGCGAGCCACCGCCCAGCCAAGCAGCCCCACACTTACCGCACCTTCTGCGCCTACCCACACACAAGCTGGTATACGATGGAGCACCTGGGCAAATAGCTCGGCACTACTGCCAAGCAGGAGAGATGCCACCACACCAGCGGTAACCGTCCCCACTAGGACGATGAGCGCAAATGCAGCGATCCTTTGCTTAGGTATCTTACTCGCCACCAGCAACACAACCAGCACTGCACCAAACACATCAAATCCAGCCATGCCAAGGCCAAATGCAAGTGCAATAACATTCATAGTATCTAGTATATCAGTAGATTCTTGGAGATGGCATACGTGTCTCTCATCACAGCATGGATTATGAGCACTTTACAGCCAACACTACACGCCTTATCCCTGTTTGGCCAGCAAGAAAGATACGTGGCTCACTTCAAGCTATTGTACGCCGCGTAAAGCACCTGCTCTTATTTGCTATATCCAACGAATCCAGTAGTATTCCCTATCAAGCGATCAACGATGATACCGTTGCTATTAATAATCATGGTTGGCCCATCTGTACCCGCCAAAACAACAGCTGTTTGTGCCTGCCTAGCATGAATAACACTATCTGCTGCGTGAAATTGCTTTTGCAGATAGCCATACTCAGTATCACTCACTGGAATATAGGCAACGTCACTCCCCTTGAGCCGCTCAACAATATCTGGGTAGTGTATGTCATAGCAAACATATGCCGTAACTTTCGTAGCATTATGCGTAGCAATTACGCGTGAATAACGCGCTGTACCAATTGATTCATCTGGCGCAAGATGCGCTTTGTAATTTGTTAGTATACTGCGACCAGACTGATCTACCAGTGCGACTTTTTTGTATATTCTTGTATCGTCTTTTTCTGTTGTGTGGTAGACGATGTTGATCGATTCTCTTTGTGCAAAGGCTGCAATTGTTGTGTGCAGCGCAGGTGGGATAGAATTTTCTGGCCAGACGATTGTCGCATGAGGATATTGGTACTGTGCAATTGCGCGCTTTGTCAGATGTATGAGGTCATCCACATCAGCCTTAGTAGCGGGTATATCAACGCCGCCACGTGTCATCTTTTGGAGTGCAATCACTGGAGGGAGTGGCTTGGCTGGCATATGCACAGCAATACTATTTGCTATCGCCACGAGTACAACAAGCCCGCAGCTCATACGTATCCATACGCTCATACGAGCATGCACTATCAGCCACGCTATACTCACGCCGCAAAGTAATACAATCGCTTCGAGCACTACTTCGCCGCCATAGACACTCCACATAGTGATACTGTCATTACGCCACACGCTATAGCCAAGATGGGGAATCCACCAATCCTCTACCACTGGTGCATGAGTTCGTATATACGTCAATGTGCACCATGCAATAACAAAGAGCACTACAGCACCGTATGTCCGAATATACCGACGCAGAGCTATAATCCAAAACAGATTAGCCTGCAAAAGCGCCCATCCAACACTTGCACCAAATGCCACGCCGGGCGACATAATGTAGTAATACCAATAGGTCGTTGGTAAGAGCCATGCCAGCAAGAAACAAGCACCAACGCCATAAAGATGGATGCCCGACAGTCGTCGCACTGCTATAAATAGCAATGCCAATGCAAAAAATACTGGTAGCTGCAGAAGCCAATGTGGGGCAAAAGCCGCTCCTGCCACAACAATGCCAGATATCGCCGCAAAAATATATGGCCGAGCCGCTCGCCGTATTGTTATAAAGCGCATAGGTTTCATGTGCTCGCACACCATAGGCACTACAAGCCAGCGCCGCACCCGTCGGCAGTACCACTCGTAACGCTCGTCAAAGACGTGATGGAGGGTGTGCTCTTCGATCGGAATAATCAACCAGTTTAGCACCGCGAAGCACACCACTGGGCACAGCAGCGCCAGCCACGAGCCACTCGCCAAAGCGCAGCCAAGCACCGCCAAGATATATGCAAGATAAAGTGGATTGCGCGAGAAATTAAACGGCCCCGTGGTGAGCAGCTCGCTTGGCTCATCAAGCGGGTTGGTTGAGGTTGCAGCTCGGCGCAGCGCACGCATTGTTGCATATATTGTCAGCACGGCCACAACAATACAGGCAATACCTACCAACCACCACTCGCTGGCAATTACTACTGTCCCTGGCCACGTCCACGCTACTGCTAAAGCAGCAAAGCCGAAGCCGAAGAGACAAAAATCAGGAATATGGTTATACATCATATGCTTCTTCATGCGTATGATTATACCACTTTGTTATCACTATGACATAATTATGATAATGCGTTCTTGTCCTGTACTACCTCTGTGTATATTATGATCGAACGTTACTGCCCGCAAGACACTCTGCATTCTTTTTATTGACTTATATTTATTTTATTATACAGATATAAAACAAGGAATAGCTACCACACCAGAGGAACACACGAGCAATAGAGTGAACTGCGCAATTCACTCTGCATTTGCTATAAAACTACGTCTTGGTATACTAGGCCCTAAGGATTCCGCCCTATGTCAAGATATGTTCATATTGCTGGTCTTATTCTATTGCTCTGTTTGCTGATGTACGCGCTGCTGCGTACTCTCACGCCAGCACCAAACTCCAGCCCACAGAGCGGCACAGATCATCCACATCCTCAGCACGCCTCTCCGTCGCGCATGCTCTATGGTCTAACGATCGACGACAGCTGGGAGGGCACGAGAAAGCTTGCTGATATCGTCGAGGCCATTCAGCGCTTGCCCGCTCGGCCAACGGTGCGAATTGTTATGTCCGAGGATCGATCACCGCAGAGTTACCGGGGGCTATTCAAGGCAATTCATCGCGTGGCCGATATCATGGCCCAGCCCGTTGATTCCTCAAGCATGCACAGCTACAGCACTGAGCGCTACCAGCAGCGCTTTGCTGCGTCGTACCAGCATCTGTCTCAATACGTCGCGATATGGGAGATTGGCAATGAAATGAATGGCCAAGAGTGGATCCAAGAAGACCCGCGCCTTACTGCCGCGAAGGTGACCAGTGCTTACCGATACATTAAGGATAAACATGCCGTGGCGGCGCTTGTGCCCTACTACTTTCCATCAAACGGGAGTACGCTGAGCATGAAAGAGTGGCTACAAACATACCTACCAGATGATCTGAGGCAGGGCGTCGATTATGTTCTTGTCAGCTATTATGACGATGACAACGATGGCTACCAGCCCAACTGGCGGCAGATCTTTGCTGAGCTTGAGACGCTCTTCCCAGAGGCCAAGCTTGGCATTGGCGAGTGCGGCACACCCAGCGAGCATGCCCCGATGGCGCATAAACTACAGTTGTTTCGGCATTATTATGCCATGCCGCGGTACACTCCACGCTACGTTGGTGGATACTTTTGGTGGTACTGGGCACACGATGGCGTGCCGTACAAGGATAACCCGCTCTGGGAGGAGACCGCGAGGTATATGAAGAAGCGCCAGTCATGAGCCAGACGTCCTTTGGCCATACCCTATTCCACCAATATGTGGCATAATATAACTAATGCATCACGAAACTTCGCACGCCAAAGTAGCGTATGACTACCAGCAAACACTCGTGCAAACAATCGGTGATTTTCTGCAGCACGCACCCATGGCCGATACGATACCAGACGCAGCCACCGTCTTTGTACATGATGAATGCAATCCTGATTCGATTGGGGCGATTGCTACTGCGTGTTCACCTCGGGCTCTAGCTGATGACCGATTTGATTTTCAAGAAACACATATTACAGGGCACCGCGTTGATGGGTCGTCAGTTGCTGGACGTGTTATTGAGGAAAATCAGGATAATATCACGCTGACTGATAGTGCGATGAATCCTAATCATCGCGTCCTCAACTTGCCGCTACCTGACCAACACGCCGTTCTACAGGTTGCTTTCACGAAAAACTGTACGCCACAGCTGGATGAACTAGAAACACTATGGCAATGTGGCAGAGCCAAAACTGCACTCAGTCTTGGCATCACAGCGTTGCAAACATTAGCGCGAGAATCCTATCCTACTCAGTCAGTCGCCGACATGCTAGCGCTTAAATCACCCACTACACCAAACGTCGTGCTTGCCATGTGGGATGTATCGCATTCAACAAAGGAGGTGGCGCGTGATGATGGAGAATTACGCTCATTTCTCATTTGCTTCGGTAGCCAAGCAATCACTGCCGTGCAACGTTATGGCGGCGAGCTGATCGACTGGACGGGCGATGGACAGAACCTTGCAGTGCCACTACCACAGAGCAACGCGCGTTTCTCACGTGAGCAGCGGGCTGATTTTGGTAATGATACACTCGTTCCACTGCTTAGCGAACTCGTTGATCTCGCTCAAGCGCAGGATGAATATACGGTTCGACTGACCACCGGTTTTGGCCGACTCGACAATGTTCCTGGTGGAAAAATGAGTCCAGCGCTCTTTGGTATGACGAAATTGTCCAAGCGTCAGCCACGCGACCGACTATCAATTGCCCTCACTGATGACACCTACAACATGCTCGCGCCTACTTTGCCTGACACATTGCGGCACTATCTGCACCACGATTAAGCTTTCTTGCGGGCTGATTTTTTATCTTCCTTGCTTTTTTGGAGTAATTTATTTTTGAGTGTCAGCACCACATCCGCCTCTTTAGCCAGCTGTTTACTGTGGGTGACGACGATGACGCATTTGTCGTTTTCATGGGCGGCCCGGCGCAAGATGTCGATGATGTCAGCGGCGGTAGTTTCGTCCAGGTTACCAGTCGGCTCGTCTGCCAAGACGATCGGCGCATGCGAGACGAGGGCTCGGCCGATTGCTACACGTTGTTGCTGTCCGCCAGAAAGTTTCATGACATTGCGGTGAATGTGATCGTCGTCCAAGCCCATGGAGTGTAGCGTTTCGTTAGTGGCTTTGGCATTCACCAATTTCAAGTTTTCCAGCGGCGTCAGATAATCGATCAGGTTATAATTCTGAAACACCAGCGAGATATTGTGCT
>ERZ773038.1820-NODE-1820-length-11529-cov-6.642845_pt1 | contig 11529 bp, 10 predicted proteins | sample MGYA00511665_ERZ773038 | MGnify/ENA primary metagenome ERZ773038 (study PRJEB29015, sample SAMEA2737966) | human oral metagenome | biome: human oral; feature: human-associated habitat; material: dental | place: China | collected 2028 ... | reverse complement strand
CGGCCACGCCGTCGGTCATCAATACCCGGCCCGGCGTGCGTCTGCACCTGTGCCGTTGAACGGTCGGATCCGGGTGGCGGGGAAAGTGCCGGGTCTTACACCGGCACGCGGCCGATCACCAGGTATTCGAGCAGCGCCTTCTGGACGTGCAGCCGGTTCTCGGCCTCGTCCCAGACCACCGATTGCGGGCCGTCGATGACCTCGGCGGTCACTTCCTCGCCCCGGTGTGCGGGCAGGCAGTGCATGAAGAGCGCGTCCGGATGGGCGCTGGCCATCATGGGCGCATCGACGCAGAAATTGGCAAAGGCCGCACGGCGTGCCTCGTTCTCGGCCTCATAGCCCATGCTGGTCCAGACGTCGGTCGTCACCAGATCGGCGCCCGCGCAGGCTTCGCGCGGATCCTCGAAATAGCGCAGGTGCTTGCGCTCGGCATCGCTGATGCGGGCATCGTCCAGCGCATAGCCCGGCGGCGTGGAGATGTGGACCTGGAAGTCCAGCAGCCGTGCGGCCTGCACCCACGTGTAGCTCATGTTGTTGGCGTCGCCCACCCAGGCCACCGTCTTGCCCTGGATGCTGCCGCGGTGCTCCATGTAGGTGAAGATGTCGGCCAGGATCTGGCACGGGTGGTATTCGTTGGTGAGTCCGTTGATGACCGGCACCCGCGAGGCGGCGGCGAAGCGCTCGATGATGTCCTGTTCGAAGGTGCGCATCATGATGATGTCGCACATCCGCGAGATCACCTTGGCGGCATCATCCACCGGCTCGCCGCGGCCCAGCTGCGAATCCCGCGTGTTCATGTAGATGGCGGCACCGCCCAGCTGCAGCATGCCGGCCTCGAAGGACAGACGGGTGCGGGTGGAGGCCTTCTCGAAGATCATCACCAGCGAGCGGTCCTGCAGCGGGTGCCAGGTCTCGTAGTTCTTGAAGCGCTTCTTGATGAAATCGGCGCGTTTCAGCAGGTATTCGATCTCTTCGCGGCTGAAGTCGTCGAATTTCAGGAAGTGCTTGATGGGCAGTGTGCTCATGGTCGTGGCTGTCGTGTCGGCGTGGATTCAGGGAAAGGCACATCGGGTGGGGACATGCCCGGCGAAGGCGCTGGACGGGGGCAGGCCAGCGAAAGTGCCCGGTCGCTCAGGTGTGGATCAGGTGCTCCGGGAAAGCGGGGTGAGAGGGCGGGGCGATGACGGGGCACCGCCTGCGGGCAGGCCGTGATGCCAGCCCGCGGGCAGCGACCTGATCAGCGGGCGGCCTGTTCCTCCTGCAGGAAGCGCCGGATCAGCGGCGCCAGCCGCTGCACCAGCTCGTCGGCCTCGGCATCGGACAGGATGAGCGGCGGCAGCAGCCGCACGACCCGCTCGGCCGTGACGTTGATCACCAGGCCTTCGTCCAGCGCCATCTTCACCAGCGCGCCGCAGGGGCGATCCAGCCCGATGCCGATCATCAGGCCCTTGCCCTGCATGCCGGTGAAGCCTGCAACGCCGGCAAGCGCCTGCTCGAAGCCGTGGCACAGGCGCTTGCCCAGGGCTTCGGCACGGGCCACCAGCCCGTCGCGCTCCATCACCTCCAGCGTGGTGAGAGCTGCGCGCATGGCCAGCGGGTTGCCGCCAAAGGTGGTGCCGTGGTTGCCGGGCTGGAACAGGCTGGCAGCCGGTCCGTGGGCCAGCACTGCACCGATTGGCACGCCCGAGGCGAGCCCCTTGGCCAGCGACATCACATCCGGCGTGATGCCGGCCCACTGGTGGGCGAACCAGCGGCCGCTGCGGCCCATGCCGCTCTGAATCTCATCCAGCATCATCAGCCAGCCGTGCTCGTCGCACAGCCGCCGCACGCCCTGCAGGAATTCCGGCGTGGCGGCCGTGATGCCGCCCTCGCCCTGAATGGACTCCAGCAGCACGGCAGCAATGCTCGGGGCGGCGCTGTCCTGTCTGGCCAGCGCCTCGAGAGCCGCCAGATCGTTGAAGGGCAGGCGAGGGAAGCCGGGCACCAGCGGCTCGAAGCCTTTCTGGACCTTGGGGTTCGCCGTGGCCGACAGCGTGGCCAGCGAGCGCCCGTGGAAGGCATGCTCGAACACCACCACCCGGGGCTCGGCGATGCCCCGGGCATGACCGTGCAGACGGGCGAGCTTGAGCGCTGCTTCGTTGGCTTCCAGGCCGGAGTTGCAGAAGAAGGCGTTGGTCATGCCTGCCCGCTGCACCAGCTGGCGGGCCACGGCATCCTGCAGTGGCACCTCGAAGAGGTTCGAGCTGTGTATCAGTTTTGCCACCTGATCCTGCAGCGCGGCCACCAGATCGGGGTGGGCATGACCGAGTGTATTGACGGCGATACCGCTCAGAGCGTCGAGGTATCGTCGGCCCGCCTCATCGAACAGAATGGCGCCCTGGCCCCGCGTGAAGGCAACGGGCTGGCGCAGGTAGGTCGACATCAGGGGGGCTTGGCAGGTCATGCGCGTGTCTCGGTTTTTCCATCCATGTACCGGTATCATACTTCCATGCAGCAAGAATCAATGAACCCATCCGCGTCTGTCGGCGACGGGATCCCGGGTCTGGAGACACTCGCTGGCGGCATTCCGCCCCCGGCGTCCGACGCCACGGCCCATGCCGCGCGCCCTGTCGTGCCGACCTGTCCGGGGGCTACGCCCGATCCGGTGGCGCATGTCCGTCACGCCGCCCGCTTCGTCATCATTGGCGAGACTCATGAAGGTCGCCGCTTCCGTCCCAGTGACTGGGCCGAACGCCTGGCAGGCGTGATGGCGGCCTTCCGGCCCCGCAAGAAAAGTGGCGCGCGGTCCGGCGCCGGCCAGTTCCACCTGGGCTATTCGCCCTATGTGCTGCCGTCCATGTACCAGGGCTTCAAGTGCGTGATCGTCGATCGCCGCCTGCATGACGTCGAGCCGCTGGCGCACAATTTCGTGCTCAACTTCGCGCTGGACAACCGGCTGCGGACCGAGGCGCTGGACTGAGCGCGGGACTGTCGTGGTCAGGAGTCCGGCAATCAACGGTTTTTGACATGAAACGTTGCCTTTCAGCGCCGAGCTTGTTAAAAAAGCTACAGTCCCGTCGCAGGCAGCGCAGCTAAGCATATGAATTAACGACGTTTTCTAATTGTCGGGTTGCCCTTTGGCGGACTTTCTGGTCTCATCGCTTCCATGTGGAAGACGCCTTTCAACCCGCGTGGCCAGAAGAGCCCGACAGCAGCGCCGGCAATGGTTGCCGAAGCGCCGCGTTTGCCGTTCCGTGTCGCAGCATTCGGCCTGGGCCAGCGTTTCATGCGTCTGATCGAGCTGATCTTCCAGTGCGAGGCCCAGAACCCGCACCGTTACCAGCTGGCCGATACCCGCACGGGCGGGGAGTTCGACATTGCGCTGGTCAATCTCACCATTCCCGGCGGCGTGGATACGGCCCGCCGGCTGCGCAGCCTGCCGCGCGCCATTCCGGTCATCGGCGTGGGGCGCCGGGCCAACCGCCTGCGCGGCGCTGACGATCTCCTGTTTGCTTCCTTCGCCCAGGACATTCTGGCCGTGCTCAACCGCTCGGCCGATGTGCTGGCGGCCCGTGCACAGCAGCATGCCATCAACCGCAACACGCTCTCGGCCAGCAGCCTGCTGGCCGCCCGTCAGCGGATGCCGGTCGACACGCCGTTGCGCGTCTTGGTGATGGATCCCAGCCCCTCCAGCCGCAGTCATGTGGCTGTGGGCATGCGGCAGCTGGGCGTGGACGTGGATGGCGTGGGAACGCTGGAGCAGGCCAGTGATGTGCTGTCGATGCGCCACTACGATCTGGTCATCGTCGATCCGCAGCAGCCTGATGGCTGCGGGCTGGAGATGATGCGTCGCTTCAAGCGCGCCACCGGCTCCAATGTGCCGGTCGTGGTGCTCAGCGCGCGCTCGGGCATTCCCGACCTGCTGCGTTCTGCCATGCTGGGTTGCAGCGGCTACCTGGTCAAGCCGCTGTCCATGTCGGCGCTGCACGGTACCGTGCGGCGCATCCTGCTGCGCACGGCCGGCCGACGCCAGCGGGGCGCCATCGGCCCCATGGCACTGGCAGACGACGACCGTGTGCCTGCTGCCGGGCAACCCGGGCTGGTCTGGCGGATGCTGGACGGGCTCCGTCACCAATGCCTGTCCGGTCTGGGGTTCCTGGGCGGGCGGCTGGCCCTGACGGGGTGCAGCTCGCGAGGCACATGTCGGGGTGTCGAGCGGGTCAGCCTGCGCGGTGGGGGTGATGGTGCGCGGGTCGATTCCATGCGACTCAGCCCCAACGCGGTGCCGGTCTGGCGGCCGGGCAGCAGTCATTGTGATGTCGACATGGGGCTGGCCATGGCCATTGCCACGGGGGCACAGGCTCCCTCGGGTCTGCCGGCCGCATCAGGCATGCGGGCGGGTCAGCGGCAGAAAACGGCTTCGACTGGTCGGCCACATGTCGAGTCCCGTGTGGCCGAACCGGCGCTCAACGACTGATCCGTTCTGCGGTTTCCTCAACTTCCACGGTTCCCTCGACAACGGATTTGCGGCGCTCTCTGGCTGCAAGAGCTGCAAAAGAAAAGCCCCGGCTGGTTGTCCAGTTCCGGGGCTTTTTTGCCGTGAAGGCCGGAAGGCTTACTTCACGCGGCTGCGGTATTCGCCGTTGCGGGTGTCGATCTCGATCTTGTCACCGGTCTCGACGAAGGCGGGCACCTGAACCTCGAAGCCGGTGGGCTTGATGCGGGCGGGCTTGAGCACCTTGCCGGAGGTGTCGCCACGCACGGCAGGTTCGGTGTATTCCACTTCACGCACCAGCGTGGTGGGCAGTTCCACCGAGATGGCGCGGCCGTTGTACATGACGACCTCGCAGGGCATGCCTTCCTCGAGGTAGTTCAGGGCGTCGCCCATGTTCTCGCCGTCCACTTCGTACTGGTTGTACTCGTGGTCCATGAACACGTAGGCGGGGTCGGAGAAGTAGGAGTAGGTGACCTCGGTCCGTTCCAGCACCTGGATCTCGAACTTGTCGTCGGCCCGATAGACGCTTTCCGTGCCGGAACCCGTCAGCAGGTTCTTCATCTTCAGCTTGACGACGGCGGCGTTACGGCCGGATTTGTTGTATTCGGCCTTGATGACGACCATGGGGTCGTTGCCGATCATGATCACGTTGCCAACGCGAAGTTCCTGGGCGGTCTTCATGGGTGTATCTGTACTGTGTCCGGGGTTGAGCTGAACTCGCAATTATATCGCGGGTCGGTGGGGTTTGGGGGCTTGCTCCCGGGTGAAGGCAGCTTCGTTGAGGGGCGCCTCACGTTGGGAAGCCCTCCTTGGCTCACGCCGTCCGCTTCGCCTGCGCAAATGCCATCAGGCTGCCTGCCAGGTCGGGGACGTGGGCGGCGGTGGCGCTGGCCAGTCGTCTGGACAGGGCGGCGACACAGGGGTGTTGCAGCCAGGCGACCAGGTCGGCGGTATCGTGGTGGCTGGGTGCCTGGTTCCAGGCGCGCAGGGCGCGCTGCCAGGCGGGAAAGGCGGGTTCGTCGGCCAGCCAGGGGGTGATGCGGGTCAGGAAGGCATCCAGTTTCTGCAGGTGGGCCGCGTCTTCCTGCGGATAGGCTTGCCACAGCCAGGGGATGCCGGCCCACAGCGCGCGCAGCCAGGAGTCCTCGCCGCGCACGAGGTTCAGGTCGCAGCACCACAGCAGGGGGTCAAATTCGGTCTGCGGCAGGAAAGGCAGGGCCGAGAGCCGCAGGCGCTGGGGGTGCGTCTGGGCCAGTGGAACCAGAGGCCGCAGCCAGGGCTGGGTGTCGGCGCCGGGCAGCAGCAGGTGCAGCGGGGGCAGTGCGGGCTGGTTCAGCCAGGCGGTGAGCCATGCCAGCAGCGGCGCAGACGGGTAGCACAGGACACTGGCCAGCAAGGCCCTGCCTGCGGGGGATGGCGCTCCGGCCGCTGCGGGATCGGGAAAGTCCGGCTGGATGCCGTGGGCCATCAGCCACTGGTCTTTGTGGGCAGGATCGGCCAGAAAGGCATCGCGACGTTTCAGCAGGTCGCGTTCACGCAACAGGCCGCCGGTATCGGCCGAGAAGCCGGGGTTGAAGAAGTGTTCGGTCAGGCCGTCGGGTTGCAGGCTGGGCAGGCCGTGACCGTCGGCTACCCAGTCCTCGGCGCTCAGGTATTCCAGCTGGATGAGCTGCGGCGGGCCGGATGGGCGGTTCTTCAGCGCTGCCCGCGCCTTCCGGGGCAGCCGCACCTGAAAGCCGCAGACGATCACGTCCGCGTCCCGGCCCACGGTTGCGTCTTCATCCAGCCGGCTGACCACGACAGGCGGGCGTTCGGCCTCGGGCGCCAATCGCTTCAGCACCTCGGGCTGGTCGATGAAGAGGTGGACATGGCAGCCATGTTCGTCGTGCAGCTGCCGGGCCAGTCGCCACATCACGCCCGCATCGCCGAAGTTGTCGATGACCTGGCACAGCAGGTGCCAGCGCTGGTCGGGGCGGTACGTGGCTGCGTCGCGCGAAGAACTCATGGGCGTTCTTCCAGGGCAGCGGCCTGCTCCTGTTTCAGCATCTGCTCCAGCGTGCCGATGTTCAGCCCGAAGCGGCGCTGGGCAAAGCGGCGGGCGGCCAGCAGTGCCCGATCCTTCGAGAGCAGCCAGTCTACGCGGTGTGCCACCGCCAGATCCAGGAACTTGCGGTCATCAGGGTCGCGGCAGCTGAGGTTGCAGGGCGGTACCACGGCCACTTCTTCGGTCAGCGCATCCCAGCGGGCCAGCGCGGCCTGCTGCTGGCTCTCGTCCTGTCGGAACTGGGGGCGGGCCAGCACCACGGCCAGCTCGGCGCGCATGGCATGGGTGCCGATGGCCCGGTAATGGCCGCTGGCCAGCCCGTCCTGCAGTGCCTGCACGCGCGGATCATGGAAGACGAGCAGGTCGAGCCAGATGTTGGTGTCGATGACGAGACGGGGCATGGGATGAAGAGGAGGGGCCGATCGCAGCGCGCATCGTAGCATCCGGCCGGCGATCGCCATAAAAGTACTCTATAATCTTTTGCATGAAGATAGTTCTTTCCCCTGCCAAGGCGCTGGACTACACCACGCCTGCACTCGACGTGCCGGCCAGCCTGCCGGCCTTTCCCGAGCAGACCCGCGCGCTGGTCGACATCCTGCGTGGCTACGACGAAGTGGCGCTGTCCGGGCTGATGTCCATCAGCGCGGCGCTGTCGCGCGAGAACGTGGCCCGCTACCAGCGTTTCTCTGACACTTTCGACGAGACCAACAGCCGCCCGGCGCTCTATGCCTTCAACGGTGATGTCTACGACGGTCTGTCGGCCCGCACGCTGACACGGGCTGAGGCCGAGCGGGCCAATGGGCTCGTGCGCATCCTGTCCGGGCTCTACGGCGTGCTGCGGCCCTTCGACCTGATGCAGCCCTACCGGCTGGAGATGGGCACGAAGCTGCCCAACCCGGCGGGCAAGGATCTGTATGCCTTCTGGCGTGAGCGCATCACGGCCACGCTCAACGAGGCGCTGGCGGACGATCCGCATCCGGTCTTGGTCAACCTGGCCTCGGACGAGTACTTCAGTGCCGTGGACGTGAAGCGGCTGGAGCATCCGGTGCTGAAGATCGCTTTCGAGGAATGGCGTGATGACGCCAAATCGCCCGAAGGCGGCAAGTGGAAGGTGATTTCCTTCAATGCCAAGCGGGCTCGCGGCATGATGACCCGCTACGCCATCGACATCGACGCGAAACAGCCGGCCGATCTGCGTGGCTTTGATCGTGACGGCTACGCGCTGGACGAGGCCGCTTCCAGCGATGACCGCTGGGTGTTCCGCCGGCGGGACTGGCCACCGGCGAAATAGGAAGGGCCGTGACCGGCCTGGGCAGCTTACCGCCGCCCGGGCCGGCAACGGCCCCAAGGGTACAGCTCCGGGTCTCCTGGTTGGCCACCTCATGACGACCGGCCACCGGAGCTGCGTGCTGCGGTCCTGCGTTTACTGCAGCATCATGTACAGCCCGGAGGCCAGCAGTGCGCCGACCATCGGTGCCAGGCCCGGAACCCAGGCATAGGACCAGTCGGTATCCACCTTCATCGGCAGCAGCGTCAGCACCAGCCGCGGGCCCAGGTCACGGGCCGGGTTGATGGCGTAGCCGGTGGTGCTGCCCAGGCTCAGGCCGATGACCCAGACCAGGATGGCTACCGGCAGCGCCCCCAGCGTGCCCAGCCCGATGGGAGTGGCCTCGGTCTGGCCAGGCAGGGTGATGCTGCCGTTGCCGATGATGTAATAGATCACGAACAGCAGCACGAAGGTGGCCAGCATCTCGCAGAAGAAGTTGTTGGGCAGGTTGCGGATGGCAGGGCCCGTGCAGAAGCAGGCCTTCTTGGCACCTTCGTCCTCGGTGGCGGCAAACTGGTCACGGAAATACAGCCAGACGCAGAGCGCACCCAGCATCGCACCCAGGAACTGGGCCGCGAAATAGGTGGGCACCTGGTCCCAGGGGGTCTTTCCGAGGACCGCCAGCCCCAGCGTGACAGCCGGGTTCAGGTGGGCGCCGCTGACCGGTCCTGCCACCGTCACGCCCACGAACACAGCAAATCCCCACGCGGTGGTGATGACGATCCAGCCGACACCGATGCCCACGGCGTGGGTCTGTTTCAGCACGCAGCTGGACACGACGCCGTTACCCAGCAGGATCAGCAGCGCGGTACCGATGAGCTCGGCAGTGAAAATGCTCATGTTGGCTCACTCCTCATGGCCAGGGATGGCAGACCGGCCGCCGGCGGCCGGAAGAACGGTTACGGTGTGCATGGGGCTCACTCTTCGATCCAGTGGCGGGCGGCACGCACGGCCTTGTGCCAGTAGTGCAGCATGTGCTGCACACGCTCAGGCGACAGCTTGGGCTTGAAGACCTGACCCACCTGCCACTGCTCGTGCAGCGCCTCGATGCTGGGCCAGTAGCCCGTGGCCAGACCGGCCAGATAGGCGGCGCCCAGGGCCGTGGTCTCGATGGTGCGGGGCCGCACGATGTCGAAGGCGAACAGATCCGACTGGGTCTGCATCAGGTAGTCGCTCTTGCTGGCCCCGCCGTCCACGCGCAGCTGCGAGGTGGCCTGGCCGGCATCGGCCTCCATGGCCTTCACGATGTCGTAGACCTGGAAGGCGATGCCTTCCAGCGTGGCGCGGGCGATATGCCCGTCCGTGGTGCCGCGGGTGATGCCCAGCAGCGCACCGCGCGCGTACTGGTCCCAGTAGGGGGCGCCCAGGCCGGTCAGCGCCGGCACGAAGTACACGCCGCCGTTGTCTTCCACCGTGTGTGCCAGGTTGTTGATGTCGGCCGAGGTGCGGATCAGGCGGGCACCGTCACGCAGCCACTGGATGGCCGCGCCACCCACGAAGACGCCGCCTTCCAGCGCATAGGTGGTCTTGCCGCCGATCTGCCAGGCCACGGTGGTCAGCAGGTTGTTGGCCGACTTCACCGGGGTGTCGCCCGTGTTCATCAGCAGGAAGCAGCCGGTGCCGTAGGTGTTCTTCAGCATGCCCTTTTCGGTACAGAGCTGACCGAACAGCGCTGCCTGCTGGTCACCGGCGATGCCGGCGATGGGGATCTTGCACTCGGTGTAGCGGTTGGAGGTCTCGCCATAGACCTCGCTGGAGCTCTTCACCTCCGGCAGCATGGCGCGCGGCACACCGAAGAGCTTGAGGAGTTCGTCATCCCAGTCCAGCGTGTGGATGTTGTAGAGCATCGTGCGGCTGGCGTTGCTGGGGTCGGTGACGTGCACCTTGCCGCGCGTGAAGTTCCAGATGAGCCAGGTGTCCACCGTACCGAAGCACAGTTCGCCGCGCTCGGCGCGTGCCCGGGCACCTTCCACGTTGTCCAGGATCCACTTCGCCTTGGTGGCCGAGAAGTAGGCATCCAGCACCAGGCCGGTCTTGTCCTGGATCTTCGCCTGCCATTCGTCGCGGATCTCGTCGCAGTACCGGGAGGTGCGCCGGTCCTGCCAGACGATGGCGTTGTACAGCGGCTCGCCGGTGGCGCGGTCCCACACCAGCGTCGTCTCGCGCTGGTTGGTCACGCCGATGGCCTGGATGTCGGCCGCATCCAGCCGCGACTTGGCCAGCGCCTCCGTCAGCACCGCCACCTGCGAGGCCCAGATTTCCTTGCCGTCGTGCTCCACCCAGCCAGGCTTGGGAAAGTACTGGTTGAACGGGCGCTGGGCCACCGACACCATCTCGCCCCGCTGGTCGAAGATGATGGCGCGTGACGACGTGGTGCCCTGGTCCAGGGCCATGATGTAACGAGGCTTGCTCATGGGATTGCTCCAGACAATCATCAGTTTGAAATCTGATTGTCATTTCATGAAGGAATGGATGGGGCAATCCCGTAGCGTGTGCCGGGATGATTCGACAGGCCGGTCCGAGACGGTGTAAAGCACGGCGTGCGACCGCTGGGCGGCCGACGGGCGTGCACTGGAGGATGATGAGGTTAGGGTGTATTTGTTGTCAAAAGCTTTTAAAAACCGGAAAAAGCTTTTAAAATGATGCAAGATTGCATGAGGTCGGAAGGTCCGAAAGATCTGGAGGCCAGCCAGGAAGGCGGGAAGCCAAGAGGCTCGGAAAGCCTGGGGACTTGCAAAGGCCGGGGACAGCCCGGCGTACCTCAGAGAATGACGACCGGCTCGGGCCGCAGCTGCACGCCAAAGCGTTCCTGCACGCTGTCCTGGATGCGGCGGGCCAGGTGCAGGATGTCCCGGCCGGTGGCCTCACCGTAGTTGACCAGCACCAGGGCGTGGCGAGGCGATACCCCGGCATCGCCCTCACGGTGGCCTTTCCAGCCGCAGGCGTCGATCAGCCAGCCGGCCGAAAGCTTGAAGCTGGCTGGCGTGTCGTCGCCCGCCACGGGATGGGCGGGTAGTCCGGGATGCAGCCGGCGCAGTCGTTCGACCGTCTCGCCGTCCACCACCGGGTTGTGGAAGAAGCTGCCGGCATTGCCCAGCACGGCCGGATCAGGCAGCTTGCTGCGCCGGATGGCTTCCACCGTGTCGGCCACCTGCACGGCCGTCAGCCCCGGCATCGCCAGGGCCGTCCGCAGCTCGGCATAGTCCAGCCGGGGCACGAAGGTGCGGGACAGTCGCAGGCGCACCGACAGGATCAGCCAGTCACGGCCGGCCGGCGTCTTGAAGAAGCTCTGCCGATAGCCGAAGGCACACTCGGCAGCGGTGAAGCGCCGGCGCTCGCCGGTCTGCAGATGGATGGCCGCGACCGAATCGATCCGCTCGCCGGCCTCCACGCCATAGGCGCCAATGTTCTGCCAGGGGGCTGCGCCCACCCGGCCCGGAATCAGCGCCAGGTTTTCCAGTCCGTAGTAGCCCTGCTGCAGCGTCCAGCGCACCGTATCGTGCCAGACCTCGCCCGCGGCCACGTCCAGCCACACCGTGTCGCCTTGCTGGTCAACCACCCGCCGGCCACGCGTGCGCATCAGCAGCACGGGTTCGTCCAGGTCACGCGCCAGCAGCAGGTTGCTGCCGCCGCTCAGGATCAGCGGACGGGGGAAGGGCTGCTCATTCGGCCTGATCTCATGAG
>ERZ773038.1818-NODE-1818-length-11542-cov-14.431096_pt1 | contig 11542 bp, 10 predicted proteins | sample MGYA00511665_ERZ773038 | MGnify/ENA primary metagenome ERZ773038 (study PRJEB29015, sample SAMEA2737966) | human oral metagenome | biome: human oral; feature: human-associated habitat; material: dental | place: China | collected 2028 ... | reverse complement strand
CGTAGTAGAGCCCACTCAACCACTGCGTCTTGCTCTACAATCCAAAGACAATTGAGAGGCTAGGACTTTTGTCCCAGCCTCGTTTTTCTGCTTTTATTTAAGTTCTTCAAATTTGCCATCTTTGACTTCTTTATAACCAGAAGCTTCAAGAGATTTTACCGTTTCTTTATAACTGATATAATTAGCTTTTTGGTCTCCATCTGTTTGGATAAGTTGTTTGCTTTTCAGTTCTGAAATATCTGCCTTGCTAAAATCCATCGTCATCTTTTGCGTCAAATGATCGTCTTTATACTCGATTTTATTAGTAAGTCCTTTAATGTTTTCCAGAGTTTGCATGTAGCCTCCAATTTGTTCTTTGGCGGTATCTTTTGTCAATCCGATAGGCTCATAATAGAAAACATTGCTGGTTTCATTGTTCAGCAAATCATCGCCCTTATACTCAAGAGTGATCCGGCTGTCTTGCTTGGTCTTTTGATCAATCAACTGAAAATAGGCTTTTTTAGGACTGCTACTGCAGGCAGCTAAAAAAAGTAAAGTAAACATCGTCAAGAAAGAAAGAACAAAGGTTTTAATTGTCATTTTTTTCATGGCTAACTCCTTTTATCAAAATATTAACTATATTATATCATTTTTTGCAGAAATATTTTCTATTTCTATCCAGAAAGCAGGAAATTTTTCATTCAAATCCGCTGTTTAGGATAAGGATTTATGGTATAATGGTTTGGATTGAAAAGATGAATGGAGAAGATACGAATGGCTTTAACAGCAGGGATTGTTGGACTGCCTAATGTGGGCAAGTCAACTTTATTTAATGCAATTACAAAAGCAGGTGCAGAAGCTGCTAACTACCCTTTTGCGACCATTGATCCAAATGTCGGTCGGGTAGAGGTGCCAGATGCTCGTTTGGACAAATTAACAGAATTGATTAAACCTCAAAAGAAGGTTCCCACTACATTTGAATTTACAGATATTGCTGGTATTGTAAAGGGAGCTTCAAAAGGGGAAGGTCTGGGAAATAAATTCTTGGCCAATATCCGCGAAGTGGATGCTATCGTCCATGTAGTCCGTGCCTTTGATGATGAAAATGTCATGCGGGAACAGGGCCGTGAGTCTGACTTTGTCGACCCCATGGCTGATATTGAGACCATCAATCTAGAGCTTATTTTGGCCGATCTGGAAAGCATTAACAAACGCTATGCGCGTGTTGAGAAGATGGCTCGTACCCAGAAGGACAAGGACTCAGTTGCAGAATTTAATGTTTTACAAAAAATCAAGCCAGTTCTGGAAGACGGTCTGTCAGCTCGGACGGTTGAGTTTACAGAAGAAGAGCAAAAAATCGTCAAAGGTCTCTTTCTTTTAACGACTAAGCCAGTTCTCTATGTGGCCAATGTCGGTGAAGATGAAGTTGCAGATCCAGACAATATTGACTATGTGAAGCAGATTCGTGAATTTGCAGCTACAGAAAATGCTGAAGTTGTTGTCATTTCAGCGCGTGCAGAGGAAGAAATTTCTGAATTGGACGATGAAGATAAGTCAGAATTTCTGGAAGCTATCGGCTTGACAGAATCAGGTGTGGATAAACTGACCAGAGCAGCTTATCATCTGTTGGGACTTGGAACCTACTTTACAGCTGGTGAAAAGGAAGTGCGTGCTTGGACCTTTAAGCGTGGAATGAAAGCTCCGCAAGCAGCTGGCATTATTCACTCAGACTTTGAAAAAGGCTTTATTCGAGCAGTCACTATGTCTTATGATGACCTAGTGCACTATGGCAGCGAAAAAGCAGTTAAAGAAGCTGGACGTTTGCGCGAAGAAGGAAAAGAATATATCGTTCAAGATGGCGATATCATGGAATTTAGATTTAATGTGTAAAGTATTTGTAAAGTTTAAAAATTCTAGGTTGGAAAATTTTTTCCAGCCCTTTTGGCTTTTATAAAGGAGAAAAATGGTAAAGTTAATAGTCGGTCTGGGAAATCCAGGAGAAAAATATATTGAAACCAAACATAATGTTGGTTTTATGCTAGTTGACAAGATCTGTAAAGATCTTGATTTAAAATTTACAGCTGATAAAATCTTTCAAGCAGATATTGCCTCTACTTTTCTAAATGGTGAAAAAGTTTATTTTGTCAAACCAACTACATTTATGAATGAGAGCGGAAAGGCTGTTCAAGCTTTACTGGCATACTATGGTTTAGATATAGAGGATTTATTGGTCATCTATGATGATTTGGATATAGAAGTTGGTAAAATTCGTTTGCGCAGCAAGGGTTCAGCTGGCGGCCATAACGGCATTAAATCTATTATCAAACATATTGGAAGTCAAGAGTTTAAACGGATAAAGATAGGTATTGGCCGTCCAAAAGAAGGCATGACAGTGGTCCAACACGTTCTAGGAAAATTTGATAAAGATGCTTATATAACAATTTTGAATACTCTTGATAAAGTTGACAATGCTGTAAATTATTATTTACAGTCAGGCAATTTTGAACAAACAATGCAGAAATACAATGGATAATAAAATGAACCTGATTGACTTATTTTGTCAAAACCAGCAAATTTCAGATTGGAAGAAAAATCTCCATAAAAGCAGCAGACAGTTGATAATGGGACTGTCTGCATCAACAAAAGCAATCACTATAGCGGCTGGATTAGAAGAAGCTGATAAAATCCTTGTGCTGACTTCTAGTCAAAATGAAGCAGATCGTTTGGCTAGTGATTTGATTTCTTTGTTGGGAGAAGACAAGGTCTATACTTTCTTAGCAGATGATACTCCTATAGCAGAATTTGTTTTTGCTTCACAGGAAAAAATATTTTCGAGATTAGATGCTCTAAACTTTTTAATAGACCATCAAAAGTCTGGAATTCTAGTTACTAATGTCGCAGCCAGCAAATTACTCTTGCCTGATCCTATTGATTTTAAAAATACCAATATAAATTTGACAGTTGGACAAGAATATGACCTAAATAATCTTGTAAAGATGTTGTCAAGATCAGGATACAAGAAGGTGTCTCAAGTTTTAAGTCAGGGAGAATATAGTCTAAGAGGAGACATCTTAGACATTTTTGAGCGCTCAGCAGAGGCACCTTATCGCCTGGAGTTTTTTGGCGATGAAATTGATGGTATTCGGATTTTCAATCCAGAAAATCAAACTTCAATTGATAACATAGAAAGTATTTTGATTAAACCTGCTTCTGATATCCTGCTTTCTGAGAAAGATTATGCTCGAGGACGGGAAAATCTGGAAGCTATTTTAGAAAAAGCTGTTGATCCTGCTTTGAAATCTTACTTAGAAGAGTTACTAATCAGTGCCAAAGAGGAGTTTCATCATGCAGATATTCGTAAATTCCTTTCTTATTTTTATCAGAAAGAATGGACTATTTTAGACTATTTGCCTGTTCATAGCCCTGTGTTTTTTGATGATTTTCAAAAAATTGTGGATCGACATGCTCAATTTGAACTGGAAACAGCTAGTTTGTTGACAGATGATTTACAAAATTGTAAAGCTTTATCAAGTCAGAAATATTTTGCAGATAAGTACCAAGATTATCGTCAATATAAACCAGCAACCTTCTTTTCAAGCTTTCAAAAAGGTTTGGGAAATCTGAAATTTGATGCTTTGTATCAATTCAATCAGTACCCAATGCAAGAATTTTTCAGTCAGTTTTCCTTGCTCAAGGAAGAGATTAATCGTTATAAAAAATCTGGCTATACAATAATTTTACAAGCAAATTCTTCGGCAGGTTTACAAAGTTTACATAAAAATTTACAGGAATATGATATTCATTTAGACTATATAAAAGATGCTGAAATCCAAAAAAATGCAGTTCAACTTATTGAAGGAAATCTTGTTCAGGGTTTTAATTTCGTAGATGAGAAAATTGTTCTTATTACAGAGTACGAAATTATTCATAAGAAAATAAAACGAAAAATCCGGCGACAGAATATCTCCAATGCTGAACGACTGAAAGATTATAATGAGCTAGAAAAAGGGGATTATGTTGTCCATAATATTCATGGGATAGGACGTTATCTGGGAATAGAAACGATTGAAATCTCTGGTGTCCACCGTGATTATCTGACGATTCAATATCAAAATTCTGATCGTATTTCGATTCCAGTTGACCAGATTGATCTCCTATCAAAGTATGTTGCCAGCGATGGAAAAACACCTAAGGTAAATAAGCTAAATGACGGTCGTTTCCAGAAGAGTAAGCAAAAAGTTCAGCATCAGGTTCAGGATATTGCGGATGATTTGATTAAACTATATGCTGAACGCAGCCAGCTAAAAGGTTTTGCTTTCTCAGCGGATGATTCTAATCAAGAGGAATTTGATAATGATTTTCCTTATGTTGAAACAGAGGACCAGCTAAGAAGTATTCAGGAAGTGAAGAAGGATATGGAAAGCAGTCGTCCGATGGACCGCCTCTTAGTTGGTGATGTAGGCTTTGGAAAAACAGAAGTAGCTATGCGGGCTGCTTTTAAGGCTGTCAATGATCATAAACAAGTAGCTGTATTAGTGCCAACAACGGTTTTAGCCCAGCAGCACTATACTAACTTTAAAGAACGCTTTAATGATTTTGCGGTTAATGTTGAGGTACTTAGTCGTTTCAGGAGTAAGGCAGAACAAAAACAGACTTTGGAGAAGCTGCAGAAGGGACAAGTTGACATTATCATTGGAACCCACCGACTCTTATCCAAAGATGTAGAATTTGCGGATTTAGGTTTGATCATCATTGATGAGGAGCAGCGTTTTGGAGTTAAGCACAAGGAAACATTAAAGGAATTGAAAAAGAAAGTTGATGTCCTGACCTTGACAGCAACTCCTATTCCTCGAACTCTTCATATGTCTATGCTGGGGATTCGCGATTTATCAGTCATTGAGACCCCGCCTACCAATCGCTATCCTGTTCAGACCTATGTTTTAGAAAGCAATCCTACAGTGATTCGAGAAGCTGTCTTACGTGAAATAGACCGAGGTGGACAGGTTTACTACCTTTACAACAAGGTTGACACAATCGAACAGAAAGTTTCAGAATTAAGAGAGTTAATCCCAGAAGCTTCTATAGGCTATGTTCATGGTCAAATGAGTGAGATTCGTTTAGAAAATACTTTACTGGATTTCATCAATGGAGAATACGATATTTTGGTGACTACAACCATTATTGAAACTGGGGTTGATATCCCAAATGCCAATACTTTGTTTGTAGAAAATGCTGACCACATGGGGCTGTCAACCTTGTATCAACTTCGTGGACGGGTTGGCCGCAGCAATCGGATTGCCTATGCTTATTTGATGTATAGACCAGATAAAATTTTAACAGAAGTTTCTGAAAAGCGTCTAGAGGCTATTAAAGGATTTACAGAGTTAGGTTCTGGATTTAAGATTGCCATGCGAGATTTGTCTATTCGAGGGGCTGGCAATATTCTAGGAAGTATGCAATCTGGCTTTATTGATTCTGTTGGTTTTGAGATGTACTCACAGCTTCTAGAAGAAGCTATTGCTAAAAAGCAGGGTAGAGAGAATAAGCGTCAAAAAAGCAATGCAGAACTTAATCTGCAGATTGATGCCTATCTGCCTAGTGACTATATTTCTGATGAAAGACAGAAGATTGAAATTTACAAGAGAATTCGTGAGATTGACAGCCGTGTAAACTATGAAAATCTACAGGATGAATTGATTGATCGTTTTGGGGAGTATCCTGATGTTGTAGCCTATTTGTTGGAGATTGGACTTGCTAAGTCTTATTTAGATCAGGCATTTGTAAAGTCAGTGGAACGCCAGCAGAATGCAGTAATTATTCATTTTGAGAAAATTTCGCAGCAGCTTTATCTGACGCAGGACTATTTTGAAGCACTTTCGATGACGAATTTAAAGGCTCGAATTGGTGAAAAAAATGGCTTGATTGAAGTGATTTTTGATGTGAGGAACAAAAAAGATTATGAGATTTTAGAAGGTCTGGTTAATTTTGGAGAAAAGATGCTGGAAATTAAACAGCGCAAGGCAGAATAAAGGTTACAATTCAGTGAAGTTTGGCTTTTTAAGCTCTATTTTTCTCAAAAAATGGTAGAATAATAAATTAAGAGAAAATGAGGTAATAGGATGAGATTAGATAAATATTTGAAAGTGTCACGGATTATCAAGCGACGTCCAGTGGCTAAAGAAGTAGCTGACAAGGGTCGGATAAAAGTGAACGGTATCTTGGCCAAGAGCTCAACAGATTTGAAAGTGGATGACTTGATTGAAGTACGCTTTGGTAATAAACTCTTGACTGTAAAGGTTTTGGAGATGAAAGACAGTACCAAAAAAGAAGATGCAGCTAAAATGTACGAAATTGTTAACGAAACAAGGATAGAAGAAGATGCCTAAAAATATCGTCCAACTCAATAATCGTTTTATTCAAGATGAAAATCAACGCCGCAGATATGTGGATCAGGAACGGCGAAAACGCAACCGTTTTATGGGCTGGGTTCTGATTTTGGTTATTCTCTTATTTATTCTACCTACCTATAACTTGTATCAGAGTTATCAAACCTTGCTGCAGCGTCGTGAACAGTATTCTAAACTCCAGAAGAAATATCAGATACTCAGCGAAGAAAAGGTCTATCAATCTGATATAGCAACAAAGTTAAAAGATGACAGCTATGCTGCTAAGTATGCACGCGCTAAATACTCTTTTTCAAAAGAGGGTGAGTACATTTATACTATCCCAGATTTATTACCGCAGTAGTTATGGAAGATTTACTAAAAACAATTGAGCAGTTCTTGGCCTTTTCAGATGAGAAATTAGAAGAACTGTCTGAAAAAAATCAAGCTTTGAAATTTCAAGAAAATCAAAAGGAAAGGGGAAAACATGCGTAAGTTTTTGTTACTGATATTTTTGCTGCCAGCTTTATTTAGCAGTATCACAGTTATTAGTACCGAAAAAGATTTCGTATTAGACGAGGAAGAAAAATATCATTTTACAAGCACTGCGTATGGACGCTATTATGATAGCATCCCGACAAATCCTAATGTTTATGAAGAAACTCCTACATTTACAGATTCTACTCTGAGTAAGACTGCTGGAAAGCTAGTTCCAGACCAGCCAATCCAGATAACAGGATTTTATGTAAATGAAGAAGAAGTCCCGATTTTCAAACTGAAAAATGGGCAGTTTGTGATAGCGGACAAAAACACAATTTACGAAGATACTGTCCAGTCAATTGAAGATATCCATCAAGAAATGTGGCTGAAACCAGGCTTTATTCTTTATGATAAAGCCAATATCAACGGAGCTAAAAAAATCAATGCAACAGTAGCTCCATATACAAAAGTAAACATTGTCCAAATTGTTCAGACAGTCAAAGGAACTTATGCCCAGATTGAAGGACAGGGCTGGGTTTCTATGGAATTTCTGGATGAAACTGATAATCGAATGGACAAAGTTCAAGAAATTTTGAGCAGTAAGTATAACAAGGCGGACTACTCTATCTATGTCAAACAGCTGGACACAGGCAAAGAAGCAGGTATCAATCAAGATCAAGAGATGTATTCGGCCAGTGTGACAAAACTACCTTATCTTTACTATGTGCAGGAACAGCTGGATCAGAAAAAACTTTCGTTAGATCAGAAGTTCAAGTATATTGGAGCAGTCAATGATTTTGCAGGTGCTTACGAACCAGAAGGAAGTGGCAGCATTGCTAAGTCAGCTGATGATAAGGAATATTCGGTTCAGGATTTGATAAATCGAGTGGCCAAAGAATCAGATAATGTCGCCCACAATATCTTAGGCTATTATGCGACCAATCAATCTGATAAAAATTTTCAGCAGACGATCAACAAAATAGCTGGAAAGAAATGGGATGTGGAAGAAAGACAAGCATCTTCACGTATGGCTGGAAATGTTTTGGAAGCTATCTATGAGCAAAATGGCATGATTATCGATGCCTTGTCTCAGACAAATTATGATAATCAGCGGATTTCTAAAAATATTGATGCTAAAGTGGCTCATAAAATTGGCGACGCCTATGATTTCAAGCATGATGCTGCGATTGTCTATGCAGATTCCCCTTTTATCATTGTCATTTTCACTAATAATTCAACCTACGATAACATTTCCCAGATAGCAGACGATGTCTATGGAGTCCTGAAATGATTAAGCAAGAATTTCTTAAAAAAATGCAGGAGAAAAAGTATTTCCAAGACCATCGAAAAGTTTTGGTTGCTGTATCAGGTGGACTGGATTCTATGACACTGCTGCAGCTGTTGATTGATTCTCAAAAAGAACTGGCTATCGAGCTTGCGATTGCTCATGTCAATCACAAACAGCGGCCAGAGTCAGATCAAGAAGAAAAGGCATTAGTAAAGATTGCGGAACAGCTTGGTGTAAAGATTTTTACATCAAGTTTTTCTGGTAATTTTTCAGAAAATGCTGCTCGGCAGTTTCGTTATGATTTTTTCGGGAACGTGATGCAGGAGGAGCACTATACAGCTCTGGTAACTGCCCACCACGCAGATGATCAAGCTGAGACTGTTTTTATGCGGCTGCTGCGTGGAGCTAGACTTCGTCATCTGTCCGGCATGAAAGCTGTCCAGTCTTTTGCTTGCGGGGAGCTGATTCGTCCTTTGCTTACTTTTCATAAATCAGACTTTCCGGATATTCAGCATTTTGAAGATAGCAGTAATTTTCAAAATGACTATCTCAGAAATCGAATTCGTAATCTTTATCTGCCGGATCTAGAAAAAGAAAACCCACAATTTAAGGATTCTTTGCGGTATCTGGGAAAGGAAATTGAAGATTGGCAGACCGCTTTGTCTCACTTGACTAGAGATTTAGATATAGAAAATGTCCAAGTCTTTCATCAGCAAATCCCCCAGGTTCAACGTTTTCTATTGCAGAACTATCTTGAAAACTTTCCTGGTCTGAATCTGAGCAAGCAGCAGTTTGAGGAGGTTTTAAACATTCTGCAGACTAAGGCCAATTATCAGCACACTTTGAAAAAAGACTATGAGCTTGTTAAAGATTATCAGCGTTTTGAAATTAGAAAAATCAGTCGTAAGCCCGATTTAAAAATGGATTCAATTTTGTTAGAATTTGAGAATCTGATTGAGTTTGGGCATTATCGATTTTCATTTGGGATTCCTTTGAGTGGTGAAAATATCCAGAAAATTTTTGTTTCGCGTGAAACTTCGCTGACACTCCGCTTCCGAAAAGAGGGAGATAGTATTTTGCTAAATGGTCATCACAAGAAACTTCGTCGTCTTTTTATTGATAAGAAGGTTTCTTTTGAAGAACGGAATTCATCTGTAGTAGTGGAACAAAATCATCAAATTTTAGCAATCTTAAATATTGCTATCAGTGATTTGAGTAAGGCATTAAAAAGTGATATAATGAGTACTGTACTTTATATTCAGAAAATAGATGGGTAAAATTATGCTAGAACAAGATATCAAAAAAATATTGATTTCCCATGAAGAAATCGTGGATGCTGCAAAAAAGCTTGGTCAGCAATTAACCAAAGACTACCAAGGTAAGAATCCAATTTTTGTTGGAATCTTAAAAGGTTCCGTACCTTTTATGGCTGAGTTAATCAAGCATATTGATACACATATTGAGCTTGATTTTATGTTGGTCTCCAGCTACCATGGTGGTACTGCCAGCTCAGGTGTGATTAATGTTATTAAAGACATTGATCAAGATATCACAGGACGTGATATTTTATTTGTTGAGGATATTATTGATACTGGTCAGACTTTGAAAAATCTGTGCAATTTGTTTAAGGAAAGAAATGCTGCATCAGTTAAAATTGCTACACTTTTGGATAAGCCAGAAGGGCGTGTTGTTGAAATTGATGCAGATTATACATGTTTCACAATTCCAAATGAATTTGTTGTTGGATATGGATTAGATTACAATGAGAACTATCGTAATATTCCATATATTGGTATTTTGAAAGAAGAAGTTTATACAAAATAAAAGGTTTACTATTAATAGATGAAAAATAAGCAAAACAATGGTTTTATAAAAAATCCATTTCTCTATATTCTGATTATTGTTGTCCTAGTGACAGGGTTTCAGTATTTCTTCTCAGGAGATACTGGCGGTCGCAGTCAACAAATCAATTACACAGAATTAGTGAAGGAAATTAAGGAAAATAATGTCACAGAGATGAGCTACCAGCCAAATGGCAGTGTCGTCGAGATTTCAGGTACTTACAAAACACCTCAGGAATCGAAAGAAGATACAGGGATTTTATTTTTCACTCCAAACGTTTCTAAAGTAGAGAGATTTACAAGTATTATTTTACCGTCAGATATTACAATTTCTGATTTACAAAAATTAGCCTCTGAGCATAACACTGAAATCAGCATAAAGCGCGAAAGTTCAAGCGGAATGTGGATTACAATCCTCACTTCCATCGTTCCTTTTGTGATTGTCATCTTCTTCTTTATGTCCATGATGAATCAAGGTGGTGGCGGCGGTGCTCGCGGTGCCATGAATTTCGGGCGCAATAAAGCGCGTGCTGCTAATAAAGAAGATATTAAGGTTCGTTTCTCAGATGTAGCTGGTGCCGAAGAAGAAAAACAAGAGCTAGTAGAAGTTGTTGAGTTTTTGAAAGATCGGAAACGTTACACCAAACTAGGTGCTCGTATTCCTGCCGGTGTCCTTCTTGAAGGCCCTCCAGGAACTGGTAAAACCTTGCTTGCTAAGGCAGTTGCTGGAGAAGCAGGTGTTCCTTTCTTCAGTATCTCAGGTTCCGACTTTGTAGAAATGTTTGTTGGGGTTGGAGCAAGCCGTGTCCGTTCTTTGTTTGAAGATGCGAAAAAAGCAGCCCCTGCCATTATCTTCATTGATGAAATCGATGCAGTCGGTCGTCAGCGTGGTGTTGGCCTCGGTGGCGGTAATGATGAACGGGAACAAACCCTCAATCAGCTCTTGATTGAAATGGATGGTTTTGAGGGCAATGAAGGAATTATCGTAATTGCTGCGACAAACCGTTCAGACGTTCTTGATCCAGCCCTTCTACGTCCAGGTCGTTTTGACAGAAAAGTCTTGGTTGGTCGCCCTGATGTCAAAGGTCGGGAAGCTATTCTTCGCGTTCATGCCAAGAATAAACCGCTGGCTAAAAACGTTGATTTGAAATTAGTTGCCCAACAGACACCTGGCTTTGTTGGTGCTGATTTGGAAAATGTCTTGAATGAGGCTGCTCTGGTTGCTGCTCGTCGTAACAAAAAAGTCATCGATGCCGATGATATTGATGAAGCAGAAGACAGAGTAATCGCAGGACCATCTAAGAAAGATAAAACCGTTTCAGAGCGCGATCGTCAGATTGTCGCTTACCATGAAGCGGGGCATACGATTGTCGGACTTGTTTTGTCCAATGCGCGTGTCGTACACAAGGTAACTATTGTGCCTCGTGGTCGTGCTGGCGGATATATGATTGCCCTGCCTAAAGAAGACCAAATGCTTCTGTCTAAAGAAGATATGAAGGAGCAATTGGCTGGTCTCATGGGTGGTCGTGTAGCTGAAGAGATTATCTTTAATGTCCAAACTACAGGAGCTT
>ERZ773038.1817-NODE-1817-length-11546-cov-5.549561_pt1 | contig 11546 bp, 10 predicted proteins | sample MGYA00511665_ERZ773038 | MGnify/ENA primary metagenome ERZ773038 (study PRJEB29015, sample SAMEA2737966) | human oral metagenome | biome: human oral; feature: human-associated habitat; material: dental | place: China | collected 2028 ... | reverse complement strand
CAGCGCCCCCCTGTCAGTCAGCGGGGCTGGGCCGGGCGGCGGGAAGCGCAAGGGCGCCCGGGGCGGCGCTGCCCGCGTCCTCGTCGAGGTCGGCGAGGGCTTCGGGCGGCCGAGCCTGGTCAGCGCCGACATCATCGTCGCCGATGGGGGCGGCGGGGACGGCGGGTCAGTCCCGATGCTCGACCGGGTGACCCGCGCGCTGTGGGACAACCCCGAGATGGCGCCCGTCAACGTGCGCGCCCGCGTCCTGCAGTCCACCGGCGGGGAACTGGAGGAGCCCGGCGCCCAGTCCGAGTGCCTCGCGGATATGACGACGCTCGGTTTCGCCGACGAGATCGCGCGGCCCGACGAGCTCTTCGCCCGCTACGGCGCCCCCGCCTCGGACCCCGCCTGGAGGCCGTGACCCTGGCCGGGGAGTTGTGAAAGCGAAGCGGAGTTCTCAAAGGGGAACCGTCACTTCGCAAGCGTTATAACACTTGCGAAGTGTGGTATCGCTTGCGAAGTGGGGCGTTGCTGCGAGGACCAGCCCGGGGCCGGGCGCGTCCGCCGTGTCCGTGCTGTGGAAGCGGAGGCACCGCTACGAGGACCCGGCCCGCCCCTCAGTGCACCCAGCGTGCCAGGCGGGAGGACAGGCCCACGTAGGCCGCGGGCGTGAGCGCGAGCAGGCGCTCCTCCACCTCCGCGGGCAGCCCCAGCCCCGCGATGAAGTCCCGCATCTCGGCGGCCCCCACCTCGTGGCCGCGCGTGAGCTCCTTGAGGCGCTCGTAGGGGTTCGCCATGCCCGTCGCCCCGGCGACCGCGGCGGCGCGCATCGCCTGCTGCACCGCCTCGCCCAGGACCGCCCAGTTGGCGTCGAGGTCGGCGGCCATGCGGTCGGCGTCCATGTCGACGCCGTCGAGGCCGCGCACCAGGTTGTCGTAGGCCAGGACCGCGTGCCCCATGGCGACGCCGATGTTGCGCTGGGTCGTGGAGTCGGTGAGGTCGCGCTGCATGCGGCTGGTGACCAGGGTCGCGGCCAGGGAGTCCAGGAGCGCCGCCGACACCTCCAGGTTCGCCTCGGCATTCTCGAAGCGGATGGGATTGACCTTGTGCGGCATCGTCGACGAGCCGGTGGACCCCTGCGCCGCCAGGTTCTGGTGGAAGTAGCCCATCGAGATGTACGTCCAGCAGTCTGTCGCCAGGTTGTGGGCGACGCGCCCCGCGCGGGCCATGTCGGCGTAGAGCTCGGCCTGCCAGTCGTGGGACTCGATCTGGGTGGTCAGCGGGTTCCACGCCAGGCCCAGGCCCTCCACGAAGGAGCGGGAGACGGCCGGCCAGTCGGCCCCGGGCGCCCCCACGACGTGGGCGGCCCACGTGCCGGTGGCGCCGTTGATCTTCCCCAGGTACTCGGTGGCCGCGACGCGCGCGATCTGGCGGCCGAAGCGGTGGGCGAACACCGCCATCTCCTTGCCCATGGTCACGGGCGTGGCGGGTTGGCCGTGCGTGTGCGCCAGCATGGGGACGTCGGCGCCCGCGCGGGCCAGGGCGACGAGGCGCCCGTGGAGGGCCCGGGCCGCGGGCAGCCACACCTGCTCGGTCGCGGCCTTGATGGTGAGGGCGTAGGCGAGGTTGTTGATGTCCTCCGACGTGCAGAAGATGTGGACGGCCTCGCGCAGGCCGGGCAGGCGCGTGCCCTCGCCGAGCGCCGCTGGCGCCGCCGCCAAGTGCTCGCCGATCAGGTACTCGACGGCCTTGACGTCGTGGCGGGTGACGGCCTCGAGCTGGGCGAGCCGTTCGATCTGGGGCCGGCCGAAGGAGAGGGGCAGGGCCCGCAGGTAGTCGCGCTCGGCGTCGGTGAGCGAGGGGGCGCCGGGCAGGACGCGCCCGTCGAGCAGGTGGACGAGCCACTCGACCTCGACGTGCGTGCGCGCGCGGTTCAGGCCCGCCTCGCTGAGGTGGTTCGCCAGTGGCGACACCGCTGCCCGGTAGCGCCCGTCGAGCGGGGAGAGGGGCTCGCCCCCGGCCGCGAGGTCCTGGTATCCGTGGGAGGGGGAGAACAGCGTGTTCTGATCGGCGCTCATGCCCCCATCATCGCAGACTGCGGCCCCCGGTGGTCGCAGTGCCCGCGCGGGTCGCCCCTCCGAGGGGCCGCGCGTTGGACCGGGTGGGCGGTGCGCGGCGGGAACCGGCCCGCCCGGCTTCCCGTACGGGACCGGGTGGGCGGGGGACTGCGGGCCGTGCGGGCTCATTGCGCCCGGCTGTCCGCGCGCCGTCCGCAGGCCGACGAGGCGGGGGCCGGGCTCCTACAGGCCAGCGGGGCGCCTGATCTCGCGAAGTCGTCGAGAGCCGCTTGGATGCGCGCGTCCACAGGGGACGGGGGAGCCCTCCGTCCGTCCACAGGGGCGGCCCCGCGGTGTGCGCCCCGCGTGGCCGTGCCCCTACCGTCGGAGCCGTGGCCCCGGAGGGGGCCGGAAGAGGAGGAGGACCATGGACGCCGCGAACAGGGAGGACCTCGACGCGATCCTGTGCCAGGCGCTGTCGGGTGTCGAGGACGCGCGCACTGAACTGCACTCGGCGGTGCCACCGGGATGGCGGGGCGGTGCGGCCTCGCTCTACTCGGGGAAGGTCACCCGCGTGGGGGCCGATCTGATGTGGCTGAGCGGCACCATCTCGCAGGCGATGGACGCCGCCAGGTGCGAGGCGCAGTGGGCGCCCCCGTCGACGACCGACCGGCAGCTGGGCGGTTTCGGGGGCGCGCGATGAGCCCCGTGCACCGCGTGGACCCGGACGACCCCCGGTCCCTCGAGCCGCAGGTGGTGGTGGGCGCCCTCACCGTCAACACGGACGACATGCTGGCTGCGCGCAACGTCCTGGCCGGCTTGTCCACGGGCATCGGCGCTGTGTGGCGCACGCTGGAGCACGCCCACCACGTGGCGGAGGCCATGAGCGCCGAGCGCCCGGCCACGGCCGCCTCGGTCATGGCGTTCATCGACCAGGCGGACGCCCAGAGCCGCGCGGTGATCGGGACTCTCAACGATATGCGCCAGGCGATGGAGGCCAGCGCCGAGTACTACGCCGCCGCTGATTCGGAAGCCCGATGCAGGTGGGTCGGCGCCGCGTCCGCCCGGGGCCTGGCGGGCACCGCCGGGAAGTTCGGCGGGTCCGTCACCACGGGCAACTACGGCGTCGTGGTCGCCGATGAGGCCGGGAACCACGCTTTCACAGCCAATCAGTGGGGAGCGGAACAGCCCCAGGAGCGCACGGCGGAGCACGTCGCCCGGGCCGCTGCCGCCCTGGGGAGCGCCGCGCACGAGTACGACGTGCCGGACGGGGCGCGCTCCAGCGCCGACGTGCTGCGCTCCCTCGATGGGATCTCCCGGGACGAGGACGCCGGGCGCGTCGTCATCGAGGAGCACGTGAGCGTCGTCGATGGCAAGGAGGTGCGCTCGTGGACCGTGGTCCTGCAGGGGACGCAGAACTGGGACCCGGTTTCGAGCAACCCCCAGGACCTCCAGACGAACCTCCAGGCGGTGGGCGGGCTGCGGTCCGAGCAGCTCGACGCCGTGAAGGCGGCGATGGAGATGGCGGGCATCGGCCAGGGGGAGGCCGTCGAACTCGTCGGGCACTCCCAGGGCGGGATCATCGCCGCCCAGCTCGCCTGCGACGCGGCTTTCGCCAGCAAGTACGCGATCACCAACGTCACCACCGCGGGCTCGCCGATAGCGGGGCACGCGCCCAGGGGCACCCCGGTCCTGGCCCTGGAGAACGACCGCGACATCGTGCCCGGCCTGGACCTCTCGCCCAACCAACTCATGGAGAACGTGACAACAGCCACCTACCACGATGCCGCCTACGACCGGCAGTTGGGGATCGAGCGCTCCAGCGCCCACGATGCGAGCGGCTACGGCGACCAACTCGAGTACTCCCTGAACAACGGCGAGTCCGCTCAGGGGCCCATCGCGTCCTACGAGGAGAGGAGGAACCGGGCCCTCGGGCTCAACAGCACCACTCGGACCACGGTCCACTCCTACACGACCAGGCGCGTGTGCGAGCCGCCGGATCTGTGAGGCGCGTCAGCGGTTGTCCGAGTCGAGGACCGCGACGACCAGCGACGACACGACCGCCGTGATGACCGCGCCGAAGAAGCACGACCAGAAGCCGCCCGTGTGGAAGGGGAAGCCCAGGGACGTCGACAGCCACCCCGTCAGCGCGAACATCGCGGAGTTCACCACGATCGCGAACAGTCCGAAAGTGAGCACGTAGAGGGGGAAGGCCAGGAAGCTCACCAGTGGTTTGACCAGGGAGTTCACCACCGTGAACACCAGGGCGATGGCCGCCAGCACCAGCAGCGACTCGGTCATGGAGGCGGTCTCGGCGATCTCCAGCGACGGCACCAGGCGGATCGAGACCCACAGGCCCGCCATTGTCGCGATGAGTCGGAGTACGAATTCCATGGGCCCACTCTTGCACACCGGGACGGGGCGTGCACGACGGCGTGCGATGCGGTAGGACTGGCGTATGACGACTCTGCCGATCCGCCCCGAAGTGCTCGCGCTGCCCCGCTACATCCCCGGCAAGGCACTGCAAGGCGCACAGAAGATCTCCTCCAACGAGATGCCCTGGCCGCCCGACCAGCGCGTCGTGGAGGCCGCCGCAGCGGCGCTGGGGGAGGCGAACCGCTACCCGGACCTCACTGCCGCCCCTGTGCGCGAGGAGCTGGCCCGCGCCCTCGGCCTGTCCGCCGGGCAGGTGTGCGTCGGCACGGGCTCCTCGGCGGTCCTCGTCGCGGCCCTGTCCGCCGTGTGCGCCCCCGGCAGCGAGGTCGTCTTCCCGTGGCGGTCCTTCGAGTCCTATCCGATCGCCGCCCCGACGGTCCACGCCAGCCCCGTCCCGGTGCCGTTGGCCCCCGACTCCGGCCCCGACCTGGGCGCCCTGGCCGACGCGGTCACGCCCGCGACCCGGGCCATCATCGTCTGCTCGCCGAACAACCCGACGGGCGTGGCCCGCCCGGCCAGCGACATCGTGGCCATGGTGGAGCGCGTGCCGCCCTCCGTCCTGGTCATCCTCGACGAGGCGTACATCGATTTCGCGACCGACCCTGCCGTCGCCCCGTGCACGGACCTGATCGGCGCCCACTCCAACGTCCTCGTCATGCGGACCTTCTCCAAGGCGCACGCCCTGGCCGGGCTGCGCATCGGCTACGGGCTGGGCGACGCGGGGCTCATCGACGCGGTCCAGGCGCTGCTGGTCCCCTTCGGGGTCAGCGGCCCCGCCCAGGCGGCCGCCCTGGCCTCCCTGCGGGGCGGCACCCCCATGCGCGAGGCGGTGCGGGCCATCACGCGCGAGCGCGACAGGATCGTCCCACTGCTGCGCCGGATGGGCTACGACGTGCCCGACTCGCAGGCGAACTTCTACTTCCTCAAGGGCGAGGGCGCCGGTTTCGTCGAGGCGTGCGCCGCCGCCGGGCTGGTCGTGCGGCCCTTCCCCGAGGGGGTGCGCGTCACTGTGGGAACGCCGGAGCAGAACGACGCGCTCCTGGCGGCCGCGGGCGGGCGGACGCCCGCGGCCCGGTGACGGGGCGCCCCGGTTCCCGGTGCCGGGTCCCCGGGCCCGAGTCATCGGGTCGGGCGGCGGTCATCGGGGTAGGCAACGGGTCATTGGGGCAGGCAATTTGCCTGCCCCAATGGGTGGTTCCCTACCCCAATGCGCCTGTTCCTACCCCAATGCGCCTGTTCCTGACCCATGCGTGTCTTCCGCCCTGGCGCGCCCGCCGGGTGCCTACGGCAGTAGGAGCGTGAGGGCCAGGAGCCCCACCCACACGAACTCGAGGGGGCCGATGACCTTCGGGGCGAGGGGGCGGGTGCGCCGTTCGGACCAGGCGGGCATCGCCCAAGCGCGGACCGTCATCGCCACCCACACGGGCACTGCCCAGGCGCTGATGAGGCCAGCGGCCGCCAGTCCCACCACCACCGCCGTGCACAGGGCGTGGAAGAGCACGGAGCCGACCACCCACCGGCGGTCGCCTCGCCCGCGCACCATGGAGCGCACCGTCGGCACGGTGCCCGCGAACTGCGCGCCGAGCACACCCGCGGCCACCCACACACGAGCCGGAACCGACCCGGGGAAGCCGCCCGACGCCGACACTGAGAACGCCACGGGCAGCATGAGCGAGGAAGCGGCGATCGTCGCGAGGCGCGCCAGGATCGAGCGCTCCCGCCTGGCCCGCACCTCCCACAGGGCGACGCCGACCAGTGGCACGAACCCCACCGCCCACCACGCCAGGGCAGGGCGGAAGGCCAGGTAGGCGCCCCCGGACGCCGCGGCGACAGCGCCGGACGCCACGACCGCCCGGATAATGGCGCTCCTGCGCCGCTTGGGGGACTTCACCCAGTGCTCCACCGCGTTGAAGCACGCGAAAGCCGTGGTCCACGCGAAGCCCAGCACCAGGTGCTCCCACGTCGGGCCCCCCAGCGCCGCGCCGATCACAATGGGCAGCACCGTCATCGGCCAGGCGCCGTGCTGGTCGGGGATCCACCCGTCGCGGGCGAGGGCGCGCAACCGGGAGGGGCGCCGCCGACCGCCCTTGCCGCCCCGCCCCCTGCCCCGGCCGCCCGAGGGGGCCGCCCGGTGCGTAGAGTCCGAGGGGGATTCGTGTGCGGAGTCCGGCGGGGTGGCCTGGCGCGCGGAGCCCCGTGCCTCCCCGTGGGGGGCGCCGCTGTGGGCCGACGAGGCGGGGGCCGTGCCCTGGGCCTGGGGGGACGTATCGTTCGGGGCGGGGGCCGTGCCCTGGCGCACGGAGGACGGGGCCCCGGGGCCGCCCGCGCTGTCCGATGTGCTCATGGGACCGAGCCTACCGGGATGCGCTGTGAGATGGAATACTTGTGCCCTCACCAGGTGAGACGCGCGGGTAGATGGCGGCCGATCGCAAAAGAATGGTCGCATGTCCCCAACACACGATTCTCCGCAAGCCCCAGCCGTCCCCGCCGCGATGAGCAGCGAGGACCGCAGCGCGCGCATCGCGGTCACGGTCTTCCCCCTCATCGTCATCGCGGCCTTCATCGCCGCCATGGTGCTCCCCTCGGCCTTCCTGCCGCTCGCCTCGGGCGTCAACTGGGCCCTGGGCGTGATCATGTTCGGCATGGGCCTGACCCTCACGCTGCCCGACTTCGCCCTGGTCGTCACCCGGCCGCTGCCCGTACTGGTAGGCGTCGCCGCCCAGTACGTCATCATGCCCCTGGTGGGCTTCGGCCTCGCCTGGGTGTTCCGCCTGCCCGACGCCGTCGCGGTCGGCGTCATACTGGTGGGCTGCGCCCCCGGCGGCACCGCCTCGAACGTCATCTCCTACCTGGCGAAGGCCGATGTGGCCCTGTCCGTGACCATGACGTCGATCTCGACGCTGCTCGCACCGCTCATGACGCCCGTGCTCACCACGTGGCTGGTCGGCTCCCGCATGGAGGTCGATGGTGGTGCCATGGCCATGAACATCCTGCTCATGGTGCTCGCGCCCGTCCTCGGGGGCTTCCTGGTGCGCTACCTCGCCCACGCCCTGGTCGAGAGGATCCTGCCCGCGCTGCCGTGGGTCTCCGTCCTCGGCATCTGCTACGTGCTTCTGGTCGTCGTCTCCAAGTCCGTCTCCGTGATCGTCTCCTCCGGAGCGATCATCATCGGAGTCGTTGTCTGCCACAACCTGCTCGGCTACCTCTTCGGCTACCTGGCCGGGCGCCTGGGGGGCGGCAGCGAGAAGGCTGCGCGCACCACCGCGATCGAGGTCGGCATGCAGAACTCGGGCATGGCCGCCACCTTGGCCGCCACCCAGTTCCCGGCCACGCCCGAGACCGCCGTGCCCGCCGCGGTCTTCTCCGTGTGGCACAACCTGTCCGGCGCGCTGCTCGCCATGTTCTTCCGGAGGGCGCAGGCGCGCGACTGAACCCCTGCCCGCCCGTCCCGTCCCGCAGTGCCCTGTGGAACGGCGCTACCAGCAGCCCCCTGCCCCGCCCGCCCGGGCGCCCACAGGCGCACCTGGGCGGCTACCGGCGCCTCCGGCTGCCCGCCATCGCGGGGACCCACGCTGTTTCGGCAATCCCCCTACACCGGGCACCACTAGGTCGCACCCGAGTGGAAGGCGTGGCTGCGGGGCACCGAGACGCTCAGCGAGGGGGCTGAATGGAGGCTGCGGGCCCGTGCCGTCAGGAGCAGGAGGCCCGGTTACCGTCCTGCGGCGCCGGGCCCCGGTGCGGCCAGGCGGCGGGCCGCCCGGACGACGGCCGCCCTCCGCCTGGCGTGCTCCTCCTCTGAGAGCGGTCCGCACAGCATCCGCGCGACTTGGGGCACAGCCGCCCACCAACCCGCGATCGAGAGCACGAGCACCATCAGCTGCGCGGCGTCGAAGTCACCGGTCACCGCCCCCGCCTCCTGGCCGCGCAGGACGGCGGCGGTCTTGCGTTGGTAGAAGGACCCGCGCAGGTCCTCGTCGGGCACCTCGCCGTCGAACACCAGCGCCTCCCAGCGCAGCAGGCGGATGAGCTCGGGCCGTTCGCGGTGGTAGTCGTAGACGCGCCCCGCGTACTCGCCGATGTCCTCCGACGCGAACGAGGAAACAGGAACCGCCCGGGCGACCGTCGCCAGCTCGTCGCGGAGGACGGCCGCGAACAGCTGCCTCTTCCCGCCGAAGTAGTTGTAAACGCGTTCTTTGTTGACCCCGGCCTTCTTCGCGATCCTCTCGACCGTCGTCCCGTCGGGGCCGCACCGCGCGAACTCGGCCGTCGCGGCCTCTTTGATCCTGCGTTTGGTGCCTTCTACGTCCCAGGCCACGGAAGCCCCCGCTCTCAATCTCCAACGTAGTGGTTGTTCCCTCCCCCGGACGATACTACACTCAGTTCCAACGATTCCGTTGGAAACGGGTGCGGGCACGGCCCGACAGCTGCCCCGCGCGGCGCTCAGCGCTCCTGCGGGTCCTGCGGCGCTCAGTGCACCTGCGGGTCCCGCGCGGCGATCAGCGCACCCGCGCCCGCAACGGTCCGCCGACGAGGCGAACCGCCCCGTCGCCCAGGGCAGACAGTGAAAGGACTGATCCCCATGAAGACCATCCTCGTCCTCGGCGCAACCGGGAGGACCGGGCGCTCCGTCCTCAAACACCGGCCCGACGGTGCCACTGTGTACGCCGCAGTGCGCCGTGCGGGCCCCGGCGCGCCGTTGCCCGAAGGGGCCGACGCCCCGCGCGTCGTCGATATCGAGGACCAGGCGAGCCTATCCGCCGCGCTGGAGGGCGTCGACGCCGTGATCAATGCGATCCGCCTGCGCGGGGACATCGCCGCGACGGCGCTGGTCGGCCTCCACCAGTCGATCGTCGCCGCGCGCGACACCAGCCGGGACCTGCACGTCGTCCACGTCGGCGGCGCCGGATCCCTGCGCGTGGGCGGCGGGCGGCGGTTCTGGCAGGCACCGGGCTTCCCGGTCGCGACCCTGCCCCGGGGGATCGGCCACGCCCGTCTGCGCGACTACCTGGAGCAGTATGAACGGGACTGCCCGTGGGCCTACCTGATCCCACCGCCCCGCTTCGACCCGGACGGCCCCTTCCGGGGGCGGTACGCCAGGATCGCAGCGGGTGGGGGCGAGCGGGAGTTCGTGGATGACGGCATCAGCTACGAGGACTTCGCCGTCGCGCTCATCGACGCCGTGGTCGGGGCGTGGCGGGGAGTGTGGCTGATCGGAGGAGACGGCGCACCGGAATCGCCGTGAGCCAGCGCTGGCGCCGCGCAGGCCGGCGCCTGGCGGTCCGGCGACCGGACCACAGGCCGCCGCGGGGGGCTATGGCACGGCAGGCGGTCGGCACCGGTGCGCCGAGGCGGCGCGCCGCGCTGGCGGCCGGGCCTGTGCGGGCCCTCGGAAACGGTCCGGCTCACCCGGCCCGAAGGCGGGTGCGGTGCCGACGCGACTGCAGCAGGAGCACGAGTGCGGCCAGCACTGCCCACAGCAGGTTCAAGTCGAGGCCCAGGGCGTAGGGCCCCGTCGGATCGAAGGAGAACGGGGTTCCAATCGAGATCGCCAACGGCCCGCAGTACACGGGGTAGCCGCCGAACGACGTGGAGCCGCCGACGAGCCACTTCGTCCCGCCCAGGTCCGCCAACTGCCACAGTGCCGCGATCTGCAGGCCGATCAGCGCGGCGAGCCCGCCCGCGTACACGAGGAGCCGCGGATAGAACCCTGCGAAGCGCGCGGCGGCGAGGCCGAGGACCCATGCTGAGGACACCAGGGCGACGCTCGACACCAGTTTGGCGCAAACGGCATAGGCGACTGCCGCTGCCAGCCCCCCTTCGTCCGGCCACACCGTCGTGCTCGCCAGGACCGACACGAGGCCCACCGCAGCAAAACCCAAGGACAGCGGACCCGTTTTGACGAAGAACTTGCGCAGCGGTGGGTGGGTGGACAGGTGGAGGAGGGTGTCGCGCTGCAGCACCAGGAACATGAAGATCTGCGCGCCCACGTAGAACGCCGCGCCCGATGACACCAATATGACGGCGAAGACCCAGACCGCGTCGAGCACGGCCCCGTGCGAGTCGATGAGTCCCCTCAGGGTGAAGGCGGTGAGGAGGACCAACGTGCATATCGAGAAGAAGCCGAAGTGCTTGCGGGCCTCGGTTCGGAAGTCACGCATGGAGCATCGCCTCCTTGATCCTCTCCTCCAGGCCCCGCCCCTCGGGCATGTCCGAGACCCGCAACCGGAGCAGCACTCTGCCGTCGTGGAGCACGACGCACTCGTCGAAGAGCGATTCGAGGCCCGCGATGAGGTGGGTGCTGATGATGACCAGCGCGTCGTCGGGCTTGTGCTGTTCGATGAGGCCCAGCATGCGGTCCCGTGTCACAGGATCCACGGCAGCCAGCGGTTCGTCGAAGAGGTAGACCGAAGACCGGCGGGCCAGGGCCATGCCGAGATTCAGCTGCTCCTCCATCCCCTTCGACAAGTCGCCCACCTTCTTCGACTTATCCAGCGACAGCTCGTCGATGATGGACCTACCGCGATCGGGGTCGAAGTCGTCGAAATAGTCCGCCAGGACATCGGGGACTGACCCCACCCTCAAAAAGCTGTAGAGGAACGGCGCGTCCGGGAGCAGCGTGGGGGCCGCTGCGCCACCGATGGAGAACGAGCCGGACTCGATGGGCAGCAGCCCGGCCAGGGCCTTCAACAGCGTCGTCTTCCCGGCCCCGTTGTGGCCGAACAGTCCCACGATGCCCGGGTCGTCGAAGCGGATGGTCAGCGGAGCGAGGGAGAACTTCCTCCCCCGGGAAACGACCAGATCCGCTATAGCAAGAATGCTGCTCACCCGCCCACCGTAACACGTGGGTGCGACAAGGACTCGAATGCCGGTAACTATGCCGGTTCCCTCTGGTGGGTCCGCGATCGGGCCGTCCCGGGTACTGCGGTGGGCCGGGTGCTTCTTGCCAGGCAGTGCGGTTCCGCCGCAGGCAGCGCGTTCATGGGCGACGGGGCTCTGCGAAGGCGGTCCCCGGCGTCGTGGCCGCCGGGCCCACGGGTACGACAGAGCCGCCGGGCCGTACGGCCCGGCGGC
>ERZ773038.1815-NODE-1815-length-11549-cov-8.030625_pt1 | contig 11549 bp, 6 predicted proteins | sample MGYA00511665_ERZ773038 | MGnify/ENA primary metagenome ERZ773038 (study PRJEB29015, sample SAMEA2737966) | human oral metagenome | biome: human oral; feature: human-associated habitat; material: dental | place: China | collected 2028 ... | reverse complement strand
ATGGGATTGATCGGTTGATGGCTGGTGTTGTGGGGGTGTCGTTGGGTGATTTGCGGCAGCGTCAGCGTGAGCGTCGGATGCGCCGGATCACCGCCGCAACAGCCGCCGCCACACTCGTGACCGGCCTGTTCGCCGCCACCAGCGCCGGGCTGTGGATCAAGGCGCGCCGCGACAGCGACGTGGCGAACCGGCGGAGCGTGGAAACCCTTATGGACCTTGCGGACACGACGATCGCCGGGGGCGACAGGGAGCTCGGCCTTCTCTACAGCAATCTTGCCTTGTCCAGGGCGAAGCAGTCCTGGGACTCTTATGCCGAGCTGCGCGGGAGGCATTACGTCAACGTCAACGGTGCGACGTCGCAGGGCCCGCTGGCGCCGTTGACGAGGATCAAGACGGATTCGGGCGTTGCGAGTTTTGGGATCGGATCCAACGGCACGATCGTCACAGCGGGCAAGAGCGCGAATCTCAGCGTATGGAGCAGCGAGAACGGCAAACGCCTGCGCTCGGTCACCCTCTCGGAGAAGCCCATCGACGTCGGCGCGTCGACCGACGGGACGCGTTTCTACGGCATCGACAGCCGGGGGCGCCTGACGGTCACTCCCGCAGACGGGGGCCCTGCCAGAACCGTTCGAATCCCGGATGCGCGGGCCATACTCGGCACAGTTCTCGCCGGCGATCGTCTCTTCGTGACCCATGACCCGACAAAAGGCAGTTCTCGCGTCCGCGGCTACGACGTAAAAACGGGGGCGCAGATCTTCGACGTCGATCTTTCCAACAGGCCGTTCGTCCACTTCGACTGCGCCCAGGACGGCTCGGAATTCGCCATTGCGTTCAAAGGCGGCGGCGCCGAGAGGTACGACGGCGCCACCGGCGCCCTTCGCCAGTCGATTGTCGATCCCGCCCAGGACGCCGCCGCGCTGGCCGAATCCCGCGCGGAAGGCGGATCCGTGGACTACTCGATGTCGGGAAACAAGCTCGTTTACTTCTCCGCGAAGACGATGCACGTGGTTTCCCTGCCGTCGGGATCCGTCGTCTCCAATTCCGTCGAAAAACGTTACGGCGGAGGAATGGCCAAAATCTCGAGAGACGGCACGTTCGTCATCGACCCCTCCACGAAGAAGAAAATCGATGCCGCGACAGGCAAACAACTCTCCTCTTACGCACTTATGGAAGGCGACGATCGAAGCCTGGCGTGGCTTTCCCCGCGCGACAACGCATTCATAGTCGGCACGCGCGGCAGAGAGCTCATGCTGTGGGACGATTTGTCCGACGCCAAGCCGTTTGATCGTTCTATAGCGCCGGCCGCGGCTAGGGCCTACAGCGGATCGCCCATTGAGCATGGGCAGTTTACCCGTAACGGGAAGCGATTTGTCACAGCAAGTTCCGACGGCAACCTGACGGTTTACGACGTCGCGGCCCCTGACGGAGGAGTCCAAACCTCGGGCTCCGTCGTCGTCCGTTCCAACAACCGCGATTTCCTCTACAGCCGCAGCGGAAACGGAGGAGTGATTGTTGATGCGCGCAAGAAAAAAGGGGAAGCCACTCTGTCGAAGATTCGGAGTTCCAGCGAAGCAGCCGTCAGCAACGACGGAAAGGCGCTCGCATTCATGTCGCAAGCACACGCGGAAGGGGTGAGCGTCCTTTCTGACTCCGGCCAAGCCGAGTACAGGACTCCCGAGAGCATGCCCTTGGGAGCCTCGGGAACCTCGATCGTCTTCGGCCCGTCCCACGACATCGTGTACGTGACGGTCAAAGGGGAGATCGTCCATTACGACGCCAGCGGAAAACTCGGCTCCTATGGATCAAAAAGGGACGGCGACGTCGCTTCGCTCCTGGCGAGCGCCGACGGATCGGTCCTCCTCGTGAATCGGGAGGGGGGAAAATGGCAGGCGTACAACGTCAAGACGCGCAAGCTCCTCAAACGAGGGACCGGGACAGTCTACGCCGTTTCGGGGAAGGACGGCGCATTCGAATCCGCGACGTTGCAGGCGGGGAACTCGATCAGCACCGTCGACGCGTCGGGCAATGTCAAGCGGAAGGTCGAGATGCCGAGGCAAGTCGGCCGCCTGGTTCGCTCGGGGCAAGCGCTTGACGCAACCGAAGACAGGTTCCTCGTCCGGACGCAGAAGCAAGTCGTTGTCTTTGACCTCGCCGTCGGCCAGGTGGTTCAGCGGCTCAGAACGCCGGCGGTCAATGCGCGGGCTCTGCTTGTCTCCGACGGCGTCGCCTACGACGTCGACGACCCCCAAACCAGGAGCTTTCGCCTGGTGAAAAACGTGAAGCTGGCCGACGCGGAGGCGGCCGCAAAGAAGATGGTGGGAGACAGGAAGCTCACGGAGGCTGAGAAGGAAGTGATCGGCCAGTGAACGCCCGCGAGGGCGTCGCCCCCCGAAAGTCGATTGCGCGCTCTCCCTACTTCAAGATTTTCGCCGCGGTGGCCTTCCTCGCGGCGCTCATAGCCGGATTGCAAGTCGAGTGGGGGAAAAACGGAAACTCGTGGACGGACGCCTCCATGACGGTGTACGCCGTCATGAAGCTTTTCCTTTTCGACTCCGTGCTTGAGGGAGACCCCGGGCCTCCCGTCTACGAGGTTGCCCGATGGCTCGCGCCCATGACGACGGCGGCCGGCGTTCTCGCCGTCTTCGAGGTTTTCGCGGTCGACCTGCGCCTGCGGCTCCACCCGGTGACCGGCAACCACGTGGTGGTGCTCGGGTGCGGCGAGCGGTCGCGGGCGATCATGCACGAGATTCTCGGCTGGAAGGAGGCCAGCGGCGTCGTATGCGTCGTCCCGGACACGACGCCGCTCGACGACGTCCGCTCCCTGAAGTCCGCCGGAATCCAGGTGGTCGCCGTCGATTACGACGCCAACGACACGGCCGAGGAGGCCAGGGCGATCGCCAGAATCCACCTGGAGTCGGCCCGCGGGATCATCTCCATGGAGCCGGAGCCGGCCACCTTCGGCCACGTTCGCTGGCTTGCGGCGCGGGCGCCGAAGGGCGTGGGCGCGACGGTACACGTCAATTCGGAGAGCCGCCGCCTGCGCGAGATCGTCGAACGGGACATGGACAATTTCCCCGACTTCGACATGCACTACTTTTCCCTCTCGGAGCTGGCTTCCTATCAGCTCCTCGGGTCGGGCGAGTTTTCGATCCTGCCGCCCGCGCTGGACGCCTCGCGCAGGTTCATGGCCGGAGACCCCGCCCCGTGGAACGAGGTGCCCGGCCGCGTCCTTCCATACAACGGGTTGACTTTCGAACAGATCGACGCGGCCGTGGCCGAGCCGCACGTGCTCGTCGTCGGCATGGGGCAGGTGGGCGGCGAGCTTCTGGCCATGCTGGCGAATCTGGGCATCACCAGCCCGAACAGGCCTCTGCGGGTGACGGCGGCGGGCCGCGGGGTGGGCGAGCAGATCGACGACGTCTTCGCGCAGGTCGAGGATCTGTCCAAAGTCATCGATCTGACCGTCCTCGACCTCAATCCCGAAAGCCGCGCCATGCGCGACGCCCTGGCGGGCATCTCCGCCGAGCATCCCTTCAGCGCGGCCGTCTACGCCCTGGAAGACGCCAGGGGATCCCTCCTGTCCGCCGATTTCATGATGCCCGTGCTCGCGGGGATCAACACCGCCGTGTGGTGCCCGCATCGCGCCGACGTCGATCCCATTCTCAATGCGATGCCCGAAGGCTCGCGGATCCGCCTGTTCGGCCTGGACTCGGAGGTGCTCAACCCCGGGGCAATCCTCGCCGAGCGCTACCTGGAGCAGGCACGGCATTTCAACCTCGTCTACGCTCAGACGGACGCCCGCATTGCCGGCGGGCTTCCGCCGATCAACGCGCAAGAGGCGTGGACGGGGCTGAGCACGGTCAAGAAGGAGTCAAGCTTCGCGCAGGCCCTGCATCGCCACGTCAAAGGCGCCGTGCTCGACGCGACGGCTCGGGCCTTCGCCGGAGTCAACGGCTTTCAGCTCATCAACCACTGGGAGCGGGTCTTGGAGGGCCTGACGGCGGCGGAGCAGGCCGACGCCATTGCCGCCGACCCGCTGCTGAGCTACATGTCGGCCTTGGAGCACCGCCGATGGGCGACCTTCTATTACCTGCGCGGCTTCACCTGGGGCGAGACCAAGGACGAGGTCGGCAGAACCCACGATTGCCTCGTCGACGATTGGGACGCCTTCATCGCGGGCCCGCGCCGTGAAACCATCGCATACGACGCCTTTGCGAGTTTGATCCTCGACGGCCCTGAATGATCGCGATTGCCGATTTTGGCCGGGGTGGGCGCGCCCTTTGGCTCTCGACGTCGGCCGCGGATCGACGGCAGACGTCGCAAAGCCTCCTCTAGTAGACCATCTTCATGGCCGTGCGCACCTCGTCGAGGGTGGCGTTTGCCATGGCGTTCGCCCGCTCGTTGCCCTCGTGCAGGACCTTCTCGACGTATCCGGGGTCGGCCTCGACCTCCGCACGGCGGGCGCGGATCGGCGCGAGAAAGTCGTTAAGCGACTCGGTGACGACCGCTTTGAGCCTTCCAGCCCCGGCGTCGCCGATCTCTTCGGCGATTTCGCGGGGCGAGCGCCCTTGGGCGAGGCCCGCGAGCGTCAGAAGATTCGAGACTTCCGGGCGATTCTCGGGGTCGAAGGCGATGAAGCGCTCGGAGTCGGTTACGGCCTTCTTGATCCGCTTGGCCGTTTCGTCGGCGCTCATTCGCAGCTCGATCGTGTTGTTGCGGGATTTGCTCATCTTGTCCCCGTCGAGGCCGAGGATCATGTCCGCTTCGGAAAGCAGGCCGTGCGGGCGGGGAAACACCTTGCCGTAGCGGGAATTGAACCGGTCGGCGACGACGCGCGTCTGCTCGATGTGCGGCAGCTGGTCTTTGCCCACGGGGACGAGGTTCGCCTTGCAGAAGAGGATGTCGGCGGCCTGGTGAACGGGATAGGTGAGCATGAGGCCGGACATCGCCCGGTTTCCCGCTGCTTCGAGCTCCGCCTTGACCGTCGGATTGCGGTGAAGCTCGGATTCCGTGACGAGCGAAAGGAAGGGGAGCATGAGCTGATTGAGGGCGGGCACAGCCGAATGGGTGAAGATCGTCGCCTTGGCCGGGTCGATTCCCACGGCGAGGTAGTCGGCAACGAGCGAGCGGACGCGTTCCCCGATGGGGCCGACGCCGTCGCGGTCGGTGATCACCTGGTAGTCGGCGATGACGAGCCACGTCTCGATTCCGGCCTTCTGGAGGCGCACGCGGTTGTGGAGGGAGCCGAAATAGTGGCCGATGTGAAGGTGGCCGGTCGGCCGGTCGCCCGTCAACACGCGGAACTGGTCGGGGTCTTCCTCAATCGCCTTCTCGATCTTGCGTGAAATGTCGCGAGCCTTTGCGAGGGTCGCGCTCGCCTCCGGCGCCTCGCCTGCGGCTTGCCTGCCGCCGGTCGCCCGTCCGGCCTCGTCGGATCGATGGGCGTCGCCAGCCCGGCCGCCGCTGAGTGCCCCGGCGTCGGCAGCCCGATTGTCCTCGGTCATATGTCCCTTCTTTCGGCGTCGGACGCATGGTTCGTCTCATCTGACGCGCAGCTTGGTTCTCGTCGTCGGTTCGGTTCGCAGTCGGACGCACTAAGCCGCCAGACGCGTTTTCTGACACACAGTCTAGTAGGTTCGCCCGTCAGCCTGCCGGAGCCGCCGTTTCGCATGGCCCCGGCGGTGCGGTGTACACCTGCATCGACAGTGCGCCGATCGACGTCCTTGCTCCGGGGGCGTAGGAGGGCTGGTTCGCCTTAGGGCGTTCCCAGGCCGAATCCCAAGCCAGGCGGAAAATGGTTCCGCGGCCCTCCGGCAGGTGAATCTCCTTGTCGTGGGGCGAGCCGTTGAGGATGACGAGGACGTCGTTGTCTTTTTCCCGTCCCGAGCGCAGCATTTGGATCGTCCGGTAGCCGCGGTCGAACCAAAGGTATTGGGGCATGGGATTGCCTTCGGCGTCGAACCAGTCCAAATCGGTGAGAACGTCGCCCTTGTAGGACGTTTCGGTGTAAAAGCCGGTGGGGCGGCACGCATTCGACTCCCTGCGCAGACGCAGGAGGCAAGCCGTCGTCTCCCACAGATCGCGCTGCCACGGGGCCAGATCCCAATTCACCCAGGTCAGCTCGTTGTCCTGGCAATAGGCGTTGTTGTTGCCTTTTTGGGTTCGCCCGAATTCGTCGCCGGCGGTGATCATGGGGGTTCCGGCGGAGAGGATGAGCGTCCCCAGGAGGTTGCGCATGGCCTTGCGCCGCTCCGCTTTGACGGGGCCGGGCGCATCGGCCGCGCCTTCGAATCCGAAGTTCCAGGAGAGGTTGTTTGTGGTCCCGTCGCGATTGTCCTCGCGGTTGGCCTCGTTGTGCTTGGCGTCGTACGAGACGAGGTCGTGCAGCGTGAATCCGTCGTGGGCCGTTATGAAATTGATCGAGGCGTACACGCCGCGGCCGCCGGGCAGGCGCCCATGGCCGAAAAGGTCGGCCGATCCGGCCAGCCGCGTCGCTATGTCTCGCAGGTCGCCGCCGCTGCCGCCGTGCGCGAGCACCCGCGGATCGGCAACCCAGAACGAGCGCATCGTGTTGCGGAAATGGTCGTTCCAATCGGCCATCGGGGCCGGGAACTGGCCTGTCCGCCAACCGAAGGGTCCGAGATCCCAGGGTTCGTTGACCAGCTTGAGGCTGCCGAGGATCGGGTCGGTCAGCATGGCCATGAGGAAGGGGTGGTTCGTGTCGAAATGCTCCCCGTTGCGCCCCAGGGTCACGGCGAGGTCGAATCGGAAACCGTCGACCCCGATTTTGTCCGCCCAGTAACGCAGTGAGTTGAGCGCCAAAAGGAGCACGGATCGTCGTCGGAAATCGAGCGAATTGCCGCATCCCGTGGTGTCCATGAGGCGCCCGGGGTTGTCCGGTTGAGCCATGTAATAGGAGGTGTTGTCGATGCCCCGCCACGAAATCGTCGGCCCGTCGCCGCCGCCTTCGCACGTATGGTTGTAGACGACGTCGAGGATCACCTCGATTCCTGCCTCGTGCAGGGCCGCGACCATGCCCTTGACCTCGTCTATGACGGCTTGGGGGCCGGCCTCCTGTGCGGCCTGCGTCGCGTAGCTGGGTTCGGGGGCGAAGAAATCGAGCGTGCTGTAGCCCCAATAGTTGGTCAACCCGATGTCCGCAAGGAAGGTCTCGTCCATCTTGGCTTGGATCGGCAGAAGCTCGACAGCCGTGATACCCAGTCGCTTAAGGTAGTCGACGACGACGGGGTGGGCCAAGCCGGCGTAGGTCCCCCGGAGCTCCTCCGGGATGTCCTTGCACAGCGCCGTCATGCCTTTGACGTGGCATTCGTAGATGACGGTGTTGCGCCAGGGAATGCGGGGGTGGTGGGTGACGGACTCTTCCGGCTCCGTCACAACGCCGAGGCTCATGAAAGGGGCCGAGTCAAGGGGGTCGGGGTCCAGGATTCGGGAGCGGTCCAGGCTGAACCCCGGAGAGAAGAGGGCGCCGTCGAGGACGGGCGCGCGCGTGACGGCTTTGGCGTAAGGGTCCAGAAGAAGCTTGGCAGGATTGTGGAGAAGTCCCAATTCGGGCGCCCAGCGCCCGGCGACGCGGTATCCGTAGCGCTGCCCGACGCCGACGCCGGGAACGTGGCCCGCCCAAAAGCCCTGCCCCAGCGAGTGGAGTGCGAATCTTCGCTCGCCGCTGGCGTCGTCGCCGTCGAAAAGGCACAGCGTCACCGAGCTGGCGTGCGGCGCCATGAGCGCAAAATCTGTGCCGGACCCTACGACGTGTGCGCCTGCGGCGACGGGCGAGCTGACGGCGTGCTCCGTCGGCATCGTTTCTGTTTCTGCGAAGACCGCGGCGTTCGACAACGGGTGGGATTTCACAGTGCAAGTATGGCAAAGATTCAACTCCAGAACATGCCGATGCGAAGGATTGCCCGGCGGGAAAGTGCAGATGCGGATGAGAAGGCCTGGATTTCCGCGGAATGTCGTGATTGTGCGATGTTGGGAAAAACGTTGCGAAAAACGAGCTCCGCGTGTCTTTTCCTTGGCAGTTCGTCATTCTTCAACGGGTTTTCGCGTGCATATGTGAAGTTCGCCCCTTGAATGGCCCTTCTCGCGAGTAAACGGTCCGAATCCATGTGCGCGAATGGGCTGCGTTGGCTGAGCTTGTCTGCGGGTCCCTTTCTGTCGACGAACCCTTTCTTCGTTGGCCGTCCTCTTTCCAAGGGCGAGTTTTGTTTGCGATGTGCGCGCCACTAGGCTGATTGGGCCAAGGTCGAGGACGGGAGCAATGCGATGACGGGAGCCAAACGCACGGGTGCGGAGCGCGGGCGTGTGAGTGACGAGCCCAGACCGACAGACGCCGGACGCGTGGGCGGCAATCGCGAATTGGCGGGCGCCGAGCAGGAAGGTGAGGAGCGCGCGGATTCTGGGACGGACGGCGTTCGGGCCGGAGTCGAAAGGGACGAGGCCACCCGACGCGATTCGAACGCCCTCGCCGCGGCCGCAGAGAATCCCCGTGCGCGGTTTCTCTTCGTCTCGGGGTCGAGGGTGGCCGTCGAGCCCGGCGCCGAACGCGTGCTCGCAGTCTCCGCGGGGTGCGTCGCCCCGGAAGCGCGGCGTCGCGCCGTATATCTCGGCTTGGTGGACGGCGCACCCTATTTTGCTTGTGACATCGGCGATGCGGACGATTCCGCACGCGACCCTCGGCTCGTCTCGCGCGCAATTCCCGCCGCTTCTCGTCCGGCGGCCGTTGCAGAGGGGGACGAGAGGGCATGGTCTGTGAGCGCCGACTTCGCTTCGGTCCCGTTGACATCCCACCTATGGCCTTCGGTCGAAGCCGAGCTCGCCGTTGAGGCCGTGGCCATCTCGAACTGGATAGGCGGCACCCGTTTCTGCCACAGGTGCGGTGAGCCTTTGTCGCTGCGTTCCGGCGGATGGGAGATGGTCTGCGGGCGCGGGCATACGGTTTTTCCGCGTGTGGATCCGGCCGTCATCATGGCCGTCCGCGACGCCGAGGACAGACTGCTCCTCGCGCGCAACGGGCGATGGGCCCCCGGAAGGCTGTCCGTTCTCGCGGGTTTCGTCGAGGCCGGCGAGCCGCTCGAGTCGGCTGTCGCGCGCGAGGTTTTGGAGGAGACCGGCGTCGTCGTCGACGACGTCGCGTACGTCACCTCCCAGCCGTGGCCTTTCCCGCGTTCCCTCATGCTTGCGTTTGAGGGGCGCACCCGCGCCCGCCAGGAAGACGTGAAGGTCGACGGCGAGGAGCTCGTTTTCGCCCGATTCTTTTCGCGGGAGGAGTTTTCGGGAGCTCTGGCTTCGGGGGAGATCGGTTTGCCGACGCCGACGTCGGTCTCCGCGAGGCTCATCGAGCGATGGCTGGGCCGGCCGCTGACCGACGTCTAGTCGGCGTTGTGGCCGGCTCCTGTGTGTCCGCCCGGTCCTAGCCAGCGTTGTTTCGCTGTTCTGGTTCGCCGTTGTTTGATTGATGAAATGTGCTCTCTTGCGATTCGGGAACGGCGTCAAGCCCGTCCTTTCGTTTTAGCTTCAGGAAGTTGAGGTTAAACTTCTTCCGTGTTGGCTTGGGGAGGGTGATGAAGGCGGTTGCGGCGAAGATCGCTGTCAGGTTCATGTAGAGCCTGCGGTTGTCGCGTGCGAGGTTGCAGCCTTCAATGGCCTTGTCGCGCCCTCTTCGTTGCTCTGCCAATTCTTCTCCAATGTCGTTGGTTGAGGAGAACCTGTCCATGTCGTCGGCGCTGTGAATGTCGAAAAAACCAGACGCGCTATAAGGTTCGCCTAGATAGTCCCAACCGACCGCCCGGCAGTGGATCTGGCTGGCACCGACGGTTATGACCGGACCGCTCAAGAACAGCCATTTGAGGGTGAAGAATGCCAGCGCGACGATGAAAATGCGCAGGGTGATGAATATGGGTTTCGTCATCGCTCTTCCTTTCTATTTTTTGTCATTGCCTTTGATACTCATTCGCTTTCCGGGAGAATGTTTCTGCCCCGCCCCCTATCTCGTCTCTGACGTATGCGTCAATGGCTGCGCGTTTGAGCCGACCGATGGACTTGTCTAGGTCATCGCACTTCTCGTTTTCGCTCATTGTTTCTCCTTGGGGTTGTGGCGCGGTGGGCGCGCGGGTCTGGATCGGTTTTGTTGTGGACCGAATTCAAGTAGGATGCCGCTCGAACGGTATGTCACTCAAAACGACGAGTGAACAGGTATGTTATGAGGGCCGTTTGCCTGTCATCGACTCTTATGGTCGGTTGGCGTCGCGGCGCTGAGTGCAGGCGTGAAAGCGGAGCTCGCAGCGTCAAATCATTGCGGCTTAACCGCGCAAATTCGCGAATTTTCAGTTGTGTGAATCGACGTTATGAGTTTGTTTGACGTGGACGATGATTCCCAGTTGCGAGATTCATTTGCCCGACGATCTTTAGCCTACGATGCGGTCGATGTAGTTGCAAGAACTTGCACTCTACTGTGGGCTGTTTCACTTTTCTTCAAATAGTCGCCCCATGCTTCTTTGCTTCCTGCTTGCGGTCGGTTGGGTGCAAGGATGCGATCCGGCCGGGGCGGCCTCCGTTGCGGCAGGCGGCGGTCGTGGCTCTTTGGGGTCTGGGGGTTTCGAGGTCGCGAAGCGTTTCAGCGGCGAGGCCTTAGGGTGTGGGGCGAGGCGTCCGCGAAAGGCTTCGCGGTCGCGGAAAAGCCCCCGAGGCCCGGCTTCGGGGGCTGTGAAAAGTTTCAACGCGACGGGGTTTAGGAGTCTTCGTGGACTGTCACCGCGTACCCGTCGAGGTCAAGGAAGGTGAAGGTCAGTCCAAAGGGGCCTGGGGTCGGTTCGTTCAGGGTCGGCGTTCCGGCCGCCGTGAGCGAACCGTGCAGCTCGCGTACGTCGTCGCAGCGAAGCCAGAGTGCAACGCCAAGGCCGGGGCGTGGGGCCGCTTGGTCGAGGTCTACGCCGGGCAGGGGCTCGCGGACGGCGAAGGGGATCGGCGCGGTGGCAAAAACGACGGCGCCCTTCGGTGAAGAGGGGGCGCGGCGAAGCCCGAGCTTCGTCTCGTAGAAGCGCGCCGAGCGTTCGAGGTCGCGAACCTGCAGTGCGATGAAATCTGGTCCTGTGACGGTCATGTTTCTCCTCTGTTCATGGGCCGTTTTATGCGTCTGTTTTGTGGACTGCCCGTCTGTGTTTGGGCCGTCCGTGTGGGTGTGTTTCACGCCCCGCAGCCGAAGCCGAAGGGGTGCCTTTGCGTACTTAGGTCTCGTCTCGCTGCCTGAGATGGGCGGCTTGCGAGTGGCGCGTGCCCGGGCCTCTGGGAGATGCGTGGACACAAACCCAATGTCAGTATTCTGACATTAAAAAGGGTATGTCAGAATACTGCTATGGGTCAAGGGGCGGTCGAAGCCGGCTGGAAGTCTGAAGTCGTTTCAGGCCCTCGAAACCGGTTGAAGGTGCCGAAAACGGCTCGAGGGAGGTTCGAAAGTGGGTCAAGAAGGGGTTCGAGTATGACTCAAAATGGCGATCCGAGGCAGTTTCTCGGTTACAAACTCAAAGAGCTGC
>ERZ773038.1811-NODE-1811-length-11568-cov-5.676974_pt1 | contig 11568 bp, 10 predicted proteins | sample MGYA00511665_ERZ773038 | MGnify/ENA primary metagenome ERZ773038 (study PRJEB29015, sample SAMEA2737966) | human oral metagenome | biome: human oral; feature: human-associated habitat; material: dental | place: China | collected 2028 ... | reverse complement strand
CGGACTGGTCCATGCCGCCGGTGGGGGCGCCCGCCATCTCGTTCTCCGCGCGCACGCAGGCGGTCACCAGGCGGGCGCGACCGGCGTCATCCGGGTCGTCGGCCCCTCCCGCCAGGCCGAGGCCGTCGACCTCGTCGAGCGCCACCGCGGTGGCGCTCTCCAGGGCCGCGGAGGAGGACAGGCCGCCTCCCAGCGGCACGCAGGAGGACAGGGCGGCGTCGAAGCCCGTCAGCGGGCCGAGCCCCTCACGCTCCAGGGCCCAGGCCACGCCGGCGATGTAGGCGTTCCAGTGCCGCACCTCGCCGGGTGTGCCCTTGGGGCCGATGGCGTCCAGATCGAGGACATCGATCGCCTCCCTCGTCTGGGACGAGACGAGGCGGATCGTCCGGTCCTCGCGACGGCGCAGGGCCAGATGGGCCCGATGGGGCAGGGCGATCGGCAGGGCCGGCCCGCCGTTGTAGTCGGTGTGCTCCCCGATGACGTTGACGCGTCCGGGTGCGTACCACACGCCGTCGGGCTCGCCGCCGAAAGCCTCGGTGAACATGCCGGCGGCGGCTGCGGCGCCCTCGCGGGCGCTCAGGGCCGGGGAGAAAACGGGGTCGGCGCCGGCGACGGCTGGGATCGGCTGGTCGGTCATCGAATGCTCCTGAATGTGGTAGACGGTGGCGGAGGCGGTGGGCGCGCCGGCAATTCTTCCAGAATCCGCCCGATGGCAGGTCTCGGGCGTGCGGGTCGGTGCCCTGTGAGGAGAAGACGGACGGGCGCCGGCGCGGGACCGCGCCGGCGCGCGGTGCTGTAGTGTCACATCCAACGCCCCGCACCCTGACCGACGGAGGACCCGGAGACATGGACGTACCCGTGCCCGCCCCCTCCCAGTGCGTCGTGGGGCTCACCATCCCCCTGCCCGAACCCTGGGCGACCCAGGTCCGCCTCGTGCGCGCCGGCGTCGGGGACCCCCTGGCCCGCGTGGTTCCGCCGCACGTCACCCTCCTGCCGCCCACCGCCGTGGAGCGGGAGGGGATGCCCGCCATCGCGGAGCACGTCGAACGGGTCGCGGCCGCCACGGCGCCCTTCGTGCTGCGCGCCCGTGGAGTGGGCACCTTCCGCCCCGTCAGCCCCGTCGTCTACGTCGCCCTCACCGCCGGCGCCCCCCAGTGCGACGCCCTCCAGCGCGTCCTGCGCGTGCGCGGCGGGCCCCTGTCCACGGTCCTGCGGTTCCCCTTCCACCCGCACATCACTCTCGCTCACGAGGTCGACGACGCCGCCCTCGACATGGCGGCCCGCGAGGGAGCCGACATCGATGCGAGCTTCGTGGTCGAGCGGATCCACCTGCACCGTCTGGCGGAGGACGGCACCTGGCAGTTGCTGGCCGCGCCAGCGCTGGTCGGCGCCGGCGAGCCCCCGGCTCCGGGCATCGACCCCGAGCCGCGCGGCGCCGACGTCGTCGGGCCGTGAACCCGTTAGCCTGTACGCTGTGATCGACAACGCGCCCCAGACCCTGACGCAGTCCCTGCCCCGGACCCCGCACGATCCGGCGGACGGGCCCGCCGACAGACCGATACACGCCATCATTCCCGCCGGCGGCGCGGGCACCCGGCTGTGGCCGCTCTCGCGCCGGGGCCGTCCCAAATTCCTCCTCGACCTGACCGGCGCCGGCCGCACCCTCATCCAGGGCACGGCGGCGCGCCTGGCGCCCGTGGCCGCCACGACGACCGTCGTCACCGGCATCGCGCACGTGGCGGCCGTGGCCGATCAGCTGCCGGACCTGCCGCGCGAGAGCATCCTGGCCGAGCCCGCCCCCCGCGACTCCATGGCCGCCATCGCCCTGGCCGCCACCGTCATCGCCGCGCGCCACGGCCGCGACGCCGTCGTCGGCTCCTTCGCCGCCGACCAGACCATTGCCGACGAAGCCGCGTTCGCGGACGCCGTCCGCCAGGCTGCCGCACTAGCGCGCGCCGGCTGGGTCGTGACCATCGGCATCGAGGCGACCGGGCCGTCGACCGCCTTCGGCTACATCCACTCCGGCGGGGCCGTCGGCGTGGCCGGCGCCCCCGACGGGCGCCGCGTCCTCGGCTTCACCGAGAAGCCCGACGCCGCCACCGCGACCGCTTACCTCGCCGCCGGCGACTACCGTTGGAACGCCGGCATGTTCGTCACCCGCGCGGGGGTGCTGCTGGACCACCTCGCGGTCCGCAGGCCGGACCTGGCCGCGGGCATCGGCGCCATCGGGGCCGCCTGGAGCACACCCGCGCGCGAGGAGGTCCTCGCCTCCCTGTGGCCGGGCCTGGAGGCGATCTCCATCGACCGCGCGATCGCCGAGCCCGTGGCGGCGCAGGGGGGAGTGGCCGTGGTCCCGGCGGCCATGGGCTGGGACGACGTCGGCGGCTTCGACGCCCTGTCCGAGCTTGTGCCCGGGTGTACGCGGGGGAAGGCGGCCGGCGTGGCCGTGCTGGACGACTCGGCCGGAGCGGGCCCGGCGGCCGACGTCACGGCCGTGGACTCGCCCGGGGCGCTCGCGGCCTCGACCACCGGGCGCAAGGTCGTGCTGCTGGGCGTGCCCGGGGCGATCGTCGTCGACACGCCCGATGCCCTGCTCGTAACGGCCCCCGAGCGGGCGCAGGCGGTCAAGGGCGTCGTCGACGGGCTGAGAGCCGAGGGGCGCGACGACCTGCTGTGAGATCGGCGGGGCGGCCGCCGGGCGCGCCGCCCGCCATGATCGCGACACGGGCGCGCGTCGCCGGGCGCCTGCCTTCAACCGGGCGTCTCGCGTCTATCCTGGCTCCTGCCGATCCCAGCTCCATCGCCGGGCGGCGCTCCCGCCCGTCCCATATGGAGACCGTCGTGAAGAAGAAGACTTGTTCCGTGATGGCGCTCGGCCTGACCACCGCACTCGCTCTGGCCGCCTGCGGCTCGGCCACCACCACCGGCTCGCCCGTGGGCCCCTCGGATTTCAAGGCCTGCATGCTCTCCGATGAGGGCGGTTTCAGCGACCAGTCCTTCACCCAGTCCGCCAAGGACGGACTCGATAGGGCCGAATCCGAACTGGGCGTCAAGGCCATCGTCACGGAAACCGGATCGGAACCGGACTCGGGCTACGCATCCGCCATCGACTCCCTCCTCCGGCAGGGCTGCAGGATCGTGATCGGGGCCGGCGCCGCCCTGGCCGAAGATCTGACGGACGCCGCCGAGAATCACCCCGACATCGACTTCGCTCTCATCGACGCCGACTTCACCCGGGACGGGTTGAGTAACGCCAAGCCCCTCCTGTTCACCGTCGCCGAGGCCGCCTACCTCGCCGGCTACACCGCCGCCGGCACCACCACGACGGGCGCCGTGGGCACCTACGGGGGCCGGGCGACCCCCGCCGTCCAGGGCTTCATGGAGGGCTTCGCACAGGGCGTGGCCCGGTACAACGCCGACAGGGGCGGCAGGGCGGGCGCCACCGGCGGTGCGGACGGCGGGACCGGCGTCGAGCTCCTGGGCTGGGATCCGGCCGACCCCGAGAACGGTTCCTTCGTCGGCGACTTCTCCGACGTCGCCGGGAGCCGGCGGATCGCCGAGCAGCTCTTCGCCCAGGGAGCCGGCATCATCATGCCGGTGGCCGGGAACGCCGGTCGGGGCGCGCTCACCGCGGTCGCCTCCGCCGGCGGCGACCGCGGCATCGTGTGGGTGGACGCCGATGGCTACGAGTACACCGACGCCAGCCAGTACATGATGACCTCCGTGATCAAGGACATCGGCACCGCCGTCTACGACACTGTCAACGACGCGTCCAGCGGCGCCTTCTCCGCCGACCCGTCCATCGGCACCCTGGAGAACGGCGGGGTGTCCCTAGCACCCCTCCACGATTGGGATTCCAGGGTGCCCGCCGATGTCAAGGCGAGGGTTGAGGGGCTCAGGCAGCAGATCATCGACGGCTCGCTCGACGTGTCCACCAGGTACGACCCTTCGTGAAACGCGGGCGTCGCCGTGTCCGCCGGCGTCCCGGCCGCGGCGCTCGCGCCGCGGCGCGCCATCAGACGCCGAGCGCGCTGCGCAGATCGGCCTTGACGGCCTGCAGACGGTCACTCGCGGTGCGGCGGGCCAGCTCGACCGGGTCGTCGACCGCGACCGGCACGACGACCTCGTAGGAGCACGTCAGGCCCGCCCCGGTATCCCACGGGCGCACGACGACGCGGTCGTCGGACGCCGTCTTGATGATCAGGCCGTCGATCGGCGGGAGCCTGCCTCCGTTGCCGTCCGAAGCGCCGTCCATCAGATCGAAGGCGTCGACCACGGGCGCCCCCGCCAGCGCCGCCGGCACGCCGCCGGCGCGCAAGCGGTCCATCGTCTCCGAGACGAAGGACGGGTCCTCCGCCGGCACGCTCAGGCGGCTCGTGGCGTGCAGCCCGTGCTGGCGCGCCAGACGGTCGAGCAGATCCGCCAGCGAACGGCCCTGCTGCTTCAGGACGCTGGCCAGCAGCGCCAGGCGCACGCAGGCCGCGATGCCGTCCTTGTCGCGCACCGAGGCCGGATCCACGCAGTAGCCCAGCGCCTCCTCGTAGCCGAAGACGAGTCCCGGCACCCGGCTGACCCATTTCGAACCGGGCAGCGCGTTGCGGTGCCCCAGCCCGTGGGCCTGCGCGATCCTGCGCAGCAGACGGGAGGAGACGATCGAGTTGGCCAGGATGCCGGTGCCGGTGAAGGCGGCGAGCTCGGCGGCCTGCTCTCCCAGGAGGGCCCCGACCTCGTCGCCGGTCAACCGGCGCCATCCGCCGGCGGCGTGCTCGTCGGGGATCGCCGCGCAGCAGCGGTCGGCATCGGGATCGTTGGCCAGGACGAGGTCGGCGTCGACCTCACGGGCCAGCGCGAGGGACAGGTCGAGGGCCCCGGGCCCCTCCGGGTCGGGGGAGGCCACGGTGGGGAAGTCCGGATCCGGGTCGAACTGCTCGGGCACGACCACGACGTCGTCCAGACCCACCCGTCTCAGCGCATCGCGGCACACCCTCCCGCCCACGCCGTGCATGGCGGTCAGGACGATTCGCAGCGGCGCGGGGGCGTTCACGCGCGCCGACCGCGCCGCCCGCTCGGTGTACTCCTCGATCATCTCGGCGCCGATCGTCTCCCAGCCGCGGTCCGCCACCGGCACCCGGGCCAGCGGTCCGACCGCCGCGATCCGCTCGGCGATGGCGGCGTCGTAGGGCGGCACGATTCGCGCCCCCTGGCCCGGGCCCCTCACGGCGCGCCCGCCCAGATAGACCGTGCAGCCGTTGTCCTGCGGCGGGTTTCGGGAGGCGGTCACCATGACGGCGGCGTCGGCCCCCGTACGCCGCAGTGCGAAGGCGAGGGCCGGGGTGGGGCAGCAGGAGCCGAACAGAAGGGCGCGCCCACCCGCCCCGGTGACGACCCCGGCCGTATCGCGGGCGAAGACCTCGGAGCCGTGGCGGGCGTCGTAGCCGATGACGACGGTGAAACCCTCCCCGATCGTCTCGCGCAGCCAGGCGGCCAGGCCGGCGGCGGTGCGGATGACGACGACGCGGTTCATCCGATTGGGACCCGCTCCCAGCGGCCCGCGCAGACCGGCCGGTCCGAACCGCAGAGCGGTGCCGAAGGCGTCGGCGAGGGCGGCCGTGGCCTCGACGTCGCCCCGCTCGTGGGCGGCGAGCAGGCCGGTGGTCTCAGCGCGGGTGGCGGGGTCGGGATCCTCCTCGATCCAGGCGGTCACGGCGGCGACGTCGAGAGGGCTGACTGAGGTCATGCCCGTGACGGTACCGCGGCGGATGCGCCTCGAACCGGGACAATGACGGCGCTCACGGGTGGAACTTGACACAAAGGGGTCAGAGGGGAGCGGGAGCCCGGCGCCCTCGGCTCCGGATGAGCCGGGGGACGACGTCGGCCCGGCGGGCCCCGCCGTACCCTTGAGCCATGACCGATCGCGCAACCGATGCCTCCACTCAGCCGACTCAGCCGACCCGTTCGACCGGGCCCGGCGCCGGCATCGCCCTGCCCGACCTCGCCGGCGATCTCGGCCGGCTCACCCTCGGCCTCGTATCCATCCCGAGCGCGTCGGGGTCCGAGGGACCGCTGGCCGACGCCGTCCAGGCCGCGCTGGAGGAGCACCCCCACCTAGAGGTCCTGCGCCACGGCGACACGGTCGTCGCCCGCACCCACCTGGACCGCGACGAGCGGGTCATCGTCGCCGGGCACCTCGACACCGTGCCGGCCTCGCGCCGCACCGGCAACGTTCCGGGCCGCTTGGAGACCCGCGAGGGGCGGAGCGTGGTGTGGGGGCGCGGTAGCGTCGACATGAAGGGCGGTGTCGCCGTCGTCCTTCATCTCGCCGCGACCCTGGCCGCCCCGCGTCGCGACGTCACCTGGGTCCTCTACGACAATGAGGAGGTCGTCGGGGAGCGCAACGGACTCGGCCGGGCGCTCGCGGCCCACCCCGACTGGTTCGGCGCCGACCTGGCCGTCCTCGGCGAGCCCACCGGAGCCGGCATCGAGGGCGGGTGCAACGGTACCCTGCGGCTCATCCTCCATGTGCCCGGCCGGGCCGCCCACTCGGGGCGGGCCTGGCGCGGCGTCAACGCGATCCACGCCGCCTCCACCCTCGTCGAACGAGTCAAGACGGCCCCGCTGCGCACCGTCGAAGTCGAGGGCCTGGCCTACCGGGAGTCCTTCAGCGCGGTCCTCGTCGAAGGGGGCGCGACGACCAACACGGTGCCCGATCACTGCCGTCTGACGGTCAACTACCGCTTCGCCCCCGACCTGGCGGCTCAGGCGGCCCTGTCCCGCGCCAAGCGCATCCTGGCGGGCCTCGACGCCGACGGCGACGAGGCCGACCCGACCATTGACGCGGGCAGCGGGACGGTCGCGGTCGAGCTCGACGACCTGAGCCCGGCGGCACGGCCGGGGCTCGATTCCCCGATGGCGCGCGAGCTCATCAGCCTGGTGCGCGGGCGCGGGGGAGGGGTGGGTCCCAAGTACGGGTGGACCGACGTCGCCCGCTTCTGCGCGGCCGGCACGCCCGCCGTCAACCTCGGTCCGGGCGACCCGATGCAGTGCCACACCGACGACGAGCACTGCCCGGTGGCGCAGATCGAGGCCGTCGCGCACGTCCTGCGCGCCTGGCTGGCATGAGGTCGGCTCCCGCAGAAGATGCGGACACGTCCGCACCCGCGAACCGGTTGGTGCATCATGCCCGCCATGAGCAATAGACAGACCTACCGCAAGGGGCCCGTGCTGCTGCGCGGGACCCAGATCCCCGCGCAGACCACCGATGCGCGTCTGCTGGACCGTCGCGGGCGGACCGAGTGGTTGCACGCCGATCCGTGGCGCGTCCTGCGCATCCAGTCCGAGTTCGTCGAGGGCTTCGGGGCCCTGGCCGAGCTGGGGCCGGCCATCAGCGTCTTCGGGTCGGCGCGCGCCACGCCCGACGACCCCTTCTACACCATGGCCGAGCAGGTCGGCGCGGGGCTGGCGCGGCGCGGCTACGGCGTCATCACCGGCGGAGGGCCCGGCATGATGGAGGCCGCCAACAAGGGGGCGCATCGGTCCGGCGGCGTCTCGGTGGGCCTGGGCATCGAGCTCCCGCGCGAGCAGGAGATGAACGAGTACGTCGACCTGGGGATCAACTTCCGCTACTTCTTCGCTCGCAAGACGATGTTTCTGAAGTACTCGGACGGATTCGTCGTCATGCCCGGCGGCATGGGCACGCTCGACGAGCTCTTCGAGGCCGTCACTCTTGTCCAGACCGGTAAGGTCTCCTCCTTCCCGATCGCGCTAGTCGGTTCGGACTACTGGGGCGGTCTGACGCACTGGATCCGCGGCACACTCGCGCGGGCCGGCGCAATCTCTCCGCAGGACGTCGATCTTCTGCACGTTGTGGACTCGGCCGAAGAGGCCGTCGACTACGTCGTCGATGGCGCGCGCCGGCTGCGGGCCGGCGGGATGCCGGTCCACCCATCGTGGACTTAACCACGTTTCCCTGAGAATCGGTGTCGTTGTGCCGTAGAATGATGTGGGCAGTGCGGTGATGAATCCGCGCTGGAGCATTGAAAGGGGAGCTCATGGCTGCCATGAAGCCCAGGACCGGCGACGGGCCTCTCGAGGTTGTCAAGGAAGGTCGTTCGATCATCATGCGTGTTCCGCTGGAGGGCGGCGGCCGTCTGGTCGTTGAGATCACGTCTGATGAGGTCAAGGAGCTCCAGGAGGCGCTGGCCTCTGTGAAGTACTGACGACGCGCCGTTGCTGATCGGGATCGGCCGGGGCGGACGATGACGGCGTCCGCCCCGGCCGATGTATGTCCAGCAGCCCCGTGAGATATTCGTGAGTTTTAGCGGTCTTTAGTTCTCATCGCTCGTCGTCGCGCTCATGAGCCGAGAGTCCTGCGCGTTTCGCGGCTCAGGCCCGGCGGACGGCGACCAGCAGCCCGTCGCCCACCGGCAGAAGAGAGGCGAGGACATCGTCGCGTCCGCGCAGGGATTTGCCGAGTTCCCGTGCTGCGACGGTGGCGGCGTCCCGGCGCGCGGGGTCGGCGACGTGATCGTTCCACAGCGCCCGTGTGGAGGCGAGAACGCCGCCCACGCGCAGCATGCGCAGCGCCGGCGCGGCCAGTTCGGCGGTCTCCTCCGGCTCGACGTCGAGGACGACCATGTCGTAGGAGCGGGCGGCCATGCGGGGCAGGACGTCGGATGCCCGCCCCTGAATGATCCGGGTGCGCGCCCCCGGGTAGCCGGCGGCATCGAAGGCCCTGCGCGCCTCGCGTTGGAGCTCGGGCTCGACGTCGATGGTCGTCAGCACGCCGTCCGGCCCCATTCCGCCCAGCAGCCACAGGCCGGAGACGCCGGTGCCGGTGCCGATCTCAGCCACTGACTTGGCGGCGACGGCGGCGGCGAGCATGCGCAGGGCCGCGCCCGTCCCCGGGGAGACCGGTGCGATACCGAGCTCGATGCCGCGCAACCTGGCCTCGGCGGTCTGCTCGTCCTCGTGAGGGAACTCCTCGGTGTAGGACCAGCTCAGGGTCTTGTCGGCACTCACCGTGTCCACCTTCCGTGCTGCGACCAGTGGCCGCGTAGTATCGCGTCCCGCCCGTGCGGATCCTCGGGCGGGACGGGCGCGGATGAATGCCATTATTGTTCCAGGTCGTGGACCCGTGACCGGTATCGCCCTTGGCGATGCGTACCCGGACGGGGTGGAACGGCGCACGTTTCCCGCCGCGTTCCTTCTCTCCCTATACTGGCTGCGTGCTAGGCATATCCGGACCCGAGTTCCTCGTCATCGTACTGGTGGCGGTAATCGTCATCGGGCCGCAGCGCCTGCCTGAGTACACCCGTAGACTGACGCAGGCCGTACGCCGCCTGAGGGTGTTCCTCGACGACACCAAGGAGCAGATCGCCGAGGAGGTCGGCCCCGAGCTGGCGGATCTGAACCTGTCCGACCTCGACCCGCGGAACTACGACCCGCGCAAGATCGTGCGCGACGCCCTGGGCGAGGATCTGGACGCCATCCGCAGGGATCTGGCCACCCCCTTCCAGTCGACCGTCAGGACGGCCAAGGATGCGACGGACGAGGCCGCGGGCACGTTCAACGCCCAGGCCCGATCCCGCTCGAAGAAGCTCACGCGAATGATCGATGACAAGGCGCACGAGGCTCACTCCGCCTCCGCTCCATCCGACGTCCCGGGCGAGGAGACCGGTGCGCCCGGGCCCGCCCCGGTCGACGGTGCGCAGTCGACCGACGTCGGCCGGTCCGTCATTCCGGCCGACGGCGCGTCCTCGGAGCCGGCTCCGGTGCCTTCGAGCCTGACCGGGGACGAGCCCGCCGGCACGTCGGGTGGGCCCGGGGCGCCGGCGGGCCGTCCCATCTCCCCGCGCGAGATCGTGCGCGCCGCCAACGCCGCCGCCCGTACTCGCGCCGGGGCTGCGACCGCCGTGCTCGACGTGTGAGCCAGGGCCGCGGGACCGGGCCTCGGACCCGGGATCCGCCGGAGAATCAGGTCGCTACGCTCAGGCTCAGCTTCCTTCCGGCCAGCCCGCGGGAGCGGTGGGCGAGCCTGGCCGCCACCTCCACCAGCTCCTGAGCGGCCGGCGCGTCGGCCGTGGGACCGCCGTGGCGGGCCACCGTGGCCGGTGAGCCGTCATCGGACCCCTCCCGCAGCCGGATGTCCAACGGCAGCCTGGCCAGGAGAGGCACCTCGTAGCCCAGGGTGCGCGTCAGCGAGTCGCTGACCGTCTGCCCGCCGCCGGAGCCGAAGATCTCCAGGCGCGAACCGTCGGGCTGCGGCATCCAGGACATGTTCTCGATAACGCCGACGACCTTCTGCTTGGTCTGGGCGGCGATGAGGCCGGTGCGCTCAGCGACCTCGGCGGCCGCCGTCTGCGGGGTGGTCACCACAAGGATCTCAGCCTCCGGCAGGAGCTGGGCCACCGAGATGGTGACGTCGCCGGTACCGGGCGGCAGGTCGAGCAGCAGGACGTCCAGATCGCCCCAGAAGACGTCGGTCAGGAATTGCTGGACGGCCCGGTGCAGCATGGGCCCGCGCCACACGACCGGCTGCCCGTCCTCGACGAACATGCCGATCGAGATGACCTTCACCCCGTACGCCACCGGCGGGACGATCATGCCGTCCAGCTGGGTGGGTATCTGCTCGACGCCGAGCATGCGGGGGATGGAGAAGCCGTAGATGTCGGCGTCGACGACGCCCACGGCCAGCCCCCGGGCGGCCAGGGCCGCCGCCAGGTTCGCCGTGACCGAGGACTTGCCGACGCCGCCCTTGCCGGACGTCACCGCGTACACGCGCGTGAGGCTGCCCGGCTGAGTGAAGGGGATGGTCGGTTCGGCTGCGCCCCCGCGCAGACGGGCGCGCAGCTCGGCGCGCTGCTCGTCGGTCATAACGCCCAGATGCACCTGCACGTCGCTGACGCCCTCCAGGCCGCCGACCTCCTTACGGGTGTCCGCGGTGATCGTGTCCTTGAGCGGACATCCGGCCACCGTGAGCAGGACGGCGACGGTCACAACGCCGGCCGGGCTGATCTCAACCGATTCGACCATGCCGAGATCTGTGATCGGGCGGCGGAGCTCGGGGTCGATGACCCGACTCAGGGCCTGACGAACTGCGTCTTCGGTGGGTGCGGACATGGCTCCATCCTATGAGTGGTCGGCGACCACCCGATCGTGGTGAGGAGCACGTCCGGGATCATGCCCGGCCGTCGAGCACGTCGACACGGCCCGCGTCGCCGTCGACGAGCAGCCGCGCCCCGTCGCGGATGGCGGCGGTAGCATCGTTCGTGCCGAGAACGGCGGGAATCCCGTGCTCGCGGGCGATGATCGCAGGGCCGGACAGGGGGCCGCCGGTGTCCGTGACGACGGCGCCGGCCGCCGTCAGCAGGTGCGTCCAGGCGGGGCCGGCGTACGGGCACACCAGGACTTCGCCGGGGCGCAGGCGCGGGAGGTCACCGGGGTCGAGGCCGACGCGCGCGGTTCCGGTTGCGGCTCCGCCGCCGCCCGGCAGCCCGCGCAGGCCGGCGGTTCCGAAGGGGGTGAGCAGGCCTCCCGCCCGTGTCCATTGCGCGAGGGCCCGGGGCTGGG
>ERZ773038.1808-NODE-1808-length-11582-cov-87.351176_pt1 | contig 11582 bp, 8 predicted proteins | sample MGYA00511665_ERZ773038 | MGnify/ENA primary metagenome ERZ773038 (study PRJEB29015, sample SAMEA2737966) | human oral metagenome | biome: human oral; feature: human-associated habitat; material: dental | place: China | collected 2028 ... | reverse complement strand
CGCCCCGACCGCCGCGCCTCCGGAGCCCGGGCAGGCGCAGGGCGGTGCGCCCGCCCGGGCTGCTGAGGCTGCTGAGACGGCGTCGCCCGCCGCTCAGGCAGCGCCTCCTGCTGCCGTCGGGTCGGCAGTCTCTCCCGGCGCCGGCACAGCCTCCGCGGCTTCGGGCGCCCACGCTGCGGCACCGCCTCCTTCTGCGACGCCGCAGGGCGGAGTCTCCCCGGTGGACTGGGACTCTCCCGAGCAGGCTCCCGAGCGCCCCGCGCAGGCGGGCCGTTCCGGGGGTGCGGGCGGTGCCGGGCCGCGTCCCGGGTCGCAGCCGGGATCGCGCGGGGAACCGTCGGCGAACTCGACCCCGAGTGCGGGTGCCGTGCCCTCGCAATCTCCGCAGCCGCCGCAAACCCCGTCACCCTCGCAAACCCCGCAACCCCCGCAGCCGCCCGGACAGGCGAGCCCCGCCGCGGACGCCGAGATGATCCGCGGCCGCTGGGAGGAGGTCCTCGAGGCGGCCAAGCGCTCGCGGCGCGCCACCTGGGCGCTCGTGGGCCCCAACTCCCAGCCCGGAGCCATCAACAACGGCGTCTTCGAAGTGATCTTCAGCGGACAGGGCCTGGTCAACGCCTTCGAGAACGGCGGCCACGGCCCGGTGCTCTCCCGGGCCCTGCATCAAGCGCTCGGCCTCAGGCTTGAGGTGCACGCTGTCCTGGCCGGTCCGGGCGGTGGACCCGGCGGACCTTCCGGGGGCCCTGGAGGTTCCGCGGGTCCGGGCGGTGGCGGCCCTGGCGGTTGGCCGGGCGGCCCCGGTGCCGCCGCTCCGGATGGTGCCGGATGGCCCGACGGCGCCGGTGCCGACGCGGCGGGCAGCGCCGGGCAGATGGGGCGGGGAGGCCCCGCCGTCGAGGGGGCTCCGGTGGCTTTCGCTCCGCAAGCGCCGGGTGGTCCGGTGGCCCCGGGGGATGAGGCGCCCGGACGGCCGGAGCCTGCCGCACCTCGGGTCCGCACCCCCGCCGATGCCGCTTCACCGGAGCCGGCGGACGACGGCTGGGGCGTCATCGCCGTTCCGGGCGCTCAGAAGGCCGGTCGCGGGGCGACTGAGGAAGCCGGCCGCGGGGCGGCCGAGCAGACAGCGACGGCGTCGTCAGGGTCGTCGGCCGGCGCCGCTGCGGCCGACGACGGCGCCCCGTCGTCGTTCTCGCAGCCTGTTCCATCGACAGCCGAATCCGCAGGTTCCGCGTCACCGGACTCCGCCCGATCGGCTCCCGTCCGAGGCCCGGCGGACCGGGGGGACCGCGCGGACCCGGCGTCCTCAGCGGACCCGGCGCCCACCGATGCTCAAGGCGAACGGCCGCTCTCGTCACCTGCGACGCGAGCGGCCGACTCAGCGCCGTCCGCGCCCTCGCCGGCCGGCCCGTCAGCTCGGTCCGCGGAGGCGGAATCATCTGCGGAACCGGGACCGGCGGCATCCGAGGCGACGGCTTCCCCGCCATCGTCGCCCGACGGCGCAGCGCCTCTCGAGTCGCCCGGGTCGCCCGCGTCCCCTGGGGCTCCGTCGCCCGAGCCTCCTGCATCTCCCGCGTCCCCCGGGCCTCCCGGGCCGGATCCGGTCGAGGCGACGCCCCTGGCCACTGTGCACCGTTTGCATGCCCTGCCGAAACTGCCCGGCGGGGCTGCGCCGTCCTCGCCGTCCGCCTCGACGCCGACGAGTCAGATCGGGCAGCTTGAGCAGGGCGACCGCCATGCCCATCACGGCCTGGCCCCCGTCAGCTGGGACAGCCCGGACACCTTCTCCGACGGCACCCCCGTCCCGCAGGAGCCCCCGCCCGAGGACGAGCCCGAGCCGGGGGAGCCCTGGGCGCCCGCCGACGACTCCCAGGACCGGGTCTCCGCAGCTCGGGCCGCGGCGCGCGCGGCCGCCCGCGGGCAGGCGCACGCGGGCCCGGGCGCGGCCCGCTCGGCGTCCTTCGCCTCGTCGTCCGTCGATGACGACGTCCCCAGCGAGGACGACGAGGACGCCGAGGAGGCCGGCGTGGTCGGCCTCGAGGTGGTCAAACGGCTGCTGGGGGCGAAAGTTCTAGAGGAGATCACTGTGACTCAGGAGAGGCGCTGACATGCCGGCTGTCTACGAGGGCGCCGTTCAGGACCTCATCGACGAGTTCGGCGAGCTGCCCGGCATCGGCCCGAAGTCCGCTCAGCGCATGGCCTTCCACGTCCTGTCCGCGGACTCGGCCAGCGTCGAGCGCCTCATCGAGGCCCTGCGCGCCGTCAAGGCGCGGGTGCGCTTCTGCGAGACCTGCGGGAACATCGCCGAATCCGAGCAGTGCGCGATCTGCCGCGACCCGCGCCGCGATCAGCGGGTGATCTGCGTGGTGGAGGAGCCCAAGGACGTCGTGGCCATCGAGCGCACCCGCGAGTACCGCGGGTTGTACCACGTGCTGGGCGGGGCCATCGACCCCATCAACGGGGTCGGCCCCGACGATCTGCGGGTGCGAGAGCTCTTCGCCCGGGTGGGGAGCGGCGTGGAGGAGGTCATCGTCGCCACCGACCCCGACGTCGTGGGTGAGGCCACCGCCGCCTACCTCACGCGCATGCTGCGCACCATGGATGTGCCGGTTTCGCGGCTCGCCTCGGGCCTGCCCGTGGGCAGCGACCTGGAGTACGCCGACGAGGTCACCCTCGGCCGGGCCTTCGAGGGACGGCGGCGGGTCGACGACGGGGCGTGAAACGGCCTAACGGCCTAGCCATCGTCCGACGGCTAGGCCTCGGCTCCGGACTGTCGGCGCCGCCGGCGGTCATGCGTCTCGGCGAATGAGGGCGGCGGCGTACGCCGCCAGGCACACGGCCGCCCAGATGGTCAGCGTGAGTGCGGCGGCAGCGGCCGGCAGTGCGGTGACGGTGTAGCCGGGGGTTCCGAGCAGGCTGAGGGCGGCGTCGATCCAGGCGGAGAAGTCGTCGTCGCCCACGGCCGGCCACTCCGGGGGGACGGTGATGCCGAGGTCGTGCTCGACCCAGGTGCGGAAGTCGCTGACCGATTCAACGGCATCGTCGTCGTTCGGCGGGAGCCCGAGCTCCCAGGAGGTGAGATCGCGGTAGCCGATCGCGAAGAGCGCCAGGAGTCCGCGGACGTCGTCGGCAATGGTGTACGCGGCACCCTTGGATCCCAGGACGACGGCGCGCACCCCGCCGTCGTCGTCGCGCCACAGGGCGCCGATGGAGCCGTCGGCGCTGACCCGGGCGATGGGCAGCAGGCGGTCGTGGTGGGATCGGCCGTCGTCGAACCAGGCCTCCAGGGTCGCATCTGCGGCGGGCTCCGAGGTGAAAAAGGGGCCGGCCTGCGGTGCGACGGGGAAGGGCGCGGTCATGCAGTGCCCGTCCTTGATGACGGTGAGGCCCCAGGTCTCCATCCAGCACCAGGCGCGCTCCAGCTCCGCGGGGATCGTCCAGCCTGATCGATCCGCCCTGAGCGCGTCAGCTATTGCCGACATCCTCCGAGTCTACGGCATCTACGGCTCCGCGCCCGCACCCGAGCGGTGTGCGCGTTCTACGCCCCCGGCGCCTCGCGAGGCTGCATCTGCTGCATCTGCTCGACCATCTCCTCCAGGGACGCCTGGATCGGCCGGTATCTGATGCCCAGTTCGGCTCGGCTGCGGGCGGCGTCGCTGCGCACCGCGAAGCCCACATTGCGCTTCACATAGGCGCGTGTCATCCCGAGCCTGGGCGCCAGTGCCAGCAGCAGCGCTTTGGGTGCCGCGCGCCGGGGCAGGGGGAGGGCGCGCCCGTAGCGGGGCAGGAGGCGGCGGCCCAGGGAGACGATATCGGTGTCCTCGGCCGAGAGGATGTAGCGGCCATGGGCCTTGGGCGTGAAAGCCGCCGCGATATGGGCGCCGGCCACCTCGCGCACGTCCACCGCGCTCAGCCCCACGCGCGGGGCGCCCATGCGGGTGGTGCCGTCGATCAGCATCCGCACGACCGTGAAGCTCTCGCTGGTCGGGGCGGGGCCCAGGGCCGGGCCGAGGATGAAGGCCGGGTTGATGACCACCAGGTCCCACCGCTCCTGGCCCGCGGCCAGCCGCCACGCCTCCTGCTCCGCCAGCGTCTTGGAGTAGGAATAGGGCTCGTGGGCCAGGGAGGAGGTGGTGTTCCAGCAGTCCTCGGTCAGGATCCGCCCCGGGTAGCCCTCGATGTCGGCGGCGTCGCCGAACATGGCTGCGATGGAGCTGGTGAGCACCACCCGCCTAACGGATGGCGTCCGCCCGACGCCGTCCAGCACGTTGCGCGTTCCCTCTAGCGCTGGGGCGACCAGGTCCCGCTGGGGATCATCCACGTTGCGCACGAAGGGCGAGGCCGTGTGGATGACGACGCCGCACCCGGCCATCGCCTCGTCGTAGGAGCCGGGCTGGAGCAGGTCGGCGGCGAAGAGCTTCAACGTCCCCGGGGCCTGCTCGGCGGCGCGCTTCAGGTGCGCGACCTTGCTCGTCGCCTCCGGGTCGCGGACCGCGGCGTGGACGGTGGCGCCGGCATCCACCAGCCCTTTGACTACCCAGCTGCCCAGGTAGCCGGTGGCGCCGGTGACCAGGACCGGGGCGGTCGTGTCCACTGGGATGCCGGTGAGATCGATGCCGCTGGACGCGGGTGGCTGCTGTCCGCTCATGGCAGTCACGTTAAGCGTTTTCGGGGCGCTCGTCTATTGCTATTAATGGGGTGTTGCGGCGGTGTCGGCGCGGATAGGACTGGAAATGCTGTGTTTCGTCTATCGATGGGAGTGACTCGTGCGTTAGCGTGATGGTCGTTCATGCTTTCTGATGCGCGGGGAGTGCGGCGGTGATGGCGGGGCGTGATGACGATGATGGTGATGCTATGTGGGAGGAGTTATCGACGGTCGCCGCGGGTAAGGCGGGACCGGCGCCAGAAGTGATGGAGCGTCGCCGCAGATGGGAGCGCTTCGCGGCTCGTATGTATGCGGTACTGGTCATTGTGACGATGGCGGTCGCGGTTCCTGTGAGTGGGTGGGTGTGGTGGAACCGCCCTATACCGCGCAGCGTCGCTCGGCCGGCTGGGGTTGAAGAGGGGAAGATGATGTGGATGGACGACTCGATTCCTCCTGTTCGAACGACAAGCGGCGTTGCTCTGTCAGCTGAGGATCTGCAGTCAAGGAATCGCGAATGGATCGCGTTGGTGCGCTGGGAGGATCCGAAAGATTCTGCAAGTACGAAGATCTACAAATTGCGTCTAGGAGAAAGTGTCTATATTGATCGCCTGGGGACCCTTACCCTGTTGGAGGTTAATCCTGAAAGCATTTCTTCGGGAGGGATGCTCGGTTGGGCGTATAGGGATAATGTCGACTTCGACCCGGGGTGTCTGAATGCAGCATCGGTGACTCGTGCTCGAGGTGAAAAATGCAATATCTGCGACAGTTAGGTATTGATATCTCCAGTACCTTCTAGGCGTTGGGGACCTGACTGCCGCAACCCCGAAAGCAGAGGCGAAAACTATCGACTGCGATCGGCGAAGGCCTCCGCGTCGATGCATGCGGCGGCCGCAGTTGGGTTCGCTCAGGCCACCCGGGTTCCCCGGGCGAGCTTGTGGACGGGCGTGCGCAGCCGCCGCGACGCGCACGTCAGCGACCACGCTCCCAGGGCGAAGACCACCACCAGACTCACGGGCCAGAAGACGAGATGCGTGGCTCTGCGCGTATCATCGCTGTTGGGCATATTGTCGCCATGGTGGTTACCCTCATTGCTGCAGTAGTAGATGACGACCTCATCCGGCTGGGGGTTGCGCATCTCGTCGATCCCCAGCCCCGCCTGCTCCAGGGGGGAGGACTCGGTCCACGGATTTTTTTCTGGCTGCACCCTATGCCGCGCCGAGGAGTCGGCCAGTGCCGCGAAGGGGTTGGGGGCGAGCATCCACCAGATTCGATTGGTGTGCACTACGTCTTCCGTCCGCCTCTCGGGTTCGTCGCATACCCTCCAGTCGTTCGTCGAGCTGTCGTAGTCCGTGTAGTAAATGGTCTGCCTCTGCTCTCCTCGAACCGCCGTCGTCGAGATCGCGGTGGCCAGCGGCGTGCCGATGACGAGGGCTGCGACGACCAGATATGTGAGCACGGCCGAGGCCGAGGTGCGGGCGGTCGCGGCCGAGAGCCCCATGCCGATCGCGCACACGGACCCCAGGGTCACCACGAGGATCAGTAGGTGGATCGCCAGCGCCGTCCACGATGCGCCGCCCGCCAGCGTGAACACGAACAGGAACGGCAGGGCCACCGCGAGGAAGGCCATGGCCGCGGACCATGCCGCTATGAGTTTGCCGACGACGATCTCCTGGCTGCGCAGCGCCGTCGCCTGCAGGAGTGCCAGGGTCGCGTCGGCGCGATCGCCGTTGATGGAGGTGGCCGACAGGGTCGGGGCGATGATGAGCCCGATTCCCAGGACGAAGCAGACCGTCATGTCGTACAGAACAGGGATGGCCTCCTCTACATGATGCGTCGTGGTCCCTGCCTGCGCGGTCATGCCCCCGCACAGGAGGACCAGGACGACGCCCCACACCACCAGCATGATCTGCCAGCGTGTGGACCTCACGCGCTGGCGCAGTTCCAGCACCGCAACGGTGCGCACGGCGGACCAGCTCATCGCCGATCTCCTTCCATCGACAGGTAGATCTCCTCCAGGGCTCCGCCCGTCGGGGCGAAGGACACCACCTCGACCCCGGCGTCGAGCGCCTCGCGCAGGACGCGCGCGGCAGCGGCGTCGTCAGGCACGGCCAGGCGCACCGTGCCGTCCGCAGTTGTGGTGGCGCGCACCGAGGCCTCGGCGGACCAGTCCGACAGCCGTTGCGCATCCAGCGCCCGCATCTGCCACTGGCGCTGCAATGGTTGGGGGCGGACCATGTTCGAGCCCGGCGTCGGGCTCGAGTCCGGCTTCGGTGCGGCGGGATCGTCCGCGCCGTCAATGCTTTCAGTGCTTTCGGCGCCGTCAGTGTCTTCAGCGTGCTCGGCATCACCAGCGCCATCGCCGCCGTCGGGGCGGGGCTGTGCGGAGGGCGCGGAGGCCGGGGCGATCGCTTGTCCGTGCGCCATGAAGATGACGCCGTCGACCATCTGCTCCAGCTCGGACAGGATGTGACTGGAGACCAGGACGGTGACGCCGGAGGCCGCGAGATCGCGCAGGAGGACTCGCAGGTCGGCCCGTGAGCGCGGATCCATGCCCGCCGCGGGCTCGTCGAGCAGCAGGACCTTTGGGCGGTGCACGAGCGCCCGCGCCAGTCCCAGGCGCTGCTTCTGCCCGCGCGAGAGCACGCGCGCGGGGGTGTGGGCCATCTCCTCGAGGTGGACGGCGGAGAGCATGTCGATGGCGCGCTGCTTCCCCATGGCTTTGTCCAGCCCTTGGGCGGCGGCGAAGGTCAGCAGGATCTCGGTGCAGGTCAGCGAGTCCCAGGTGCCGAAGGAGTCCGGCATCCATCCCACCGCCTGGTGCACTTGCCGGGGTTGTGCGGCCGGGTCCAGCCCTGCGATGCGGATCGAGCCCGCGTCGGGTGCCAGGAGCGCGGCCAGCATGAGAAGGAGAGTCGTCTTGCCCGCTCCATTGGAGCCCACGAGTCCTGTGACCGTGCCCGTGGGCACAGTCATGTTCATCTGCCAGACCGCACGTGTAGGACCGAAGAAACGTGTCACGCCGGTGACCTCGATGCTCATGCGGCCCATGCTACGGATAAAGCGGCCGGCTCGCCTGCCCGATTCGGCGGTGAATTCGATGGGGAGAACTCCCCATCGGCTTGCTTTGCTGGAATGCGGGTGAAGTGTCGAATTCTAGTGTCCGGGGTGGCTAGGGCTGGATATGTCGTGCTTGTGTTGTGTGGAGAAATATCGCGCTTTTCAGGAGTTCGCCGCTCTCGGTCGTGACGATAATTGGTGTGATTCGGTGTAATTCAGTGGGTTCATGGTGAGGCCCGGGTGTGAATAGCGAGAAGAGATGGTAAAGGCGCGCGGCGGGTATTCTTCGGCTGATCAGCCACGATCAGGTTCGAGGAAACCCACGAGTGGAGACGATCGAAACTATTCAGTAGGTAATTCAGTGGAAGTGATAGGGCAGTTGCCTGCGCCAGGTGGTTCTGCTGCGTGGGCGGCCGTTGTCGACAGCTGTCGACAGGGCCGAACGGGTGCCATCGGCACGTTCCGCCCCAAGCCGCCCCCAAGCGCCCCCAAGTTGGGCCCAAACCGGGCCCGGTTGTGGCCGAGCCCGTAATGCCGGGGTCATCTGCGCGCCGTATGCTGTGCTCAGCCACGCCGTCGTGGGCGTCACCGCGACGAGGCTCCCGGGCCCCGGCGAGGCCGCCCGCCCCGGCGCGCAGCAGTTTGTAACCCGGCCCCGAGGAGCGCCACATGGCACTGGTCGTGCAGAAGTACGGCGGCTCGTCCGTCAGCGATATCGAGGCGATGCGACGCGTCGCCAAGCGCGTCGTCGCCACGCGCGAGGCCGGCAACACCGTCGTCGTGGTCGTCTCCGCCATGGGCGACACCACCGACGAGCTCCTCGACATGGCCGGCGCCCTGAGCGCGCAGCCGCCCGCCCGTGAGATGGACATCCTTCTGTCCGCCGGTGAGCGCATCTCCATGGCCCTGCTCGCCATGGCGGTGGGCGAGCTCGGCGTCCCGGCCCGTGCTTACACCGGCGCCCAGGCGGGGGTTCTGACCGACTCCAAGTACGGACGCGCCTCGATTGTCGGCGTCCTGCCCGAGCGCATCGCCCGCGCCGTCCAGACCGGCGCGGTTGCCATCGTCGCGGGATTCCAGGGCATCAACGAGGTCGAGGACACCACCACCCTCGGCCGCGGCGGCTCGGACACGACCGCTGTGGCGCTGGCCGCCGCCCTCAACGCCGACGTGTGCGAGATCTACACCGACGTCGACGGCCTGTTCACCGCTGACCCCCGCATCGTGCCGACCGCCAAGCGCGTCGAGGCGCTCTCCAGCGAGGAGACCCTCGAGATGGCCGCCAACGGCGCCAAGATCCTTCACCTGCGCGCCGTGGAGTACGCCCGCCGCTTCGGAGTGCCGATCCACGTGCGCTCCTCCTTCTCGGACAAGACCGGCACCTGGATCTACGACGGCAGCCGCGAGGGCGCCTTCGTGCCGCCCGTCATCGCCGAGCCCCCCTTCTCCGGGAGCAGTGCCGGCAGTGCCGACGGCGCTGAAAGCGCAGAGAGCGCCGACGGCACCGGTAGCGCTGCTAGTGCTACCAGCGCTACCAGTGCTACCGACGCCGATGATCCGGCTCACGCACCCGCGGCCCGGCCCGCGGTGGATGCCGTGACCGGGCGCGTCATCGCCCCCGCGGGCACGGCCGCGCCCTCCTCGGCCTCCGTCGGAGCCGCCCACAGCTACGCCATCAACGCCCGGGCCCAAGCCCGCCCCCACCGTTCCGCCAAGGAGGATCACGTGGAAGCTCCCGTCATCTCCGGCATCGCGCACGATCGCAGCCAGGACAAGATCACCATCGTCGGTGTCCCCGACGTGCCCGGCGCCGCCGCCCGCATCTTCGCGATCGTGGCCAGTACGGATGCCAATATCGACATGATCGTCCAGGACGTCTCCGCCGAGGGCACGGGCCTGACGAACATCTCCTTCACCTGTCCCGACGGCGATTCCGCCGGCGCCCGCGCGGCCCTGGAGGCCGCCCGCGGCGAGCTCGGCTTCAAGAGCCTCCACTTCAACCCCGACATCGGCAAGCTCTCCCTGGTCGGCGCCGGCATGCGCTCCCACCCGGGGGTGTCCGCCAAGCTCTTCGGCGCCCTGAGCGAGGCCGGGGTCAACATCCACATGATCTCCACCTCCGAGATCCGCATCTCGGTCGTGGTCGACGACGCCGTGCTCGACGAGGCCGTGCGCGCCGTCCACTCCGCCTTCGGCCTCGACGCCCAGGCCGCCGAGGCGGTCGTCTACGGAGGGACCGGCCGATGAGCACCCAGAGCACCCAGCAGCACCCCGTCAACGAGTACGTAGGCCCGGCCGACGGCGTCGCCGTCGCCGTCGTGGGGGCCACCGGCCAGGTCGGTCGCGTCATGCGCGCTATGCTGGCCGAGCGCGACTTCCCGGCGCGCTCGGTGCGCTTCTTCTCCTCGGCTCGCAGCGCCGGGACGGTCGTGGACTTCCGCGGTGCGGCGGTTGAGGTCGAGGACGTCGCCACGGCGGACCTGTCCGGCATCGACGTCGCCATCTTCTCCGCCGGGGGAGCCGCCTCGCGCGAGCACGCCCCCCGCTTCGCCGCGGCCGGCGCCGTCGTCGTGGACAACTCCTCGGCCTGGCGCAAGGACCCGCAGGTGCCGCTCGTGGTCTCCGAGGTCAACCCTCACGCCCTGCGCGAGCGCCCCAAGGGCATCATCGCCAACCCCAACTGCACGACCATGGCGATCATGCCGGCGCTCAAGGCGCTGCACGACGAGGCCGGACTGGTCCGGCTCATCGCCTCCACCTACCAGGCCGTCTCCGGCTCCGGGCGGGCCGGGGTGGCCGAGCTCGCCGGGCAGGTGCGCGCAGTCGCCGACCAGGACATCGAGGCCCTGGCTGTGGACGGGCGCGCCGTCTCCTTCCCCGAGCCGAGCGTGTACGTGGACACCATCGCCTTCAACGCCGTCGCCTGGGCCGGGAACGACGCCGGCGACGGCTCCGGGGAGACCGACGAGGAGCAGAAGCTGCGCAACGAGTCCCGCAAGATCCTGGAGATCCCGGAACTGGCGGTGTCGGGCACCTGTGTGCGCATCCCCGTCTTCTCCGGGCACGGGGTGAGTGTTTCCGCGGAATTCGCCCGCGAGGTCAGCCCCGAGCGGGCCGCCGAGCTGCTGGCCGGGGCGCCGGGCGTCACCTATGACGATGTGCCCAGTCCGCTCAAGGGGGCCGGGCGCGACGGCACGTTCGTGGGGCGCGTGCGCGCCGACCAGGCCTTCGCCCCCGGGCACGGCATCGCCTTCTTCGCCGTGGGGGACAACCTGCGCAAGGGCGCGGCTCTCAACGCCGTCGAGCTCGCCGAACTGGTGGCCGCCGAGCTGCGCGCCTGATCGGGCCGGGCCGGGGCGGCCTCGTAGCGCTAGCCGCTGCCGGCCGGCTCTGGCCGCCCCCTCCTTTCGCCGAGATCGGTCCGGTTCCGCATCGAGATCGGTTGAAACTCGCGTCGAGATCGGTCCGGTTCCGCATCGAGATCGGTCCGTCGGCCGGGGCGCACCTTCGCGCGGGGCGGGTCCAGTGCCGACGCCCGCGCGACCCGGCCGACGGCAGGCTGCACGGTCGTCTCCGTACTGGAGCGTGAGCAGGGGCGGCGGCGTCCGTCAGTACCAGCATGCAGTACCCGGAGGCTTGTTCGTGGGCCTCTGCGCGTCGTTCTCGAGGGGGCGGTTGTTTTTGGTGGGCCGGCGTGGTGGTGGGGTCGGTTGTCGGGGGTTGTTGGGCTGGGTGTGTCCAAAACGGAGGGGATTAAAGCCTCGGTGGCGTGGGTGTCTCCAGGAGACCAGGCGATGGGCTGGTGTTTTCGTTGTGTTTCCGGTGTGTTTTCGGTGTCGTGCTGCATGGTGCCCGGGCTGATCTCCTCCGTTTTGGACACTTG
>ERZ773038.1801-NODE-1801-length-11600-cov-4.705067_pt1 | contig 11600 bp, 11 predicted proteins | sample MGYA00511665_ERZ773038 | MGnify/ENA primary metagenome ERZ773038 (study PRJEB29015, sample SAMEA2737966) | human oral metagenome | biome: human oral; feature: human-associated habitat; material: dental | place: China | collected 2028 ... | reverse complement strand
ACTTCCTCACCACCATGGAGACCCACGCCACCGACGTCCTCGTCTACGCCGACCCTCCCTACGTCGAGCAAGGAGGAAGCCTCTACCTCCACGCCTTCAACGCCAACGACCACCAAGCCCTGGCCGACAAGCTCCTAACAGCCACCTACCCATGGCTCCTGACCTACGACGACCAGAAAATCATCTGGGCCGACCTCTACACCGCCGCCCGCTGCGCCCGCTTCAACATCGCCCACACCGCCGCCATCCAGCACGTCGGCAAGGAAACCATCGTCTACGGACCCACCCTCACCGTCCCCATAGACCTCGAAATCACCCCCGGCGTCCACGCAACCTGGATCGCCTAACCCTGAGAGCACGCCTGAGACACGGCCCTATCCGCCCCACGCACCAGACTCCCACTGAGCAGCAAGCCCAGACATACCCGACGGTATCGGCGACACCCCGCACCACCGTACGTGCCCCATACTGATCGCCACTTCAATGAGGTTGGCGTTGCTGAGGCTGAGCAAGGCGTCAACGACGGCCGACCTCTACATCCAACGCCCGCCGGCCTGATACTCCGAGGCTGGCCGCCGCACCCGTGTTGTCACGGGGCTCGGCGTTCGCGCTACATGCAGCGAGGACTGACCTGCACCACTCTGCCCTAAACCTCAGCGGAACGCAGCGCCAGAGATCAATCATTAAGTAATGACATCACCCTTAAGAATTGTCAGTGACACCGACGCCCCCACCATCCTGGTCGAGGCGTGGGAGGCGTCCATGCAGGGACAAGGCCTATCCGCCCGAACCATCAACGAACGTATCCGCGTCATCACCCAGCTCGCCACCACCACCGGCACCGACCCCGCAGCACTCACCCCACAGACCATCAGCACCTGGCTCGCCACGCTCCCCAGCGCAGCCACCAAGAACGCCTACTTCACGGTGCTACGGGCCTGGAGCACGTGGCTCGTCCAGTCCGACCACCGCGTCGACGACCCCACCACCCGCGTCCCCAGACCCAGGACCCCGGCCGGCCATCCCAGACCGGTCACCGACACCCAGCTCGACGCCGTCCTCGCACTCCCACTCCGACAGGACACCCGAACCAAGATCATCCTCGGCGCCTACGCCGGCATGCGCGTCCACGAGATCGCCAAGATCAAAGGAGAGGACATCAGCCCCGTCGCCGGCACCATCACCATCACCGGCAAAGGCGGCCGCACCGACACCCTCCCCGCCCACCAGCTCATCCTCCAACAAGCCAGCTACTACCCCCGTCGTGGCCTCTGGTTCCCCTCACCACGAGACCCGTCCGCGCCCGTACAGGCCAAGACCGTCAGCAGAGTCATCAGCGACGCGTTCGACCGCGCCGACGCCCCAGCTACAGCCCATCAACTCAGGCACTTCTTCGCCACCAGCCTCCTGCGCGCAGGCACCGACAGCCGAATCGTCCAAAGCCTCATGAGACACGAGTCCCTAGCCACCACCGGCCGCTACCTCGCCGTCGACACCGACCAGCAGCGCACCGCCCTAAACGCCTTACCACCCACACCCAACGCCATCCAGCGCCGCGCCGACGCCGCCACCACCTAGCGCACTCTGGGGCAGACTCCGTCCCGCGTGAACGGGCACACGCCCTGAGGGGAACTCCAACCGCCTGCTTCAGTCACCTCGCGAACCAGCTCCGGAGTCGCCCCGTAGCCCGGGTCAAGCCAACGAGCCAGAACCAGCGACGACACCTTGGCAGCGCCAGCGGCACGTAGAGCACCTACAGCGGACATCACGGTCCCGCCACTGACCCAGGTGTCATCAATGAGAAGCACATGCGACCACCCGACCGGTTGAGGGACCACGAAACTGGCAGGGTCAACCTTACGGTCCGACGTGGCCCCTGCCACCGGCTCGATCCCAACGGTCGGCAGACCCGCAGGCAGCCTGAGAGCGCACAGCTTCTGCAACTGGCTGGGAGCCCCAGACTGGTAGTGGCTGCGACTCGGCATGACCGTCACCGCCTGTACGTTTGTGCCCACGATCTGGTTGACACATCGCAGATGCCGCAGACCGTGCTCCAGGAGAAGCTGAACATTGTTAACCGCCTGAACCGAGGGCTGCATACCCTTGTAGCGGTACATGTCCTGCCCCGCCTGGCTGTTCTTGATCGCATAGCTGACGAAACCCGCAGCATCGGGGCGTGCGACGTCTGGCGCGGCATTGCACCGATAGCAGTACCTGAAACCGTTGACCGGCCTCCGGCAGAGCCGACACACCCTGCTTCGGAACCGGCGGGGGAGTACCGCCGAGAGAAAATACCCGGGAAGAGGACGACCACTCACGGCAGGCGTCACAGCGATGCGAGCTCTTGCATCAGCTCCTCAGCAAGAGCCCGCTCAGCCTGAAGAGCACGAACATGCTTCAGGATATCCGCTGTCCCCTCAGCGACGAGCGCCTCACCGCTGTTCGCCATCTCCTGCCCCCAGGACGTCTCCCTGGCAACCCGACGACTGAGGATGACCCCACGACCGTGCTTAACAGCATTCCTCGCCTGAGTACGCGTCCCAGAGTGCTCCGAGGCCACCACAACGAAGGTCGTGATCCCGTAACCACTCATCACCGCGTTACGCATCGGGAAGCTCGCACGAGTCACCGTCGCCCCCGGCTCAAACTGGGTGATCACCAGCCCACCATCACCAACGATCCTCTGACGAAGCTCAGCATTTTGCGCTGGATAGGTCCGCTCCAGACCTGTACCCATCACTGCGACCGTACGCCCACCAGCCTCCAAGGCGCTGGTGTGAGCCGCAGCGTCAATCCCCGCAGCGAGTCCCGAGACGACGGTCAGCCCTGTCTCCACCAGCGCCCGAGACACATAGGAAGCGACTTCAAGAGCCGCCTCATCGGCCTGCCTTGACCCAACCACGCACACGCCCTGGTCAGTGCTCCGCAGATCCCCCTCGTAGTAGAGGATCGCCGGCGCCTCACGCACATCACGCAACCTGGCCGGGTACTCCTCATCCAGGACACTCACCATTCCGTACCCGCGCTCGAGCCACAGCTCGACATCGTCACGAGCACGCTCCAGCACCGGATCATCGATCAGCGTCAGGCCAACGATCTCACCCAGCACCGCGACAGATCTCGTGGCGAGGATGATGAGGCTCTAGCGGTCCTGCGATGTGCTAGTAGCGGCTTCCTGGCGCATGCGTTCGACGAAGTTCATGTCCCGCTTTCTCCTGCTACGTGGCCGCGATCCGCGCATGATTCTCTGAGCGTAGTCAGCCAGGAGTGCTGGGTTGCGTCCGCTCCAGCCGTTGGCAACAGCCCAGCCCTCGAGCGCCTTCGCATCAAGAGCGTAGCCCGCATCGTGCAGTGCGAGGAGTGCGCTGACTACGTCGTCCTTGTCGTAGCCCCCAGTGATTGTGTTGTTGTGATTGATCGACTCGGTTACGTTCCTCATGGCTGCTTCCACCACGGGGTCAAGTTGGTCTCCCATGTCCCATGCCGTTGTCTTTCCCAACAGTTCAGGTCTCGCGGAAGACACCCACGACAGGAGCTCATCACCCCAAGCGATCACGCACAGCGCAGTGACCTGATGCGAGTTGTATCTCAGGAACTCACTGATATCCGCCGGGCGAGGCCACGCCATCAGGACCGGCCCTGACCCAGCCAGATGAGCACCACCACGTCCCGTGATGTGCTCAACGCTGGTACGAGCCACAAGAGACCTCAGCTGTGGATCGCCGGTCAGGTTCTGCTTCTGAGGGGTCCACACCGTCAGTCTCTGCCCCTCGCCCAGGTGGCCTACGAGCCAGCAAATCCCCTCATTGACCGACTTCTCATCGTGAGTTGTTACCGCCACCGGTGCCGTCATCTTCTGCTTGAACACCTCGTTGAGCCTCTCTGTCTCATGCATCAGTCTGTAGAACCCCTACGAGTTCAGCGTATCCCCAGTCACCGACATGCTGACGTACAGCTTGAAACCAGCCTCGAGATCGCAGTGCAACCGATACCCAGCAGCATCAGCAACACAGCGTGACGTCCCGGTACTGGTAGGCCTGAGTGGCGTGCGCCCACGTCCTACGAGAGGGGTAGGAGCCCGGCGGCAGGCGCTGGGCCCACCCGAGCTCGCAACAAGGGGGACACGCATGAGCGAGTACAGCATCAGCTCACCAGGACAGGAACTGACGGTCGAGCACCTGCCGTCAGGAGTGGTCTACGCGGCCACCGAGGACCTGCCCGCGGCCGCGCGCCAGGTGATCGAGGGACTCCAGGACCCCGGCAGCCTGGGGCCCGGGGTCGAATGGCGCGGGCCCGGGCCCGCAGCACCCAACGTCGATATCGCGGTCGCCTGGGACGACCAGGCGCAGGCGGTCGCTTATAGCGTCCGTGGCCGGCCCGAGCGCGCAGTGGCGCTCGACGACCTGAACCAGGCACTGGCCCAGGACTGGGACCACTACAGGCAGGACGTGGACGCCGCAGGCCAGCTGCTGGAGCGCCTTGATGCGATCACCACCCCGGCGGGACTGGACGCCGAGGAGATGGAGATCGACTTCAGCCCGACCAGGCGCACCGTCACGGCCCAGATCACGGTGGAGCCGGACTTCACCCCAGATGACGTGCTTACCCAGGGCATGCGCGGGGAACTCATGATCGAGGAGACCGGCCAGAAAGCGTGGTTCCAACTCGAGGGCGCCCCCACCACAGGCAGCCTGACTGATGAGCACGCCCGCCAGCTGCTCTCCCACGCCGTCGGGGACGCGAGACGGGACCCTGGAATCACCGCCTGGAGGCAGGTGCATCCCCGCACGGCAGCGTTCCGGGACCAGGGGCTAGTAGTCGAGGATCCCATCGTCAACCGGACTGGCTCTCTCAGCGTACTGGTCCGCACACAGAGAGCAGCTCTGGAGCCGATGAGCATCTACGGCGAGCAGGCCGTGTCCTTTTCACTTGACGGCGACGAGTTCGTGATCCGCGCCGGCGGGTCGACCGTGCAGCAGCTGCGCAGCGGAGAGCTGGAGCCTGCTGAGGAGGACCTGCCGTGGCCACGGATGACCGATGCTCAGGCGGCAGCAGCGCTTCTCAGGATGCCCCAGGAGGAGTTCGACGCCGCCGCGAGCAGTGTCCGTGAGGGCCTGGTAGCAGCTCGTGACGCGGCAGCTCCGCGCCGGCCGGCCACGAGCATCTTCAACGACCTGCGCACGCACCTGATCCGGGTCGGCTCTCTGCTGCCGGACGCTGCCCGCGAGGCCGCGTCCACTAGCTTCGACCTGGACCGGGGCGTGGCCTGGGTCAGGGCCCAGGCCATGGACGCCTCACACCGCCCCATCACGATTGGTGCCCCCGTCGACCCGGACAGCCCCTTGCTGGAGGTCGTTGACCGGCAGACTGTGGAGCCCGGAACTGTGGGCCCGTGGGTGGACCCCACACCGCTGAGCGACGCCGAGCGTTACGAGGCCGCCACCCCCGTGTCAGCGCAGCAGGCCAGGTGGGACATCGACTCCGCGGTCCTGCGTGACGCCGACGAGCACACCGCCCGCACCTGGGCCACATGGCGTACCGCCGGTGCCCAGGGCTGGGCCAACGAGGAGGCCTCCGCGCTGGAGCGCTGGGCGCAGGCCCAGGCGACCCTGACCGGCGGCGCCGCCCGCGTCTCGGTCTTCGAGACCAGCTCGGGTGACTCTCTCGAGGCCGGCGCCACTGGGCGGCTGCTCGAGATGAGCGGTGACGGTATGGACTGCCGCGTCATCACCACCAGCCCGGGGCAGGTCACGGTAACCACCCCCGCAGGCAAGTCCACGATGACGACCGCCGAGATGATGGACCAGGTCAGGGCCGCCTGGCCCGACACCACCACGGACGCCCTCAGTACGGCGACCCCGACGCCTGCCACCGAGCGAGGACAGGACGCATCCCAGGTCCAGGCGGAGGCGCCAGAGCTGACCGTGTACACGACGCCGAACTGCCCCGGCTGCAAGATGACCCGCCGCCAGCTCGACAAGGCCGGAGTGGCCTACGAGGCCGTTGACCTGAGCGGCCGGCCGGACTTGGTGGAGCAGTTCAGGGCCGAGGGGCTACGCCAGGCGCCGATCATCGAGACCTCTGACGGGCAGCGCACGGCGGGTTTCAACCCGTCCAGGATCAAGGCGATTGTGGCCGCAGCGACCCCACAGCAGGCCCCTGGCACATCAGGGCCGTCCGACGGCGGCGGAGGCGGGGGTAGGCCCACGCGCGTACCCCAGCAGCAGCGCCCTCGCGCGCGTGGAGAGGGGATGCACCTGTGAAGGTCAAAGGGATTGTTGGAGCGCTTCTGGTGGTGCCTGCCTTGACCATGTCGCTCATGTTCGCCTCCGGCGGTGGAGGCAAGGACGGCGAGGAAGAGAAGAAAGCAGACGGGGCGGTACCGGTCAATGTGCCGGCCGAGTACCAGGCCGACGTGTCCCGCGCGGGCAAGATCTGCCCCGAGATCAGCGCAGCCGTGATCGCCGTCCAGATCGGCAAGGAGTCGTCCTGGCAGCCCCAGGCCAAGAGCTCAAAAGGTGCCCTGGGACTGGCGCAGTTCATGCCCGACACCTGGAAGACAGAGGGCAAGGACGGCGACGGAGACGGGGCCGCCGACCCTATGAACGCCCACGACGCGATCTACTCCCAGGGACACTTCATGTGCTCCCTGGCTGCCCAGATGAAGAAGCTCATCGACGCCGGCAAGGTCAAGGGCGAGGTGCTCAACCTGGCCCTGGCCGCCTACAACGCCGGCCCGGGAGCGGTCGAGGAGTACGGGGGTATCCCGCCGTTTACGGACACTCAGAACTACGTCCAGCAGATCACCCAGAAAGTCGCCCAGGCCAAGAGCGGAGGCGGTGGAGGCAGCGGTGGTGATGGTTCGAGAGGCTCAAAGATCCTGGCCACAGCCCGATCCAAGCTCGGTAAGCCCTACGTGTGGGGAGCAGCCTCCGACGACGTCGGCTACGACTGCTCTGGCCTGGTGCAGGTTGCTTACGCCGCCGCCGGCATCGAGCTGGCCCACTCCTCAGCGACGCAGTGCACCGCAGGCTCACGCGTGAGCCAGGACCAGGCCCAGCCCGGCGACCTGGTCTGCTGGGACGGCCACGTCGCCCTGTACGCCGGCGGCAACACGATTGTTGAGGCCGCCACCGAAGGAGTGCCCGTCCGAGAGACCACCGTCTACCAGATGGCCGGCGGCCCCTACTACGTCCACATCAACTAGCCCACGAGGAGGCACCCATGAGATCAGCAGCTCCAGTACTCGCGGCCCTGGCCACGGCCGCACTGGCGACCGGGGTGACGGCCTGCTCCCTCCGCCAGGAGCCCAGTGATCCTCCTGTGTCGACCAGCAGCGCTTCCGCTCCACCAGTGGCGAGCCCGCTGCCGACCCCGGTGGTTCTCGGCGAGACCAACGACTCCGACCCCGACTCCGTGGCCGATGCGGTGGCCGTGGCCCTGTCGGTACACGACGCCCGCACCGATGCCAGCTCTCAGGCAGTGTGGACCCGCGCTAGGCCACTACTGACCGGTGACCTGGCCGCCTCCGTCCAGGCCGGCGGCGCCTCCGAGGTCGAGCGCCCCGACAACCGGTGGGCCATGATGCAGCAGCACCAGGCCCACGACGTCGTCGAGCACATCGACCGCCACACCGACGATCCAGTACCCGACACCGCGACCAAGGCTCAGCGCCAGCGGGCCGTCAGCACCAGGGCCTACGCGGACAACGGATGGAACGGGCTGATACGCACCACCCGCTACTGGCTGACCCTGACCAACGTGAACGGTGCGTGGAGGGTCAGCGCCGTGCGCTCAACCATCGACTAGCAAGCCACGCACCCCAGCATGGATGAGGGGGTCACCCAGGAAGTACCTGGGTGACCCCCTCTGCACACGTGAAGACGCGCGTTCAGGTCAGGGCGTCGGTCATGGCTGCGCCGGCAGCGAGCCAAGCACGCCTGGTAGCCGCTCCCAGCGAGTCCAGCAGCAGCGGACTGTTGGACATTGCCGGGTCGTAGGGGATACCGACAGCGACCCGCGCCATGCCATTGAAGATCTCGACGTAGTGGGCCGGCGACGGCTCAGAGGCCGAGGCCTGGGAGACGATGACGGTGGCCTGCTCAGCCAGCCGCTCACCGTGCCGGCCACTGCGAGCCAGCCCATCAAGCAGGAGCCGGGCCGACTCCGCGTGCTCCGGACGAGTGATGATCGGCACCACGATCGCGTCGGTGCGCTCGATCATGGACGACCACGCCGGCAGGGACTCATCATTGCCCGTGTCGATCATGATGATGCGGTAGTAGCGCGCCAGGACCGCGTGCACGGCCCGGAAGCTGACCTCATCGGCCGGCTGCTCGCTGGACAGCTGCGTGGGGTTAGAGCGCAGCACGTCGAAGCGGTCCACGCTCTGGTGGTGCGTGAAAGCCTCCAGGTCCGAGGCTCTCGCCTCGGTCCCCAGTAGGTAGCTGGCGCGGGGGAGCAGGTCGGCCACGGTTGCCTCATGGCCCCCACGCTCTGTCCTCCAGCCCAGCGTGCCGCGGGTCGAGTTGTTGTCCCAGGCGATGACGTTGCCGCCCCCGTAGCGTGCCAGCAAAGCAGCAAGCAGGATCGTTGAGGGTGTCTTAGCCGACCCGCCCTTGCCGTTGACCACGGCAATTGTTCTGGGGCCGACCCAGTGGCGAGAGACCTTGGTGATGTTGTCACGCTCGAGCAGCTCGGCCTTCGACGGAGCCAGCCTTAAACCCATGGAGTTGAGCACGCCACGCACCCCGTGGTGGGCGGGTCCTTGGGTCGTGATCTCCTCCAGCAGAGACTGACGGCGCAGTTCGGCCTGGACCTCCCTGCGCCGAGGCTGGTGCACCGGCGCAGGCACGCCGGGCTCACGCTCGTCGACACCAGGAGCGGCGCCTGAGGGAGGGCGTGCTGGTGCTGGCTGCGCGACCACCGGCGCCGCCGCCGCGGGCTGCGTGACGGCCGGTGGCAGGGCAGCAGGTGGCGTGGTGATGGGTACCGGCGCGGGGGAGGGCGCCGTGATGGGTGTCGCCGAGTGCTCAGCGGGCTGAGTGGCCGGTGGCGGTGCCATTGGGGGAGCGGGCTGCGCCGGTGCGGGATCGTCGTGTGCGGGCAGGTGAGTGGAGCCGTCAGGGTTGATGAGGAAGTCGAAAACCCCCGACGGCTCGGTGGAGCGTACGGTGACGGGGCCGCCGACGTCGCCGGCGAAGCGGCGCAGCAGCTCAAGGGCCTCCATGCGTGCGTCCTCGACGTTACTGGCGCGCAGGGCGTGGAAGGTGCCGTCCATCGACACCGAGCCTCCCCGCTCGTTGAGCTCGACACTTGCCCGCACCGTACTGGCGCGCTCCGTGGTCTGCTGCGTGGTCTGTTCAGTCACTGTCATCTTCTCGTCCCCTTCCCTTCCTGCTTAGCTGTGGTCCGACTCAGTGCGTGGGCCGGTTGCTGCTGGTGCCTCTCGCGCAGGGGCCGCGGCGGAGGCGCGCCTGGGGCGGGGGAGCTTGGCCGGGTCGATGAATCCCACGCGCAGCAGATCGGTCCTGGCGAAGCCGGTGGCCAGTGCCTGCTTCCACGCCTCCCTGTAGGTCTCGACGTCTCCCAGCAGTGCGGTCAGTGCGGTGCCGAGCTCACGCGCGCGCTTGTCGCGGTCGCTCTCAGCAGCCAGCAGCTCATCGACCGGGTTCATATTGGGTGTTGGTGTCACGGTTGCCTCTCCTACGTTCATGGTGCGACCACCCCACTGGCGGCCGCTCACCCACTACGTAGAACGTGGGCGCACACCGGCGGTGCCCACCGTCTGGACCGTGCGAGGACACCCTTGGTGGTGCTGATCGGCAGGTGCTCACGACGTCATGAGTGCCCGATAAACAATCAGCTGGGCTCAGCAGAACATGGCGGGGATGCTTTGGTTGAGTAGGTGCATCTCGAGCTCGGGTCGCGGCAGACGCAGGATCAGTGGCATGTCCTCGACAGTGTTCTCGATCATGATCTCGATGAGCCTTGCTCGGACGGGTCCAGGTTCGATCAACGTGTCGCAGTAGACGCAGCCGGTGGCAAACGTCGAACGGCCCGAGCGCAAGGTACGCACCTTGATCGCGGGTACCAACGGGTGTCCGACAATCTCCAGCAGGTCGCGCGCGTACTCCAGTCCGAGTCCCGAGGCCGCGTCAACGACGTAGACCGGCTGAACACAGCCATCGACGTGAACCAGGCCGAAGGCCGGCGTGATCCTCTCGCAGCACCGGCATTTCCAGGGCAGTGCGCGTACGCACACATCGGTGTCGGGATAGGCGGACGCCAACATACGAACCATGTCCCTGGCAGAGGGAACCAACATCGACATCGCCTGCTCCACACCCCGAATGCTAACGCCAGGTGAAATACGGCGACGAGGACGCATGGACCCAAACGTCGAGCGCCCCCTGGCGCTCGACGCCCGACCGGACCAGACCCGAACCCAGCCACCCACCCGGGCTCACCCAGCGTCGTCGGTGAGCGGGCCCCGGGGCCGGGAAGCGTCGGGAATCAATGGGCACGGCGGCCGGTGTCCGTAGCCGCCCACCTTCCGTACGCCGCCTAACACCCATTGATCATTGACCCGTGGTCACCCTGGCGGGCCGGCAAAGTCAGACCCATTTAGCATTCGCCGAAACGTCACCACGGGTCCGGCACCGCGTACGCGGAGCAAGATAGTACTTAGCACATGTGCTAAGTAGGTTTGCGCTCGACTTGTCGCGTCTCGCTTGGCACACTTGTCGTGTGGTCCCTTCGGGTCGCTGCGCTGGGCATGAAGTGAGGTGGTTGCGGTGACGAGCACCGTCGATGACGCGGGCGTCGTAACGCGCGGGCCGCGTTTGGATCGTCGTCGTAGCGCGCGCACGCAGGGCGTGAGGCGTGGGCGTCTGACGGTGTATCTCACGGATGAGGAGCGCTCCTTGTTGGAGGCGCGCTCCGAGGTGTCGGGGGAGTCGATGGCGAAGATCCTGGTGGACTGTGCGCTGCACCCTGTGAGCGCGGGTGAGGGCGTGGACGCCGGTGGCGTGCACGAGCTGGTGGCCCAGCTGCGTGACTACCGGCGTCAGCTCGTCGGCGTGACCACCAACCTGAATCAGATCGCCCATCACGCCAACACCACCAGCGAGGTGCCTGCGGACTTCGCAGCGGTGGTGGCTGAGGTTCACCAGCTGCACGATGACATCAACGCGATCCTGGTCGGGGCGCGCCGGTCATGATCAACGCAATCAGCGACGGCGGCAACACGGCCGGGCTGCTTCAGTACCTTGTCGGCCGGGGGCGGGCCAACGAGCACACCAACCCGCACCTGGTGGCCGGCTCGGACGTCATCATGCGCCGGTGGGGCGCGTGGGACAGGCTCAGTGCCGCCCAGGGATTCGAGATCGCCAAGTACATCGACCAGTTCATGAACGAGACCGGCACCCGCTCCACGGGCAGCCGGCGCGTGGTCAACATGGACAAGATCGACGAGAAGACCGGTGAGCCTGGTGTGCGTGAGGTCATCAAGGGACCGGTCGCCAACCACGTGTGGCACTGCTCCCTGTCCCTGAGCCCCGAGGAGGCTGCCCAGGGCGACGAGAGGTGGCAGCAAATCG
>ERZ773038.1800-NODE-1800-length-11607-cov-15.768006_pt1 | contig 11607 bp, 10 predicted proteins | sample MGYA00511665_ERZ773038 | MGnify/ENA primary metagenome ERZ773038 (study PRJEB29015, sample SAMEA2737966) | human oral metagenome | biome: human oral; feature: human-associated habitat; material: dental | place: China | collected 2028 ... | reverse complement strand
TTGATTTCATAGGGCATACCATCCTTTCAGATTAGATATAGGAAGGGGCTCCGTTTACTGGTTCGTCACCCATTGTACCTAGCAATTGTTTACCTACTTCACGAGCAGAAATAACCGCTTGTCGTACAGCCCCTGAATCACCAGAAATTTGTAAAATTACTTCATTAGAATTACTAGTGCCTGCAGATGGAGATGCATAACCAATTACATCAACATTAGCAGACTTAACAGCTACATCGGCCATGACTACACCTATAGCTGCTGGGGCACCAACAATAAGACCAAAAGCTTTACCCTCTGGAGCACCAAATGCTGTATTTACTGCATGGCTAGCACGCGCTGTATATTGTAATTCAATATGACCTGCATCATTTGCATATACATCGCCAAAAGTACGTTCCACTTCAGCTAATGCGACTTCAATAGCTCGTTTTACATCAGATACATCATCACCACCAAAGATAATTAATGAGCCATGACCAGCACCACCTTTAGTATCACGAGGTAATTCAATACTTACGATTTCAGTATTAGTCGCCTTTACAGCTTCATCAGCCGCCATAATATGTGGCCCTGCACCAGTACGTGCACCTAATATACCAATTGAGCGATATTTCTTCTTTAATTGCATCGCATCTAATACTTGTTGATCAACATTGGCAATTACTAGACCTATAGTATCACCGGTTTTGCTAGTACCCACAAATTCGGTTAATCCACATGTAGTCGCCATAATACCCTCCTTATGTGTAACGTAAGGTAACTTCAGTATATACTCAAATAAATAAACAACTAAAGTTCCCATATCCATAAATTTATAGAGATGATTTATTGTTCATTATTCATTGGGCTCAATCCTTTCTAAATTTATGAAATAATATGGATATCTATATCTTTATTATAGAAACTTTCAAATATAACTTTTTTATGAATATTTGTAAAATATGATTTTTCTATTATCAAAATACTAAAATTTTGTTATACTCCTACATATAAAGGTGAATACACAGGAGTAATTACCTATAATTATATGTATATGAATTTTATTTAACATATCACTTTTCTCTTTTTAGGTTTAGAGCCAGTATATTAGATAGAGAGCAAGTAGAGCTATTAAATTGATGTGTATTCTAGATCTCTTAACACATTTGTGATTGGAGGCTCCAATATGATTTGTACCACAACAGATACAAAACTTATTAACGAAATCATGCGTGATTTCACAAACATAACAAAAATTGCGGCAATTTTTGTAAATAATCGTGGAAAAGTGTTATCTCAGGAGTATAATTTTTCTCCTTTTTGCAAAGTTGTTAGGCGCAATTCAACCTATGCTAGACGTTGTAATCAATGTGATTTATATGGAGGATTAGATGCTACAAAAGAACTATCCTCCTGTCCTTATCGTTGTCATATGGGACTAGTAGATTTTTCTGTACCTATAATGAAAGATGGTGCAATTTTAGGCTTCATAATGGCAGGCCAAGCAAAAACGGAAGATACTACTATTAAACCTATCTTACCTACCCAAACAGATTGGCATGGAGATACAAAACTTCGGAATCTTTATCAAAGCTTACCCGTCCTAACTGCAGAACAATTATACAGTGCTACAAAAGTTTTACGAATTATGGTGGAACATTACTTCCCATTTAATGATGCAATAGCAGAAGAACTACCCTACGAACAACTACCAGACTTTGTTGAATCAGAACGGCCCATTAATCGTCCTGAGATTCGAAAAGCAATGCTATACATAGAAAAAAACCTAAACAAGCGCGTATCACTTAGAAGAATTTCAGAACACATTCATTTAAGCGAATCTTATTTTTCAAAAATTTTTAAAGATGACACAGGGCTCTCAGTAGTACAATACATAACACTACTACGAATACAAGAAGCAAAGAAACTGCTAGTCTATTCACAATTAACGGTTAATCAAATAAGTAAAACACTTGGATATAATCGGACCAGTTATTTCTGCAAAATATTTAAAATGGCTACCACTGAAACTCCCCATTCATACAGAAAAAAATATGCCAAACCTATTGATGTTTAATAAAATAAAGGCTTTTTCTTAAGAAATATACAAAAATAGCTATTAGTTGATTTGATACACAATCAACTAATAGCTATTTTTAGTAATAAGAAACTATTTCATAACAGTCACTTTACATATATAGTTAGAGTTATATCTAAAAAAGCATATTACACCACACCATGCACGAGTAAGCAATTAATCAATTAGAATGCTGGAATAATCGCACCATTATATACAATACACGTAGATATTGTAATAAATCTATTTTTCTTATCTGGTATCTACATTTGATTATTTAATAATTTCGATGTAGTAAGTATAATAATTTAATTCCTACTTGCATAATAGATTTTATATGTCAATTAATATAACCTTAATCTATAGCAAAATAAGAGTAATTACATTTAGCTATGCCAAGTACATAAAAACGGTACTAAGATGATTCCCCGTACTACTAGGTAATATACCTAATAGGTACAATCAAACTTAGTACCGTTATAAATATCGCTCTATATAATAAACAATCTAATCAAAATCAAAAGATTCAATTATAAAGTTGACGTTGTTTGCTCCACAGAAATAGTTACAGGTGCTGATAATTTAGCCTCTAACCAAGCTTTTATTCGTTCCGAATCTGCATCAGATATAGTGGATGTAGTATGGATAATCACCATATAGCGACTCGCTTTAGGCTGTTCTAGGTTATCTATTAAAGGCATGCCTTCCACTTTGCTTACAAACGGAAATAACGCCTTTGCTTCAGCTTCTGTCGTTTTCATAGTATTTATAGTTTCACTTACTAATTGATAAGTCGGCTGGTATAGATTACTCAAGTTTTTATATGTTTCAAGATTCTCTGAAGATTTATTCAAGTTCGTCTTATCCATAGTAGATTTTTTCTCATCTACGCTATTAACAAATCGTAATGTATAAGGCTGCAAGTACTCATCCTTATGTAACTTGTCATCCAACTGGGCTTGCTCCTCTGAAGTCACAGGAGCTCCTATAACTACTATGTCTACTAGCTTATTCGTTTGATCCAATGAATAATCAATCACTTGTCGACGTCCCTCTTGATTAATATCATGCTTAATAAACTGCTCCATATGATTTGACGCAGAATACTTGATGGTCATATCATAGCCTGCATAAATACTTGGTATAGCCATAATAAGACCAATCACAAGAAATATTAGCTGATTACGACGAATAAGCTCTTCTGCTTGTTTATGGGATGGCAAACTATATACACCCTTTAAAACAATAAATGATGCAACGAAGATGAAAAATGCATTTATAAAGAATAGATAGCCAGCCCCAAAGAAATAGTTCCAATTTCCATTAGCAAGTCCATATCCTGCCGTACACAGTGGTGGCATAAGTGCAGTCGCAATCGCTACCCCTGGTATGACATTATCTAAGGTCTTACGCGTTTGACCAATAATCCCAGCTAACCCACCAAATATAGCAATGAATACATCAAAAATATTCGGTTCTGTACGCGCTAATAGTTCAGATGTAACTGTCTGAACGGGGGAAATATAAAAATATAAAGCAGATGCCAAAACAGCAATCGTAATCTGTAAGGACAATCTTAAAATAGCACTTTTCACAACTGTAAAATTAAGCGTAGCGAAGCCAAAACCAGTTGCTAAAATAGGTCCCATCAACGGCGATATAAGCATAGCACCAATAATAACTGCCGTACTATTCATATTCAACCCAATAGAGGCAATAAACATGGAGAGAATCAGGATAACTAAAGCAGGTCCCTTAATCTTAGCCCCACCTATCAGTCTTTTAGCGATAGTTGCATCATCAGCGCGCTCAAAATGTATATCAAAGTATTTATTTATTTCCATTCTTTCCCCTTATAATTTCATCAAATCTGCAAAGGTCCCTACGTTTACAAACATATGCTGTGTCGTTTTCAACATTTGAACCATTAAGATAGCTCCTGTCCCTTCCCCCATTGACATGTGGGCTTGAATAGGAACCATGTCTTGTGTAATATCTACCTCTGCTAAAGCTAACTCTGTGCCTTTTTCTCGAGAGTTATGAGATGGCAATGCATAATCCTTAACACGATCATTCATATGTACCGCACAAGCTGCTGCTACAGCTGTAATAAAGCCATCAATGACGAAGGGCTTTTTAAACTCAACACAAGCGAGCATAGCCCCAAGAATAGCAGCAATATCAAAGCCCCCTACATGGGCTACAATTTTACGAACTCTTTCAGCTTCACTGTCAGAAACGATACTAGCCTTATGCTTATCTAATACAGCGCGCACAAAATCAATTTTTCGTTTCATCAAATCTGTTTTATCGGGCCAAGAACCGGGGCCTACTGTTTCAGTGGGATCAGCCCCAGTCAAAGCAGACAACACACAGGCAGAAGTCGTCGTATTACCGAGTCCCATTTCACCAAAGGAAAAAAGATTTATCCCTTGCTTTACATAATGTTCAACTCGTCCATAGCCAGCTTGAAAGGCACTATTAAATTCATCCTCACTCATAGCAGGATGGTTTAATATATTCTTTGTCCCCTTTGCTACCTTGCAATTCACTCCGATGCCATCATCTGAGGCAATTCCTACATCCACAACTTCATAAGGAATATTGTTAAAGTTACAAAACTGTGTAGCCGACGAACGACCCAAGAGCATATTACGAGACTGCTTTTGCGTTACCTCATAGTTATAGCCTACATAACCTTCCATATTACACCCATTATCGGCGGAAAATATGATGTGCTGAGGTCTAATTTCACTAACGATACGGCCCCAAGCCGTACAAATTTTACGAAAATAGGTTTCCCATAAACCAAGACCACCAGGTATTAGGCACTTAGGTTGGAGGAATTTATTCAATTCTTTATCAAATGAAGTTATTTCGTTATCTTTCATTTTATATAGTATTACCTTGTCGATATAAATCTAAGAAATTTTTGAGGACTCGACCTGTTAATCCCCATATCGTATATTGCTTATAGGGATAAAAATAAACAGAATAGTTCTGCCGAATTTTCCAATCTATTTGATACCCTTCTAATAAATGGAACGGAAAATCTCGTAATGGTTTAGTTCCGATATCTAAGTGTCCTACCGTTGGTTCCATATTCAATAAATACGAAAGTGGTACCGTAAAAATTTCACCGACCTCATCAATATTAGGGCGAAATTCATCCGTATGTAAACGTACCGCCACTGCATGTAATTTAACACCAATGGCAGATACTAAACAATCTAATGAGCCTAACAATTCAATTTGCTCTGTATCTATCCCTAATTCTTCCGAGCATTCACGAATAGCCGCAGCAGCTCCAGTTTTATCGGTGCTTTCACAATGTCCACCAGGAAAGCTAATTTCACCAGGCTGCCTACGTAATGTCTGACTACGCACCGTAAATAGGATGTGATCCTCACCATCAATTTCAAGCAATGGCACTGCTACCGCTGCCGTTATAACATCAATATCTGTAGTCACTTGCGGTTCTCGCCCATTTAAATATGCGCTTAATTGTCTGTCCATAGCCATCCCCCTTTTCTTAATTATACCAATAATTGTTTTCCAGAAAATAGTAAACGTGGCACATTATTATATTTTTTATTTGAAAGCAAAATAGGTTGCCTCACATATAAGAGGCAACCTATATATATTATGCTTTTATAACGTACAATTTACGCACCTTGGAATTGAGGCATGTCATCATGAGAGTCAGGATCGTCTAATGTACCTTTCAAATCATTATCAACCATTGCACATACAGATGCATCAGACCAAACATTTTCAGCCGTTTCAATCATGTCGATGATTGTATAGATTGGCAAAATAATACCGAGCAAGCCGATTGGTGCACCGATGGAGCTCATTAAGGACAATGTTAAGAAGTAGCAACCCATTGGAACCCCTGCATTACCGATAGCTGCAAGGACAGCGATAAACAACCAAGCTACCATAGTACCCGCTGTTAATTCAATACCTGCATTTTGCATTACGAACAAGGATGTAACAAGAATGAAAGCTGCGCAACCATTCATATTAATAGTTGTACAAATTGGCAATACGAAACGAGCTACCGAAGGATGTGCTTTCAAATTATCTTCAGCAGATGCCAATGTTACAGGCAATGTAGCGGCAGAAGATTTAGTGAACAACGCAACAGCTACAGCTGGAGACATTTTACGGAATACATCCACAGGGTTCAAGCCACGGAACAACAAGAATAATGGAATAACGATAAAGAATTGAATTAAGTTACCACCGATAACAACAGCAGTATATTTACCTAAAGCACCAACGATGACGCCCGCTTCAATTTGTGCAGATAATTGACCTGCGAAGGCAAGGATACCGATTGGCAATACATAAAGTAATCCTCTAATCAACGTGAATAGTAACTCTTGTAAACCGAATAACACTTTCAATACTGCTTCACGACCTTCTGTACGAGGCATAAAAGCAAAAGCTAAACCAACAGAAGCAGAGATGAACATAACGGATAATACGTTACCTTCTAAATACGGTTTCAAGATATTGTTAGGAATAACGGATAAGAAATGATCGTAATATGTTACGTGACCTAATTTTTCAGGTACTTGCGCTGCACCGGCACCGATTACATCAAGTGGTAAGTTACCCGGAGCAATCCAAAGGAATAAACCAAGTCCAACAGCGGCTGCACAAATTGTTGTTAACAATGTATAGGTGACAGCATGACCAAAGATACGGCCTGTATCCTTCTTAGCACCCAACATAGATAATGTGGTAATAACTGCTAGTGATACAGTAGGTATTGCAATGAATTGGAATAAATGCGTAAACACTGCAGCTATGAAATTAAATAAGTCATTAAGAACAGGAATATGTTGCCATCCTAAGATAGCGCCGATGATGAGCGCACCCATCCATAATATAAATTGACGTAATTTACCTTGACCACGACTTTTCAAGGTAATCTCTTGCGCTAAGGCATCAACATTTTTGTTATTTTGATCTGCCATAAAAACACCTCTCAACTAATAAAACTACTAGAGACCAATAAAGAAACCCCAGCCCTAGGGGCTGGGATAATTAATCACGTCCGAGTCTCTTCATAAAACCCATTATAAAGATATGTTTTAGAATTGTCAATTACAATACTTGAATATATTATAATATGTTCAAGTATTGTTCCAAATTATATATATACTCTGGCAAAATCTAATGCCAAACATCTATATCCATAGTAACCATCCGAGTTCGCTCTGGATTAAACATAAAGTAAATCACTCTTGGCTGGTCATAATCAAAGTTATGGTAAACAACATATACTATATATTTCTCAGCCGATATCCTAGTACTATAATAATAATCTTCATTAGAATCATTACCGACACTCTGCCTGCCATCAATTAACCAGGGAAATAATTTCCAGTTTTGTCGTCGAATGGTAATAACCTCATAGTGATCGTCCACATCACTAAATAATATATTTCTATCTTTCGGCTGTTTGAACTCACGAAGCAATTTAACTGTAGTATCTTTGTCCCTGCCATTTATAAATGAATACCAAGCATTAGATTTAACAGTTTCCTCATACCTTGAAATCGTAGATTCATCACCATCTAATACCAAGCAACTATAACTCCCACCCAATTCAATTACCTCAGCAGAAGAAACTACTTTCATGCCCTCCGGTAAAGACTTAGGTGCTTGTAATAGGGAAGGGATATACCCCGCCTTAGATGAGGGCCATGTAGAATGCCAACGTTGTGTATCATAATGGGATATTCCTACAGCAGAAAATACTAAAGTAACAGCTAATGTAGGAAGCATACACAGAAAAAAGATAACATAAAAATATGATAAAAATCTTTTACGTACAGTTTTCTCACTATCAATTACTCTATATTTTTCAAGCAATAATACAATCGTGGCAATTAATAAAATCAGATAGTACACCCCAGAATACGAGATATAATCTGAGAAGAAAAATGTTAATACCCAAAGAATTATAAAAAACCATATACTCTTTCTATAAGGCTCAGAAAAAAACAATTTCTTCAAGTAAATTAAACACTGTTGCATTTACGCTCTCCACAACAATACCTACTCAAATTACTTAGATTGATAAAACACAGCTCGTGTCCCATCATTACTGATCAAAAGTTCCACAAAATGAGGTCTTTTAGTATTCCCATCGTCTACAAAAACATATAGTCTATGATTTTCAGTAGAATTATATGTGTCGTTCACCACTCTTTTCGTTTCTTTTCGAGGTGCAAACCGTAACCACTCTATGAAACTCCGTTTTGGTAAATTTAGAGGTTCTTCCTCGATGCTCTCTATAATTTTATAGCTATCGGGATGAGATATAAAACGCTTTTTCTCCCCTGTGTCTAAATCACGCAATACACCATCCGCATCAATTTGCGCTGTATAGGCAGCATGTTGTTTTGCGATTGCTTCATATTGAGCAATTACTTTAGGGTCTCCCTCTAAAACTACATAACGATAAGGATACGCCGTAGCCCACGCCACATCTGTTCGTACCATAGATACCTTATAAATACCTTCCGAAAGCTGCTCAGGAGATTTAAGACCTTGTGGTAATTCGCTATTATTAGGCCATCCTCGTTTCCAATCAGCGGTACTGTACTTAAAATCCTCAAACTGATCAACAGTTGTATTAAGATCATATTGAATCCAATCAACTACGAGCCAATATATACTAAGGGTTATGACAATAAACAACCCACAAGCCAATCGGCTATGAGCACTTTCAGATATGGACTGTTTCTTAAAGCGCCTATATTGTAAAAATACACTCAACAATATGGCTATACTAAAAACAATATATGTAATAGGCGCTATATTAAATAGCACTACCACAATTACACACAGCACGCATAGCATAACCGTTAATAGGCCATAAAATCCTTGGAACAAAACTCTCTCCTATTATGACAACACTTAGAACATTTTCTTATACAATACTTCAATATCTTCACGACTTATTTTAGCTACTGTATTAGCTATATTGCCTGTAGCTACAACGTATACATTATCCACGAGCCATGGAATGTCTTTTTTCGTAAATCCTAATTCTGTAAGATTTGTAGTAAGGTCTAGGTCATGTACGATTAGGCGTAATGCTTCACCCAGCTCAGAACCATCACCATGGTTGAATATACGTGCCAATGAGTTGAATTTTTCAGGGTTAGCACTCCATGTGTATTCCACTACAACAGGTTCAATAACTGCAAGACCAACACCATGGGTAATATCTTTAAGGCCACTAGCAGGGTGTTCCATACCATGACCAAGTGTGACGCCTGCTGTATTGATAACCATACCGCCAATAGTGCTAGCCAATGTAACGGACTCCCATGCTTTTGTTAATTGTTTTTTGTTAAGTACAGCTTCTTGACCATTCGCAATCGCTTTCACATGTTTATATAGAGGTACAAGATATTGTGCTAGTAATGTTACTGCATAATGAGCTAGAGCATCGGTGAAAGGTTGCGCAGTTTTAGATGTGTACGCCTCGATGTTATGGCACAATGCATCGAAACCAACAGATGCCAACACATGAGGAGGCACAGTCCCCATTACAGCAGGATCCACGATAGATACTTTAGGCACGATGGCATTACAGCGTAAAGATTTCTTATCCCCTGTTTCAGGGTTCGTGAGGACACCAAAACCATTACCTTCAGAACCTGTGCCACAAGTAGTTGGAATCACAATAAGCGGTAACGCATTATCACTCGTTTTACGGTTAAAGATATAATCATTAATGTCGCCGTCATTCACAGCCATAAAAGCAATGCCCTTTGCACAATCCATAATGGACCCACCGCCAATGGCAATAACCATATCGCAACTTTCAGATTTAGCTAGAGCAGCACCGTCTAAGGCTGTTGTAGTCAATGGATTGGCATCCACTTGATCAAAGAGAACATGATTAATATGGGCCGCATCAAGTTTAGCCACTACACGGTCATATAAACCAGATTTTTTTGCACTAGTACGACCGGTTACAATGAGTGCTTTTTTGCCGTATGGTATAGCAAATTCAGCAACACTATCTACTTTATTCCAACCAAATTGAATATTTACAGGTAAAAAGTACGAGAATTCCATATAATCAACCTCTTTTCTTTACATCATTATACCTTTATCGTAATGTACGTAAAAACGTTCGTCAATACGTTACGGTCTCAAAAGACAAAAATAGCAGTACTCTTGTGTAGCACTGCTATTTAACGGTTTAAATTAAATCTAATACATGCTTAGCAAATTGACTGGCGGCCTTGCAATCATCCTCATTCGGGTGCACTGCCGCTTGTTTATGACGTGCATCACGGTCCGCCGATTGGCCATGACTATGCCCCTTTGGAAACATTTTATACATCATTTCTATAACCTTAGGGTCAACCTTACCTTGGCAGATGAAAGTATCTACAGGCACCACACCTTCTGGCAAACAAGCTGCTGCATTAACAAGACTTTGCTTAGCATGTTCCATTTGCGGAGGCACGCCAGCCGTTGCAAACAATGCAATATGTGGATTATGTAATGTTCCCAGTACATCGCAAGCTTCTTTATTAGCTGTCCCCTTATCAACCCAAAATCCAGCAAACACCAGATCATAGGATGCTATATCTGAGGGTAGTTCCGACATAGATACACATAATGTGTCCGCTGGTAATACTCTGGCAATGGCCTCTGCCACTTGTTTTGTATTTCCCGTAAGGGACGAATATATAATGATAGATTTCATAGCTAACCTCCTATTGTAAAGCTATATTTATTATAAATCATATAGTATCTATCTATAATAAAATTAATCACAAACCATATCGATAAATTTAATCCAACCATATTGATAAATTTAAAAAAAAGTCAATATTGAATATATAGATTTTTTTCGCTATAATCATTACATAATGTATTTAGTAAATAAGAAAACTACCATATATTGTAGTTTTCTTATTTTTCTGATTAGAACTAATTTAAAAGGATATATCTGATTTACGCTAGTTCTATAGATGATTTTACATAGATTTACGATGTAAGGGGAACCATAATGGAGATTATGATCAAGAAACGGGATGGCCATTTTGAACCGCTATCCGTAGAGAAAACAAAACGAATGATTGCCTTCGCATGCTTAGGGTTTGATTCTTGTGATCCACTAGAATTGGAAATGGATGCGAAGTTACAATTCGTTGATGGCATGACAACTAAAGAAATTCAAAAAACTTTAGTACAAACAGCTATCGAAAAGGTTATCTCTAAAAAAGACGACGGTTTCGGCAACCAAGTTAATAAAATGAACCAAGATTGGCAGTTTGTTGCAGCTCGCCTCTTCTTGTTCGATCTCTATAAAGAAGCAGCTATCACTCGTCGTTATAAAGCATTCGGTTATGGCAACTTCCCAAATCTTGTACATATGCTTGTAGAAGAGAAAAAATACGCTGATTTCTTCGTTACAGAATATACACCTGATGAATTGCAAGAGTTAGGCGATTACATCAAACCTAAGCGCGACTATCTCTTCAACTATGAAGGTCTCA
>ERZ773038.1798-NODE-1798-length-11614-cov-10.053119_pt1 | contig 11614 bp, 14 predicted proteins | sample MGYA00511665_ERZ773038 | MGnify/ENA primary metagenome ERZ773038 (study PRJEB29015, sample SAMEA2737966) | human oral metagenome | biome: human oral; feature: human-associated habitat; material: dental | place: China | collected 2028 ... | reverse complement strand
GGGGCTAATGTGTTAGGCACAGGTGACGTAGCTATTAGTGCTGGTAATAAGGTTCATACTAATTCCGCAGAAGATAGTAGTCGTAATGATATATATCAGCATAGTAAGAAAAAAGGTCTTATGGGAGCTGGCTTAGGATTTACTATTGGTAGTAAACAAATTAAAGATACAGAAGCAGAATCTTATACAAGAAATGTTAATACATTAATTGGTTCTGTTGATGGTGCTATTGCTATTAATGCTAATAATGATGCTCATCTTACAAGTACTGATATTGTTGGTAAACATGGTATAACGGTAAGTGCAGCAGATATTACGCTTGATGGTAATCATGATGTAGCTATGTCAAAGCAAGTACATGAAGAAAAACGGTCTGGTTTGACTGTAAGCTTAGGTGGTTCCATTGCATCTGCATTAAATACCGCACATGGTTTACAACGCAAAGCAAGCAGTCGAAATGATAAACGATTAGCAACTCTTGAAAATATAGAAGCGGGAAAAGAACTAAAAAAAGGCTATGAGCAGATTAAAGAGTATCAAGAATTTACACCTGAATTTGTAAAACGAAGAGCGGAAAGTTTAATTGAATCAAGCAAAATTAAGAAAGGTTATGTTGCTCAAATTGATAAAGAATTAAAAAATCCAAATTTGTCTAATAAAGACATACGCAGATTAGAAAAAGATAGAAATCGTTTGGAACAGGAAGCCAATCAAGAGCATGCTGAAGGTACGAACGATTTACAAGATATTAATTCGAAAGATCAAAAACAATATAACGCCAAGAAGAGAGCGAAGAAAGATGGGTTAGCGAATATTCATGTGAGTATAGGTTCTAGTAAAAGTCGTACTGAAACAACTTTTAACAGTCGTAACTATGCCGGAGGGAAACTGGTATCTGATGAGGATATTGTGTTGGTAGCTAAACCTAATATGCAAGATAAAGGTAATATTGTTGCTGTAGGTGAAACTATTCGTGGAAAGTCTGTAGCATTAGAGGCTAGTAACGATATTTCTTTATTAGCAGCTACGAATACATCCGAGAATCAGGTTGCCTATGATAGTAAAGGATGGTCAATAGGTGCTAATCTTAGTGTTAATGGTGGAGGATTACTTGGGTTAGATGCGAATTATAACCAAGGTATGGAACGTGGTAATACATTTACAACAACACATACTGGCACAGTAATACAAGCGGATCAGGTAAATTTACATTCTGGTAAGGATACTACCATTGCTGGTTCTAAAGTTTATGGCGATTCAGTTACTGCTGAGATTGGTGGTAACTTAGCGATAAAAAGTTTACAAGATACAGAAACATATCGTGGAAAATCTAAGAATGTCGGTTTTAGTGTCTCCACAAATGGGCTACAATTGGGTAGTGTATCTGCTGAATATACAAATGGAACTATGAAAAGTAATTATGCTAGTGTTACTGACCAAGCTGGCATATATGCTGGAACAGGTGGCTTTGCTATTCAAACTAAAGGGAATACAACGTTAGAAGGAGCCGTCATTGGGAGCAAGGCAACAGCAGACAAAAATTCATTAGTGACAGATTCTTTAACGATTAAAGATATTAAGAATAAAGCTGAGTATACATCTCACAATACAGGATTAAGTTACACATCTGTATCAGGGTTTAAAAATTTAAGTCAAGCTGGTAAGGATGCTGTGTATAATTCATTGGGGTTATTACCTAAATTATTACCAGATTCTAGTAAATCTTCTGAAAGTACTACAAAGTCTGCTATTGCTAATGGTACAATAAAGGCACAGTCTTCCAATATTGATATTGATAAAATCTCACGTGATACGGAATCTAGTCTAAATAAACTAGATACGATTTTTGATAAGAAAAAAGTAGAAGAACGTCAAGAATTGGCTCGGCTATTTGCAAAAGATGCATTTGAACAACTTCACTACTGGCAGCCTAAAACTAAAGAAGAGAAAATTGCAAAAGCATTGGCTCATGCTGTAGTAGCAGAATCTTCTGCCCGCATTGCAGGAAATCCAGCTGGAAGTGGATTTTATGCTGGATTAAGTAATGAGGCCTTAATTGGTGAAATTCAGAAAATCTCTAAGACAAATCCTGCTGTAGCACAATGGTTGAGTGCGGCTCTTGGCGCTGTGGTTAATGGCGTTTTAGATAAGCCTATAATTACTGGTGCGATGGAATCACAAAATGGTACTAAATATAATGCATATGGAAGAATGAAACAACCTCGGGAGCTAGATTATACTGAGTCCTATGATTTTATTGATTTATATGGGAATACATGGAGACGAAGACGCAGTGGTGATTCTCGTATAAATCCTGAAAATATAAGACCACTTGCAGTTGTGCAAACAGCCGAAGAAGGCCATCAATTAGAAGGACAAGAGGTATGGATAAATTCGGATGGAAGCTGGACGAATATTAATGAGCCAATGGGGAATGTACATCTACCTTTTACAAGTAGTAATCCTTTTAGATCGGATCCTTTATCAGAGGGGGAACGTGCTGAGAAATTTTTACAAATAGCTAATGCTTATGAAGAAGCTAATAGGAATAAGCCTTATGTTGTTGATACATGGCGTGATAGAAATACTAATATGGCGTATAACCAGTATTCTGATGGCACCATAGTACCTTTAGGATTGACATGGGGTCAAGTATTAGAACAGCAAGGTTATTCTACGACATTAGGTAGTGATGGTGCTTTTTATACCGGAAGTAGTGCTACTGGATGGTATTATAATCCTAATCCATCTGAAAGCTCTAGGCATAGAATTGTGTGGCAAGGTTATCAGGCTGATGATGGACAATATTATAATTTGCTTGCTGATGGTAGTAAAGTTTTAACTGGCGAATATAAAGGTAATTATAATGCTAAAGCTGGTCAAGCAATTGAATTTAATGGAGAAACGGGGAAATTTTATAGTGGTGGTTTCCCAGTATATCCAGATGGTGATAAAGATTTAATACGTTTAACTAGTTGGGTTGAATTTAAGGCCGATTTAAATTATGCCGGAGAAACTGGTATGTTAATCGCTGGGGGGAATTCGCTTGGACGGGGAGTATTGCCTAGAGGTGTCAAAGCTGGAAATTCTAGACAGAATTCGGGTAATGTTGTTAGATACGCACGAGAATATCCTAAAACAGAGAAGGGGTATTATGGAACATCTAGTAAAAATAGTAGTCAATCTTCTATTAGAGAGATTCCTGGTGGCGAAAAAGAGGCTAGAAGATTTTTTGAAACTATTAGTAAGGGTGGTAAAATTAAGCCGACTAATAATCCGGATAACATAATGAAAGAGATGCCAGATGGCCGAATAATACAATTTAGGCCTAAGTCTAAATCTGGAGATGCAGCAGTAGATATTTCTAAATCAGAAGAGGGACCGAGACAAAAAATTCATTTTCCTGAATAATTTTCTATAGGAGATAAAAATTTATGAAGAGTTTAATTAATGTCAAATATCTAAAGAATATATATAATACTATAGGTAAAAATGTAAATAATGTATTTGTACTCAGAGATAAGTCTTTTAATGAAAGTGAAATAGAATATATATCGGATGGCTGTATATATTTACAATTTGATAATCAAATTATTAAATTTACAAATCAGTCTATTGAAGGTCCTGATTTAGATGACTATCCCAATTTAGGTTTTGAGGTATATGAGAATTTAAATGATAATAATTTATTAAGTAAATTTTCTTTATATGCGTTAAATATAACTGGAATTATAAATGATATTAAGATTGTAAATGATGAATTTTCGTCGTGGTGGAATAATGATATTATTTGTGTTGATATAGCTTTGAAGTTTGATATATCTGGTGCCATTTATTATCTAATCTTATGGGATTCAATTCCTGATACAATAAGTTGGGTTGATAGTAGCAATATTACTTCTGAAAATAGTTATAAACTTCGAGATAGAATTAGTGATTTTTGGACTGGTAAATCTCCTGATTTTAAGTATTTTTATAGGAAAGAACTCTCTATATGCGATAGATTGAATAGTCTGTAATATAAGAAACAAATATAAGTTTGTAAAACATCTCGATTTTATAGCTAGACTTATTTATTCATGGAAAAGGAAGTAAATGAATGTATATAAACAGAAACGTAATTTCATAAGTCTGATTAGATATAGATTATGGTGTTCTTTATTTATGATAGTTGCATGGACATTAAATGCAATAAATGCTATACCTATTGATGGTATTATTGCGATTCCACAGGCAACACTAGTATGTACTATTATAATAATAATACTTATGTGGCCTCTCATTCGTCATAGAAAACTTTTTGTTTTAATATATCGAAAATATATCAACAAAGGACACTCTACATTTTATTTCTGTTTATGGTTCTTATTAGGATGGATAGATAAAATCGTGAAAGAAGATGAACTCAATAGTTCTGCTTTTAGACTTTCATTTGAATCCTATTCACTATATGACTATATATGGTTAGTAATTTATATTCTATTCTTGATGTGGATTATCTTCTATGCGGATATGAGCAATTGGCAACGTTTAATAAGTTCTGGTAGTGTGATTCTTTGGATTCTTAAATCCTTATATGTAAAGTAACCGCATTAACAGCAACACTTTTGGTTCTATAACCCAACGATTCCTCAAATTAAAGAAAATCATGAAAGATTTGAAACTGAGAATGGTAAATTACAAGCTGATATTACTGATGTAAGTGTCGAAGCAGTATCAACTGGAGTAAAAGATATAATAAGGGATAATGAAAATAATAATAAGAATAATAATGATAGGTGAGGGAATAATTAAATGAGTGATTTATTGTTATATTTTTTTATGGGATTGTTATTTTATCAATTAATAAAGTCTTATAGGAATAAATGGAAAGATGCTTTTTTGATTATTATTATATTGCTTATCTTCGGGATTCCTGGAATTATAGTAAGTAAATTATACGAATATAGTTATATTCCATTTAAGCTATGTTTTTATATATCGTCAGTTATCCTAGTTCTTATGCATATATCTTTTCTATGTCTTTTCATATATTTATATAAAACGGCAGAAACTCCTGAAAGACGTCGAGAAATTTTAAAAGGTGGACTACTTTCTCTTGGTGGTATTGGAATAATGGCTGGTGGATTAGCTTTTGTATTCTTATTTTAGATGCTGAAAAATATATTATCAATGCTTTTGTGGGTGATATAGAACAGGCTTATGAAACAGGCCGTGATTTTCCTGACGACGTATCTGTTGTGGTGAAAGCGTAATTTACAATAACATATTGAACTCTTAGATCGTATCGCTAAGGGTGAATAAAATGAACCACCTATTAAAGATGACTGGTAATCTTTGGTAGGTGGTTTAAAATTTATTAATATTCTTATATAATGTGATATAAATATAAGATTAATAAATTACAAACTTTACTAGATTAAGAGAGAAGGGAATATGAGCTATATACAGGATGAGTATTATATTTTAAAGCAAAATTTGATAATACTTAAGCATAATATTCGTTTAAATAAAATTGAATATACTATAGCTTTATTATTATTTATATTTTATACGTTATATATAATGGGCTATTTATTAGCAGCCTTTAGCGAAGGAATAATTAGATTAGAGTTTCACAGTTTTGATTTATTTATGCTAAGTGATTTAAGAATTACTGAACCTGTATATATTATATTAGCAATTTTACAGTTGCTTATTTGCACTACAGGAATGTCAAGATTAATACAGTATCGTTTTAATGATAGTGATTTACATACAGGTGGAAAACTTGTTAGTTATGGCTTTGCTTTTGCTTTAATATTCTTTGGCGGAATATATATTTATCGTGTTTTTAGTACAAGTTTAAATTCGGTTACATTTGAATTTTCTCTTTACTTTTGGATGTCAATACGAATCATGTTACTTGCTTTTTTGTTTATTTTACTTAAGCACATTCCAAGGGACTTAAAATATGGTTCAGCTCGTTATAGTGCTTTAGTAAGGAATCAGAAGATAATCTATCACGATTTTATCGAATATAGAAAATCAGATGAATCAATCATTGAATATATAGGTTTAAATCACATTTTTAAGGTGATGAAAAAACATTTATTACCGATATGTTGCATATCAAAGGCAGGCAAAGTCGATCACAGATTATATGCTGTAATATTATATTTATCATAACTGTTGCTCTGTTAAATCAAATTATAAGTACCATGATTCAAAGTCAATTTGTATCTCATATGTGGCACGATTATATAGCATATATTTTTTATTACTGGTTACTGTTGGCTAACATAGGTATGATTATTAGAAGATTACATGACTCTGGTGCAAGTGCGTTATGGCTATTGGGGTTATGGATACCATATGTAAACATATATGTTTTATATTTAATTCTTTTTAAGCCTTCTATTATAGGTATTGAGAATGTTTAAATTTCGATTTGAATGCATAAAGTATTGTTGATTAAAAATATAAAATAGAGTTGAATTGTAATCTTATAGGTATCGATATAAAGATATATTAGGTGTAGTCTGTAACAATAACTAAGATTTTAGAGGGAACTATGAAGGAGAATATTGCTTTATTATTAGCTATTTTATATCTAATCTATAGATTTAAGACATATAAAAAAACAAATAAAATAATAGAAGACAGAATAGAAAATGTTCATAAGCCATTTTTTAAACGAATACAGGATGTTTTGCAGTGCTCTAAAGAAGATGCGGAGAAGGTAGGTTTAGCATTAGATAAATATTTTGTACCTTTAGAAAGTGAATTCTATAAGATTGATGATAATACTTACTCATTTGTTAATGTAGGAGGTCTTAAAGGGACTTTCTCAATAAATCAAAACTATGATTTATTGGCATTAGAGTATAATGGTGTAAATTTATTAGCTTTACATTAAAATAGTAATAAAAGTGTTCTTAAATAGACCGATATACTTAGTATTCAATCAGATGAATTACTTATATATAGCATGATTGGACTCTTATTTTATTTCTTTTAGTAAATTTATTTTTTTATATAAGGAAATTATTAAAATGGCTATTATAAAAAAATTCTTTTTCTATGGATTTGCATTATTTGCATTAACATCCATTATATATGGAATGGCTTATGATTTTATGATTGGTGCTGAGATTCACTATGATTTTTATGGTGCAGGTTTTGTTGCTTGGCTAGTATTTTTTGGTATATTAAAAGAAATTTTGGGACTGTGAGAATGCTCTTAAATTTAATAAGTTATAATCTGTCCAGTTGAAAATCGGAGGAGAAACTAGAATAGATGTTTATTCTGGTTCCTAAGGTGGAGGTCTTTAATATCAATCGTGTCTGAAAATAGTAATACTATATTTAATTACATTAATAATATAGCTGATGCAATTTGTACTAATTGGAATAAATTGTATTTCCATGCTGAAATTGATAAAGATTATGGAAATACTAGAATATGTTTATATATTGTAAATGGTAATGAACTTATTAATGCTTATCAATTTCTGAAAAAATCTGATAATACTAGACAATTAGAAACATATTGGGATGAACTACTACATTTGATATTCGCATTGTCAAAGGATGAAATAAACAAAGACTATTTATGGAATATAATGAATGTTATTGTTGATGATTCTTTAGGCATTAAAATATCATTTCAGTATGGTAATTTTAATCAGAAATATGATTTAGAAGAGGTTTTAAAATGGGAATATCTAACTTTAGGACTTAACGATAATATTTGGATTCTTGATGATAAAGAAAGAAATGAATTATTAAAACAACCACTAGGTAATCCTTTTTTGTAGAAAATAAAGAGTCATATGAAAAACGTTTTGAAAAACATATTTAGAAAAACTAAAAAAGAAATAGATAGTTCGGAAGTAGATAATACTGCACAAGAGGGTCTTTTAAACAAGGAATCACTGGATGTAGATATGGAAGCCTGGCATACACATACAAATGATTTAATTAAACAAAGTGCAACTGCACTATATCAAATGATTGATAGTGAGGATTGGGATGTAATGCTTTTACATGGGGTTCCTACTGAAGAGGCTGTTGATTGTAGATTTTATTATATCAATTTAGAAGGCACAGCTTACTCTGGTCAACTTTTATCAAATCCAGGAATTAATTTGGATAACTATATCGAAGGTACCATGGATATGGCTCAATGTATTCGTGCGTTATATATGCACTTTAAATCTGGTAAAATGCAAACACCATCTTCTATGACAATTACTGTTACTAATGAGGGAAAGGTAGAAGTTAATTTGGGTTATGATGAAGGTATATCAGATACGAATTCTTACTTTGAAGCGTATGAGATGAATAAATTTACTCACTTAATTAAGTAAATAAGAATGACTCTATGTTTCTAATATGATGATTTAGGTGACTATGTATACTTGTTAGAATTCGGATTAATTTTTTTAGTGTAAAAAGCGTCAGATAAAATAGATGATAAGTGAAGAGATACAACTTATAAAACAAAATATATATGATTTACTCCATAATACACGAATAAGTAAGAAGGCCTACCTTATTATATTGATTGGTTTATTCTTTACTTATTTTGTTGGTAATGCAATTATAAACACTTTGTCTATCCAATTAATAGAGATGTATTATTTACGTTATATCTTTAAACTAATGGGTGTATGTTTAGTTATAGAGTTAAGCAGACGTAGATTACATGATTTTGGATTATCAGGAAAATGGCTATACTTATGGTTAATAATAAGTTGGAGTATATATGGATATTATATGTATGATCTATTTGTACTTGGTGGTTTAAATATAGTGTTTTTTGAAAAAATCTTGCTAAGAGAAGTAGGTATTATATTTATACCAACAATGTTTTTATACTTACTCCCAAGTAATCATAGTAATAATCGATATGGGAATAGTAGTGTTCAATTGATTTCATCAACGAAATCTGTTGGTTATTTAAATAACAAGATAACTCTAGAGAATAAAAATGGATTATTAGAGTATATGAGGGATATTTATATACATCAGTCGTTTTGTCTTAAAGGCAGAGCTAAAAGAGTAGAGGCTTATTTTGGTATAGGATCATTTGGTATGATTATTAGCTTAATCGTAAATCTTATCTCAATACTTTTTATGATTAAGGATGAGACAGGAATAAAAATACTAGAACCTATATCAATAGGTATATTTTATATCCTGTATTTTTATATAATTTTATCAATTTTGACATTATGTATTCGTAGATTACACGATAGTTTATATAGTGGCCTTTGGGTCATATCATTATTGGTACCGTATTTAAATATTTTTATTATATACAGAATATTTGTAAAAAGTAGTTGGGATATAAATAGTTTAAGGGATATAAGCTAATTGTTATTGCTCATTTGTATATGATATTTGCTGAAAGTAATGCATAAAAATATCCAGATCAATGAAACGCTTAAACGACAAGGAGACAACAATAAATGAAATTAATATATTATGTTTCTACTACATTCTTGTTTTTACTCTTTGCCTATAGTGCAATCCAATATATACGAAGATCTAATAAAGATAAAAATGAATTATATAGCCTGATTAGTTTGGGTATATTTTTATTTGTATTTTTTACGGACTTCAATTTCTTAGATTTTATAAATAAACAATTTAAATATCTAATTGAGTTTTTGCTATTATCATTTAGTGCTTATCTGTTTTCACTAATATTTAAAAATAGTGATAATAACTGGATTTATTATTTATTTTCTTTATTTACTGTATTGTTATTTTTTATGGCTATTTTATTTGCCCTGTAATAAAGAGCTATTGAATCGGTATTATATTATTAAGAAATAGAGTAAAAATTATGATTAATCATATAAATAAAAAGAGTTTAGATATACTTGCAAGTACAATTAATCAACATGTGGATAATATTTTTTCTCAAAAATTATTTGGATTTACTCCAGATAGAAGTCAAAAAAAATTAGATGATAATAATGATGTCGTGATATATATACAAATTCAGGATTCATATATTGAGATTGTTAATGACTATATAGAAACTGAAGATTATGATGAATATCCTAATTTTGAAATAAAACGTTGTATTAGAATGAGTGAAGATACGGATTACCATCAAATAGTATCAAATAATATTCATGGAATCATAGAACAGATTAGTATTGTTAATGATGAATTTACTACATTTTATTCAGATGAAATAAATAGTATTGATATAGCAATAAAAATTACTATTTCTGGTCATGATTACTATATTATTGCTTGGGATGCCATTCAAGGCAATTTAAGTTTTATTGATAAAAGTATAATTTGTAAGGAAGATTTTTGGGTTATTAGAAGTCAGATATCTGAATTTTGGACAAATAAAGATATAGATTTAAGATACTTTTATAGAAAGGAAATACCTATTACGGATAGAATAAATGAATGTATATAAACAGAAACATAACTTCATAAGATTGATCAGATATAGATTATGGTGTTCTTTATTTATGATAGTTGCATGGACATTAAATGCAATAAATGCTATACCTATTGATGGTATTATTGCGATTCCACAGGCAACACTAGTATGTACTATTATAATAATAATACTTATGTGGCCTCTCATTCGTCATAGAAAACTTTTTGTTTTAATATATCGAAAATATATCAACAAAGGACACTCTACATTTTATTTCTGTTTATGGTTCTTAGTAGGGTGGATAGATAAAATTGTGAAAGAAGATGAACTCGATAGTTCTGCTTTTAGACTTTCATTTGATTCCTATTCACTATATGACTATATATGGTTAGTAATTTATATTCTATTTTTGATGTGGACTATATTCTATGCGGATATGAGTAATTGGCAACGCTTAATTAGTTCTGGTAGTGTGATTCTTTTAATCCTTAAATTCTTATATGTAAAGTAATTATTTTACCAATGAACTTTATTTAGGATCAGAAAATAAATGAATGTATATAAAATAAAGTATAATCTTTTAAGATTAGTTAGATTTCGATTGTTGGGTATTATAATATCCACATTATGTTGGTGGTCAAGTGTACTAAAAGCGTTGCCAGTGGATGGCTTATATGCTTTATGGGGCGGATTTGTAGTCTCTTCTATTACTAATTTGATTATTGGATGGCCAATTATTCGTCGCAGAAAACTTCTTCAACTTATTTATCGAAGATATATAAATGAAGGAAACTCTCTAATTTCCTTTTGGATATGGTTTGTAATTGGATGGATTGATAGAATTATAAAGATAGATAATAAGAAATATAATTTATTCAGATTTTCTTTTAATTCTTATACATTTTATGATTACATTTGGTTGGCTATCTATATCATATTATTCATTTGGGTTGTATTATATGCTGATATGAATAATTGGGAACGATTGATTGCTGGAGTCTCTATAATTCTTTGGATTCTTAAATCCTTATATGTAAAGTAACCGCATTACTGGTACCCATTAATTTATATCTGTGTTGACATTCATCCCTCTGTATTGCTACAATATTGTGTATAATATATGCGATGAAGCAGAGTAGTAAACCTCTCTAGCGAGTGAGGATGGTGTAAGCTCACATTTGGTTGAAGGCGCTGTAGAGCATTGGCAGGAACGCAGGT
>ERZ773038.1797-NODE-1797-length-11616-cov-6.470634_pt1 | contig 11616 bp, 10 predicted proteins | sample MGYA00511665_ERZ773038 | MGnify/ENA primary metagenome ERZ773038 (study PRJEB29015, sample SAMEA2737966) | human oral metagenome | biome: human oral; feature: human-associated habitat; material: dental | place: China | collected 2028 ... | reverse complement strand
CCGGTGCAGTTCACGCCGTGGGTGGAGCGCACGATCTTGTCGTAGCTCCAGCGCTTGCGGTAGAAGGAGTCCCCCTCGCGCCCGCCCTCGAGGAAGAGCTGGCGGGCGTCGGGCGAGGCCTTGCCGCGCCGCAGCCACGAGCCGAGTGCGAACAGCGCGGCTCCTGTGGCGGGCGTGGACTGGCCGTCGTAGGTGGGGAAGGCCATCTGCGGGGGTTCGGTGGACGTCATGGGAGCTCCTGGGAGTCGGTCGACGAGGCGGGGGACGGTCGCGGGGAAGCGGGCGCTGCGCCCGCCATCAGCCCGGGTAGGGGGCGCCCTTGCGCGCGTACATGACCCAGCACAGGACCGCGCACGCGACGCAGAAGACGGCGCAACCCAGGAAGAAGAGCCAGGCGCCCCCGGTGCCCACCGCAGACAGGGCGACGCCGACCAGGAAGGGGCCCAGGGAGGCGACCGCGGAGGTGAAGCCGATGGCGCCGCCCGCCTGGCGGGCGGGCATGATCATGGGCATCTGCTTGAAGGTGCCGGCGTTGCCGAAGCCGGAGAACAGGAACATGGTGAGCATGAGCGCCATGAAGATGTAGAAGTCCGTCCAGCCGGTGGGGTTGCGCAGGACCCAGGCGACGCCGGCCAGGGTGATCGCCATGCCGACGGCGGAGATGAACGTCCAGATGGCGCCGCCCATGCGGTCGCAGAAGACGCCCCACGACATGCGGATCACCGAGCCGATCAGGGGGCCCAGGAAGGCGAAGGTCGCGCCCAGGACGGGCAGGGCCAGGGAGGACTCCCGGCCGAACTGGTTGTTGATGAGCAGGCCGAAGACGGCGGAGAAACCGGAGAAGAGGCCGAAGGTCATGACGTAGAGGATGGTCATGTACCAGGTGTTGGGGTTGGAGAAGATGTCCAGCTGCTGCTTGATGTTGGCCTTGACGGGAACGTCGCGCAGCCAGATAAAGGCGAGGATCGCGGCGACGATGCACCACGGGATGAAGAAGGCTGCGGCGTTGTAGACCCAGATGTGCTCACCGGCATGGTCGCCAGTGGCCTGCGTCTGCGGGGCCAGCCAGGTAATGCCGAAGAGGCCGAAGCCCATGAGGATGGGGCCGACCAGCTGGATGACGGACAAGCCGAGGTTGCCGATGCCGCCCTGCAGACCGAGGGCCGTGCCGGAGAGGCGCTTGGGGAAGAAGTAGCCGGTGGAGGGCATGTAGCCGGAGAACGCGCCGCCACCGATGCCACACATGAAGGCCAGGGTCAGCAGGACCCAGTAGGGGGTCGTGTTGTCCTGGACCGCGTAGAACCAGCCCGCCATGGGCAGGATGCACAGCAGGGAGGTAATGCCGACGAGCTTGCGCGTGCCGATCAGCGGGGGAAGGAACATGTAGATGAGGCGCAGGATGCCGGCGGCCAGGCCAGGCAGAGCCGTGAGCCAGTAGAGCTGGGACTTATCCAGGTTGAAGCCAAGAAGCGTCAGCTTGGGCGCGATCGCGCTGGGCAGGAACCAGACGCAGAACGCCAGGATCAGCGAGTAGGTCGTGATCCACAGCGTGCGCCACGCGAGCTTCGAGTCCCACGTGGACTCGTCGTTGGGGTTCCAGTCAGTGAGCAAGTAGCGGCTCTTCTTGGCCGCGGGTTCGGTCGCGCTCATGGCTCTCCTCGTCTGTCAAGGGGCGTCCGATTTCATATGACGGACACTCATTAACACGGAGAGTACCAAGGGAAATACCATTCCCCCCGCGATCACATTGGGACGTACGTCACCCTTGAAACGTAGCCGAAAACTCCTCCACCCAGTAACCATCCGATCGTTGAAATACCGGCAACCGGACGCCGTTACATCACACCGGCGTTACGGAATTAGGGCGGGTCTATCCCCCGATACGGCTCATGGTGCGCGAGGGGCGCGCGAATGCATCGACATTCAGGCCGTGCGCGGCCGGCTTCGCCCACATCGCATCCGCCCAGCGCTGGGCGATCTGGCGGTCCGTTCCGCCCTCACGCAACAGGTCCCTCAGCGAGGTTTCCTCGGTGGAGAACAGGCAGGATCGCACCATCCCATCGGAGGTGAGGCGGGTGCGATCGCACGCCCCACAGAAGGGCGCGGAGACGGATGCGATGACGCCCAGCCTCTTGCTCGGGTCGCCATCGACAATCCAGCGCCCCGCCGGGGAATGCGGGTCCTCGCGAGGCGCGGGGGTGAGGGTGTGGCGAGTGCTCATGATGTGCAGGATCTCGTCGGCGGTGAGGATACTGCGTCGATCCCAGGTGTTTGCGGGACCAATCGGCATCTGCTCGATGACGCGCAGCTCGATGCCTCGGTCCAGGCAGTAGTCGACCAGGTCCGGCAGGTCGGCCTCGTTCATGCCGCGCAGCACCAGCGTGTTGACCTTGATGGGGCTCAGCCCCACCCTCGCCGCCGCCTCGATCCCCTCGAGCACATCCCCCAGACGATCCCGGCGGGTGATGGCCGCAAAGTGCTCGGCATCCAGCGAATCAAGCGAAATATTCACGCGCTTCAGGCCCGCGTCCCTGAGCCCCCGGGCCCGCTTGGCCAGACCGAGCGCGTTCGTCGTGAGGGCCAGGTCGGGCACGTCCCCACGGTCGGTGCGCAGCTGGGAGCACTGTGCGATTATCCCCTCCAGGCCTCGTCGCAGGAGCGGCTCACCGCCGGTGAAGCGGACCTGGCGGATCCCGAGCTCCTCGACGCCGATGCGCACCAGCCGCACCACCTCGTCGTCCGTCAGCGTGTCCTCGGTAGGCAGCCAGTCGAGCCCCTCGGGCGGCATGCAGTACGAGCAGCGCAGGTTACAGCGGTCGGTCAGCGATACGCGCAGGTCGCGGGCGATGCGCCCGAAAGAGTCGACGAGACGCAGGGGCGCGTCCCGCATCGCGGGGGACGCCGCGGCAGAGACGGAGGCGAACTCGACAGACATGGCGCAACCCTATCGCCATTTGTCCCGAGTCCGCCCCTCGAAAAAACAAGGAAGAACGGCGCGAGGCTACCGAGGCCTCGTCGCTGAGAGAAAGGAAACAGCTCCCGGCACTGACGCCCGGCTCGACTCGGGGACTAACGTTATTCCACCGCCCGCTCACCGATCACGAGGAAAATCATGCGCGCCGGCGGCATGCAGGCCGAGGACGCTCGCACGCCCCTCGCGGACGGCACCCTGGTGAAGATCCCCTCAGCCCCCATGCCACCGCGACGGTCCCAGCCCCGCCTGCGCGGGAGTCCCAGCCCCGCCTGCGCGGGAGTCCCAGCCCCGCCGACACGTGCCGCGTCACGTCACAATCCGGGCAGCCCCGCCTGCGCGGGGGTCCCGCCAGTCGCCCCGAAGGGGGTTTTTCTACATCTTGCTCCCACACCCCCGCGAGCACCGGCGTGTCGACGCAAAGATGTAGAAATTCCCCCCTCTCTCTCGCCCGTCGCCACCGTAACCACCAATCCCAGCCATAACCTCGTTCGACGCCATCGCAACAAAAACACGCGTACCCGCACACTAGAAAGTCAGATCAATTTATCGCATATAAACAAGAACGAAACGATATCGACCGCGCTAAAATCAATTTATGGATCCCAACCACGGGGGCATTGAGGCCCCCTTCATCCTTGGAATCGTTGAGCGCGCAATTCTCCGCGTCCCGCGCTCCAGCCACCACGGCCTCACGAAGGTGCCGACTGCGACGCGGATCGCGGGCAGGACGTACCTTGACCTGGCGCGTCTGGAGAACATAGACGCCAGGCAGCTGCCGGAGGTCGTGCTCGCCGCACGGCTGTGTCACCTCGCGCACACGCACCGGGCCATGGTGATCATCGGCCAATGCGCGCTCTGGGCGCACGGCGACCCGAGCGACCCACCACTGCCTCCCATCACCGTCGCGTCATCATCGCCATCCGCCCCCATCAGGCTGCCCGCCGTCACGGTCGGCAGCCACAGGTTCCCGTCGGTCACCATCAAGCCTCGCCACGTCTGCCGCCTTCCGAGCGCAGAAAACGTCGGCGACCTCTTTCTCGAAACTCCGCAGAGCGCTCAAGTCACGATTGCCCGCACGTCACCCAACCCGCGCTCCGCATTCGTTCAGCTCTGCATGATCGGCCACGAATTCACCCACTTCGACAACTTCCACCTCACGAACTCCCGACTGAACGAAAAGTACTGGAAGACGCTGCTGCGCGCGCAGCTCGCCGGTCTCGGAAAGAGCGCTCGCGGGCGCGCGCAAGCTCGCTGGATGATCACCCACGCCGACGCTGGGTGCGCCTCCCCCGGAGAGGCTCGCGTGCTTTACGAGTTGCGCGCCGCGGGACTCACGGGGATCCGCACACAGGTCGAGGTGCACACGCGCGGGCGCCGCTACTTCATCGATTGCGCGTTCCCCGCCGAAAAAGTCGGCATCGAGTTCGACGGTCGCGCCAAGTATGGCGACGACGCCCGCAGCATCCACTCCTCGCTTGCCCGCGAGCGCGAGAGGCAACGACGCCTCGAAGCTGAGGGCTGGCATATCATCCGAGTCGGTTGGCACGACCTTGACCACCCGGGGGAGCTGATCGCTCAGATTCGCGCCGCGCTCGCCGCGCGCGTGGGGTGAGCCACGGCATCCCCAACGAGTCTGCGCGTGCTCTGGTACGCTCACCGCGCGCGTGGGGTGAGAACGCGTGCACCGACGCGACGACGCTGCCTGACGCCGCGCTCGCCGCGCGCGTGGGGTGAGAACGGCTCCGGCCACTCAACGAGGCGGGGGTTTTGCGACATTTATGGCCTCACCGCGGCGTGTCGCCGGCGTGTCGCGCTCCTCGTGTAGAAATTCCCCCCGTGGCCGAGCGCGTCCGCACGCCGGACTGTGGCCACGGCAGCTTAGGCATTCCCCCGTGGCCTCGCCGCGGCGGGAACCACCGTATCGCGCGTCCGGCGTCGACATTGCCCCCCACCGATCAGCCAGCCCACCCGAGCAGGCCACAACCACGCGGCGCCGCCGCCACCTCGTGATGCCCGCTCCGCTGCCACCTCGTTCCCCTCGTGATGCCCGCGCGCACGTCTCTCGCACCCGACCTACCCCTACACTGGTTCCATGCATGACCCCGCTTTGTCAACCGCCCAGCACCGCGAGCTGATCGAGGCCCTCGCGCTCAGCCATATCCTGGCCCCCGAGGTGCTGCCCGCCGATCAGTGCCTGGGGCGTCGCCTGGCGCTCGATCTTGCCGCCCTGGCACCCCTTCCTCCCTTCACGAACTCGGCGATGGATGGTTTCGCCGTGCGCCGGGACGACCTGCGGGGCGAGGGGCCGTGGACGCTGCCCGTCGCTGGCGACATTCCGGCGGGCGACACGCGGGACAACCAACTGGAGGCGGGAAGCGCGTGGCGCATCATGACGGGGGCGCCGATCCCAGCGGGTGCGGACACCGTCGTCAAGGTCGAGCACACGGATCACGCGGCGGGCGTCGCCCAGGCTCCGGACACCGTGGAAATCCGCATCGCCCCGGCACTCGGCGCCAATGTGCGCGTCGCCGGCGAGGCACTCGCCGAGGGGGCGCCCATCCTGGCGGCTGGCCAGCTCCTCGACGGGACGGCGCTGGCGGCCGCGATCTCGGTGGGGCACGGCAACCTGCCCGTACTTCCTCGCCCTCGCGTCCTCGTCGTCACGACGGGCACGGAGCTCAGGGCAGCGGGAGAGGAACTCCAGCGCGGGCAGATCCCCGACTCCAACGGCATTCTCCTGCGCGGCCTCGTCGAGGAGGCCGGGGGACGGGTGGTGGCACACCTGCGCACCGGAGACACCCCCAGCGAGCTGCGCCGGGCGCTGGACGAGGCCCCCGAGGCGGACCTCGTCCTGACCGCCGGCGGCATCTCGGCTGGCGCCTACGAGGTGGTACGCCTGACGCTCGGGAGGGACGCGGGATTCCATCACGTCTCGCAGCAGCCGGGCGGGCCGCAGGGCGTGGGCTCCACGGCGGTCGGGGCGAGCGGCGCGGACACCCCCGTCATCTGCCTGCCGGGCAACCCGGTGTCCGTGTTCACCACCTTCCACATGTACGTCGCGGGCGTGCTCGCGGTGATGTCCGGCCTGGTCGCGCCCGAGCACGGTGCGACGACGCCCAGCGCGATCACGGCGCGCGCCCGCGTGGGATGGGACTCGCCGCGCGGCAAGACACAGTTCATTCCCCTGTGCTTCGTCGACGAGGCTGGCGAGAGGGCCGACGACGTCTTGTCGTATGATCGCCGCGGCGGCGAGGCCTGGGTCGCCCCCGTCCATCCCCTCGGGTCGAAGTCGCACCTCGTCGCGTCGCTGGCACGCGCGCGCGCCGTCGGTGTCGTACCTCCCGAGTGCGAGGCCGTCACGCCTGGCCAGGAGCTGGCGGTTGTCCCGCTGGTGGGCTGAGGCTCGCCCGCGCTCGGCACTCCGAGTCCCTACTGTCCGAGAGGAACACCCATGAGGTTCACGCACCTGAACGACAAGGGCTCCGCCTACATGGTGGACGTCACCGCTAAGACCCCGACCGTGCGGCAGGCCAGCGCCGTGTGCCGCGTTGACTGTTCCGAGGAGGTCATGCGGGCGCTGCGCGAGGGCACCGTGCCCAAGGGCGATGTCCTGGCCGTTGCTCGCGTGGCTGGCATCGCCGCCGCCAAGCGCGTTCCCGATCTGCTGCCCCTCGCCCACACGATCGGCGTCCACGGGTGCGAGGTGGACCTGTCTCTGCGGGAGGATCACGTGGCGATCCGCGCGACGGTTCGCACGGCCGACCGCACGGGTGTGGAGATGGAAGCGCTGACGTCGGTGACCGTGGCCGCCCTGGCCATCGTCGACATGGTCAAGGGCGTGGATCGCAGCGCCCGGATCCGGGACGCAAAGATCGTCGCCAAGTCGGGTGGCCGCAGCGGGGATTGGGTGCGCCCCGCGGACCCGGAGGACTGAGCAACCCCGGAGAGCTGAGCACCCCCGGAGAGCTGAGCGCCCCCGGAGGACAAATGACACCGAAGCGAACGGCGGCCGACGAAACGCGCTGCGGGCGAGGCGCCGAGGCGCCGCCTCCCGGATGCCCCGCCTAGGCGCGCGGGTGGTCTCCGCCGCCGAGCTGGTCGAGAACGTGGGAGATGAGCGGGCCCACGACGGCGACAGCGTCGGCGACGCCGCCGCGAGATCCGGGGGCGTTGACAACGAGTGCCCCCTCGCCGCTCCGTCGGGTGACGCCGACGAGGCCACGGGAGAGCACCGCCGAGGCCACCGAGTTTTCGCCGCGACGCCGCACCGCGTCGGCCATCCCGTCGATTCGCGTGGAGAGGAGAGGCTCGGTGGCCTCCGGGGTTACGTCCCGCGGGGACACCCCCGTGCCACCGGTCGTGAGGATGAAGCGCGCGCCGTCGGCCTCGGCGCCGCGGATAGCGCCGCGGATGGCATCGATGTCGTCGGGAACCACCACGAGGGTCGCGTCGACGCCGTAGTCGGCGAGCAGGCGCACCGCGAGGGGACCGGAGAGGTCCTCCGCCTCGCCCGCCGAGCAGCGATCGGAGACGGTGATGACGCGCGCGCGGGTCACGTCAGTGCCGCGCGCTTCCGCGCCGACGCGCCGACCGACGCACGCGAATACCGGAGGTAACCGGGTCGACGTCGTTAAACTGCCGGGGCGAGAGTTCGTAGTCGACGCGGTGAGTGGGCTCCGGCTCGAAGGCCTGCGGGAGCGGGCGGCGGCTCGCGTCCGTGACGCGCTGGGTGGCTCGCTGCGGGAACGCGGGAGGGGCGGGAATCGGCTCGAGGACCTCACCGACGCGCGGCTGGCTGGCCGCCGCGGGGCGTGTCGGCGCAGCGGGGCGCGCGGGTGCCGCAGTAGGCGCAGCAGCGGCGGGCTGCACGGGCGCAGCGGGCGCACGAGCGGGCTGGGCCGGCGTGTAGGCTCCGTCGGGCACCACCGCGGTGGGGCGAACGCGAACGGGACGGATCTGGGGAACCGACTTCGTGACGGGGCCGCGGGCGCCCTCGGGGGCGCCGGGGGAAGCGACGGGCGCTCCCCCTCGGACGGGCGGGCGCGAAGGCGGCAGCGGCGGGGCGTCCGGCGCATGCAGGATCGACGACGCCGCGGGGACGTCTGCCGGGTCGTCCGCGTTGCCGGAGACGCGCTCAGAGAAGGGACGGCCCGCTCGACGCGGCAGGGGCGAGGCCTCGGTACCGCGATGGCGAGACAGTCCCGCGGGAGGAGGCATCGGGACGGGCTGCCCCTGGGGGCGCGCGGCGGGCGCGACCGGCGCGGCGTGTGCCGCAGGGGCCACCGAGGGGACGACGGGCGTGGAAGAAGCGGGAGGAGCGACGAATGCCGCGGGAGCCGCCGGAGCGTCGGGGGTGATCAGCTGGGCCGGGACGCCCTCGCCGGAGGCGTGCGTGGCGGGGGCCTCGACCCGAGGCGTCGGCGCCTGCGCGGCAAGATCCTCGGGCTCGTGGACGGGGGCGGCCACGACGGGCATCTCACTGGCGGAGCGGCGGCCGATGAAGAAGGAACGCAGCTGCATGGCGGCCTCTTGGGCCAGGACACCACCGATGACCTCGGTGGGGTGCGGCATGCGAGCGTCTCGCAGCACGTCGCGCAGGGAGCCCGCCGCGCCCGCCTTCGGATCCCACGCGCCGAAGACGACACGGTCGACGCGCGAGGCGAGGATTGCTCCCGCGCACATCGTGCAGGGCTCAAGGGTGACGACGAGCGTGCAGCCCGTCAGGCGCCACGTGCCGAGCGCGCATCCTGCCTCGCGCAGCGCGACGACCTCGGCGTGGCCGGTTGGGTCGTGATGACCCTCGCGACAGTTCCACCCTCGCCCGATGATGCGACCACCGGCATCGACGACGACGGCTCCAACGGGGACGTCACCCGTTTCGCGCGCGCGATTGGCTAGGAACAGGGCCTTGCCCATGGCTTCGCGGTACTGTTCGTTAACTGTCACCCTCCTAGCTTACCGGCCCGAGCACCATTGGGGTAATTGAAGTCCGCGGGGCTGGTGAGGTTCATGTGACACAAGAGCTTGACACCCTCCCATTCCTCGGAAAAGTGGCGAGCTGGCAGCCTTTCCGCGCCGCCCCACCAGCACCAACCGCGCGGTCGGTACACCGGGGTGCGCGGCCCCGCGCGAACGCGGTAGCCTATAACCATGCGCCTCCACGTAGCTAACCACCCCCTGATCACTCACAAGCTCACCGTCCTGCGCGATCGCGAGACGCCGTCGGCGACCTTCCGTCAGCTGGTTGACGAGCTGGTCACCCTCCTCGCCTATGAGGCGACCCGCGAAGTCGCCGTCACCGAGACCGCGATCAACACCCCCGTCGCGCCGACGGTCGGCCTCAAGCTCTCCGAACCTCGTCCGATCGTCGTTCCCGTCCTGCGCGCCGGCCTGGGCATGCTTGAGGGCATGACCCGTCTCCTGCCCACCGCCGAGGTCGGCTTCCTGGGCATGCGCCGCGACGAGGACACCCTTGAGATCGAGACCTACGCCAACCGCCTGCCCGACGACCTGTCGGGACGCCAGTGCTTCGTGCTCGATCCCATGCTCGCCACCGGCCACACCATGGTCGCGGCCACCAACTACCTGTTCGAGCGCGGGGCCAAGGACGTGACCTGCGTGTGCATCCTCGCCGCCCCCGAGGGCGTGAGCACGCTTGAGTCCGCGATCGGCGACCGCGCCGACGTCAACGTCGTCGTCGCAGCCGTCGACGAGCGCCTGAACGAGAAGTCCTACATCGTGCCGGGCCTGGGCGACGCAGGCGACCGCCTCTACGGGATCGTCGACTGACGCTCCGGGAGGGGCCGGGGAGCCGCGCGAGAACGCGACGATGTGGGGAGGGATTCGTTCCCTCCCCACACTTTTCCCCTCCCAACTGGCCATTGGCCGCGCGTCCTCGCCCATCGGCGAGGCGTTTGCGCAGGTCCGGGAACACTGTGACCTTGCGCTCGTTGTAATGTAAGTCCCTCGAAATTAGCTGACCCTCACCTCATGCTTATCGCATGGCACTGATCCAGACCAATCCCAAGCGCCGCCGGTACGGCGTTGCAGCACTCGCAGGCGTCCTCGGCGGCATCGTCTCCGCCATCGTGAAGTTCGGGTGGGAGGTGCCTCTACCCCCGCGCACCCCCGAGCGCAACGCGACCAACCCGCCGCAGGAGCTCCTCCAGCAGCTGGGCGTGCCCGAGAGCGTCACGCACTTGAGCTACTCCTTCAACGGCAACGATGGCCTGCCGTGGGTGTCCTTCATCGTCCACTTCGCCTTCGCCATCGGCTTCGCCGTCATCTACTGCGTCCTGGCCGAGCGATTCCCCCAGATCAAGCTGTGGCAGGGCGCGGCCTTCGGCATCGTCGTCTACGTGGCCTTCCACGTGGTCCTCATGCCGCTGATGGGCACCGTCCCCGCCCCGTGGAATCAGCCCTTCGCGGAGCACTTCTCCGAGTTTTTCGGCCACATCATCTGGCTGTGGGTCATCGAGGTCTTCCGACGCGACATGCGCAACCGGATCACCCACGAGCCGGACGCCGAGTTCCCACTCGAGACTCGCACCAACTGAGCACCCTGTTGACGTACGTGCCCCGGAACCAGTCGGTTCCGGGGCACGTACGTGTCGGCGTCTTCGGATCAGAAGGCCGGGATGACGGAGCCGTCGGACCAGGTCTCCTGGATGTACTTCTTGACCTGCTCGGAGTGGAGGATCTTCTCAAGCTTGGCGATGGCCTCGGACTTGTCGGTCCCGCTCTTCCACACGAGGACGTTCACGGCCGGGTTGCCCTCGGGCGACTCGACAACCAGGGCGTCGCTGGCGATGCTCTTGCCGCCCTCCTGGGCGAAGTTGCCGTTGATGACCGCGTAGTCGAAATCGTCAAGGGAGCGCACCAGCTGCGGACCCTCCACCTCGCGGAAGTCAAAGTTCTTCAGCTTGGTGACGGTGTTGATGTTGACGTCACCGTCGCCCTCGGGGATGGAGACGAGGCCCTGCGTGGCCAGAAGCTCCAGGGCTCGCGCCTGGTTGGATGTGTCGGAGATGATGCCGATCGTGCCGCCGTCGGACAGCTCGTCCAGGGACTTGTGCTTGTTGGAGAACACGCCGAGGGGCTCCAGGTGGATGCCCTCGCCCGCCTCGAAGTCGTAGCCGAACTGTTTCTCCGCGTTCTCCAGGTAGGGGACGGTCTGATAGAAGTTGGCGTCGAGATCGCCGTCGTTGAGCGCCGTATTGGGCTGAACGTAGTCGGTGTACTCAACGATGTCGAGCTTGATTCCCTCGGCGGCAGCGAGGTTATCGTTGACGTAGGTGAGGATCTTCGCGTGGGGCGAGGGCGTGGCGCCCACCTTCAGCGTGACGACGCCGGAACCGTCGGGGGAGGTGGTGGTGGAGCCGCCCGAGCAGGCCGCCAGGCCCAGGGAGGCGACGGCCGCCAGGCCGAAGGCTGCGAGAGTGCGGTGACGCATGGTGCTTCTCTTTCTTGGTTCGTGATGGGATGGATGGTCGAGGCCGGGGTGGCCTCACCGGGTCTGTCAGCGCGCCCGGTGATCGAGGGCGCGGGAGATGATGTCGCCGACCAGCTGGATGACCTGGACGATGAGGATGATGGCGACGACGGTGGAGATCATGACGTCGTCCTGCCAGCGGTTGTAGCCG
>ERZ773038.1794-NODE-1794-length-11618-cov-3.246995_pt1 | contig 11618 bp, 10 predicted proteins | sample MGYA00511665_ERZ773038 | MGnify/ENA primary metagenome ERZ773038 (study PRJEB29015, sample SAMEA2737966) | human oral metagenome | biome: human oral; feature: human-associated habitat; material: dental | place: China | collected 2028 ... | reverse complement strand
TTTAAGTGGAATACCCAACCACTTTCTTCATTAATCTAGTAATAAACTCTCAATTATACCTGTATGACTCATTTGAGTCGCTTCTGACTTTATTATTTAATACCTAGTACATCTTTCATAGAATATAATCTAGGTTCATCAACACTGTTAAGCCACTGTGCAGCTGTAACAGATCCTTTTGCGAACATTTTTTTACTTAGAGCTGTATGTTTAATCTCGATTACCTCATCTTCTCCAGCAAAAATCACTTCATGTTCACCTACTATAGTTCCACCACGAACCGCGTGAATTCCAATCTCTTTTTTTTGGCGTTTCATATCTCCGTGACGACCATAAACTCTAGTATAATCTTCTACATCTTTAACCGCATCTACTAACATTTTTGCAGTTCCACTAGGTGCATCCACTTTTTTATTGTGGTGTTTTTCAATAACTTCGATATCATATCCTAGTAGTAATTCACTAGCTTTTTTCACTAATTCTACTAAGACATTTACTCCTAAGCTGTAATTCCCAGCGAAAACTACTCCAACATGAGTCGCTAGTTCATCGATTAATTCTAATTCTTCTGCAGTATGACCAGTTGTCGCTATTACAACCTTCGTTGTTGTACGTTTAGCATACCCCACTAGTTCAGCAGTCCCAGCATGATGAGAAAAATCAATAATCACATCAGCCACCTTTTCTAAAGATTCATATGAAGTATAAGTAGGAAATTTCTCTTCTAATAATTCACGACCTACACCTGCAACAATTTCTAAATCAGTACTGTCTTGAATATAGTTTTTTAGAACTTGTCCCATAGTTCCATTATAACCACTTAATAAAACTCTCATTTTTACTCTCCTTGTAATGAATTAAGTCTTGCAATCTCTTGCTCTAATTTTGTCGCTAATGTTGGAGCAACATGTGTCATTGGTAGACGGTAGTGACAAGCTGATTTTCCAATTAATTCTACACATTTTTTAACTGGCATTGGGTTTGGTTCAGCAAATAACATGTGGATGAAGTCTAAATATTTAAGTTGTAATTCAAACGCTTTGTCCACTTGTCTTTCTAAAGCATATTTACACATTAAGTGAGTTGCTTTTGGATAAATATTAGCTAAAACAGAGATTGTCCCTTTACCACCTGCTAAAATAATAGGTACATTAATGTCATCATTTCCTGAGTAAATATCAATTTTATCACCTACTAGGTTTCTAACTGCTAAAGTATGAGCAATATCCCCTACAGCATCTTTGTACGCCACGATATTTTTGTGTTGAGATAGGTGTAAAATAGTCTCAGGCGCCATAACTTGTCCGGTTCTTCCTGGTACATTGTAAAGAACGATTGGTAAATCAACACTATTCGCGATTGCTTCAAAGTGTTCAATTAAACCTTGTTGGCTAGTTTTAATGTAATAAGGTGTTACTACTAATAATGCATCTGGTCCTAATTTTTCAATTTCTTTGCTTAATCTAATTGAGTGAGCTGTATCGTTAACCCCACTACCTGCGATAACAGGTACACGTCCTGCTACTCTATCAATAGCGAATTTAATTACCGCTACTTGCTCATCGTCAGGCATAGTTGAACTTTCACCTGTAGTTCCCGCTACGATAATTGCATCTGTTCCTTCAGCAATTTGAAATTCGATTAATTCTCCAAATGTCTCATAATCTACACTTCCATCCTCGAAAAATGGTGTTACTATTGCTACTCCGCTTCCTGTATAAATTGTCATAATCTTGTTCTCCTTGTTTCTATCTTTTATTGTTTTCGTATTAAAATTAAATATCTTGTCTAATTAAATCTTCTAAAGTCTCACCTTTTACTACTAGGCGACTAGTTCCATCTTTTACAAACACAACCGGTAATTTTGGTAATCTATTGTAATTGCTACTCATACTGTAGTTATACGCTCCTGTTGATGATACTAATAGTAAGTCACCTTGCTCAGCTTTAGGTAATTTCGCATCCATTACTAGCATATCTCCAGATTCACAACACTTACCAGCAACTGTATAAGTTGTATCCGCTTCTTCATTCATCTTGTTGGCTAACATAGCCTCATATTTTGCTTTATATAATGCATAACGAGGATTATCTGCCATACCTCCATCAACGAACACATATTCACGACCTGCAAAAGTCTTCTTAACCCCACCAACACTGTATAATGTGCTACCAGCATTACATGTTAAACTTCTACCAGGCTCAATAACTACCTTAGTTAAATCTAAACCGAAATTATTACTTTCACGTTCAACTACTTCTATATACTCTCTTAAAAATTCAGCAAGTTCAAAAGGTTTATCTTCTTCAGTATAATAAACTCCGAAACCTCCACCTAGATTAAGAACACTTATAGTTAAACCTAATCTTTCTTGAACTTTTTTCGTAAATTCCATAACCACTTTTACAGCTTCAAAAAATGAAGTTTTCTCAAAAATTTGTGATCCGATATGTGAGTGGAATCCTACAAAATTAAGATTACTTTGATTATTAATATCTGCGATTAACTCATAAATTGTTTCATCGTATACTGAGTAACCAAATTTTGAATCATCTTTTGATGTTTTGATGTATTCATGAGTATGAGCGTCGATTCCTGTATTAATTCTTAATAATACGTCTACTCTATTTCCACTCTCTCTTACGATTTCATTAATCATTTCATATTCATAGTCATTATCTATGACGATAGTTCCTACACCAACTTCAAGAGCATATTGTAGTTCCTCGCGAGTTTTATTATTTCCGTGGAAATAAGCTTTCTTCATATTATATCCAGCTTTGTACGCTGTATGAATCTCTCCAAGTGACACTACATCAACACCTAAGCCCTCTCTACTTGCAATTCTTAATACTTCTAAACAACTAAAAGCTTTCGATGCGTAAAGAACTTCTGTATTGAACTTAGAACTTTTAAAATTATTAATAAAAGTTCTACATTGGTTCACTAACATATTCTCATCATAAACATAAAGCGGTGTCCCATATTGAGCCTTTAACTCACTCACCCCAACGCCTGAAATATTCAGTTCACCATTTTCTACCGTCATACCATCAAATAATCTCATTACTTTCTCCTTCATAAAATGTTATAAAAAATAGACTACAAGAACAAAAGGTCCTTGTAGTCTAGCTTATAATTCTATCCTATTCCTCTTGCCCTTATTATAAAAAGCTCACCATGAAGAAAATGGGCATTTTCTAATGACAGTGCTATGCCTATTCGACATAACCCCAGTGAAATAAATCACTTCGGCGATGCTACCTTTTAAATTAGTCATCGCGGCCTCTTTTTATAATACTTATCTATTTACGTTGTATAAATAATATCATGTTTTAAAACTATTGTCAATAGTTTTCAGAAAATTTTTATAATATTCTAGTTTTGGTGTTTACATATACACAATTAGTATTGGTTGTAATTACTCTTTAAAACAACTATAATATACTCATATTAAAAGAAGATTGCACAATATACTCTTCTTAATATAAAAATAAAGGATTATAAAATATGATTGAATTCACAAAAAATGACGACTTAAATAAAATTATCAATGATAATGACATAGCGATTATTCAATATGGCACTGCTACATGTATGCCATGTCACTCAATAAAAAACAGAATTACTACTTGGCAAGAAGATCACAAAGACGTCGTAGCATACTACATTTCATTAGAAGAAAATATGGAAATTGCTGCACAACGTGGTATTCTCTCTTCACCAACTGTAGAAGTATATATCGAAGGAAGACTATCTATTCAAAAAAGCGGCTACTTCAGTCTAGATGAAATTCTAGAAAAAGTAAGCACTGTAAGTGAACAAATGAAATAAAAAATAAGAGCGATTCAAAGTTATTTTTTTCGAATCGCTCTTATTGTTAATTATTAATTATTTTGCTAATATATCTACAAGTTCTTCACCTAATAATAGTTTTACATCGTTTATATCAACAATTCTAAAGCCTTTGATTTTTGATTCCAGTTGTCTTACTGACTTAGTCACACTAGATGTATCGATAAGTAATATCTTTTCATAGTCAGGTACTTTTTCTTCTGCTCTCTTAAGAAATCTCATAACATGTTCAGGATGTAAATATGTCTGACCTTTATATGATTTTATTTCTACTACATATTTCTTACCATTCTTTTCAAGACATAGATCAAAATCCCTACTTCTATTTTTTAGTTCTTGAACATCATAACCAACTTTTCTAAATGCATATGCAAGCAATAACTCTTTACCCATTGGTGAAGCTAATTTTTCTAAGGCTACAAGTAATGGTTTTGGTTTAATCTTAATAATAGCTTTCCTCAACCCCTCAGGATCTTTTGAAGAGAGTTTCAGATTAAATCCAATTATATAATCTTCTACTATAGCAAAATGTCCATGTGCTATACAATTTCTAATAGCTGTTAGTAAAGCATTAATTTTTGAAAAAGTAGTATACTTCGCAACTATTATTTTTTGACAATTAGGACAAATATTCCCCTCAAAAAATTTCCAATCATCATTACTTATTACATCCTTTGAACCTATCCACTTCACATCACGACTTTCATTCATTCCCATTTGATCCATAACATAGGTAAATGAAAATTCATCATATATCTTATCAGAAACTAATTCATTTTTAATAGATTGATATGAATCAATATTAGGAGTATACCAAAGTAAATTTTTTATTACCTTATCCATATCATCTGAAAGCTTAATCGGTCTAGGGCTGTGTTCTATTTTATAATCTAGCTCTTTTCTATTGCCGCAACATCTTTTAAACATATCCTTCTCCTCAATCGTATTTAAAGACAAAAAATAACCATCTTTATACTTTGACCGAGTAAGATAGTTATTTAAAAAATTATTTTCTTGAGTCGCCGTCTTTAAAACGGTATCCTCTTTATAAACTTATTTTATCATAAATAAATTTATAAAGCAATTATTTTACAAGATTACAAAATCAAACAAACGATTAGTCGTTTATTTTAAAATGTCACATACTGAAGAAAATATTACGAATAATTTATTCTACAACTACTATAATTTCTACGAACGTAATGAGTTAAGAAATTATTAGTAAAGTCAATACACCCGACTACCCTTACTTTTCAAATACTAATATAAATCTATATTAATTTTGTTAGCTAACTTTTTCTATATTATTTTACTATTTTTTCTCCACAGCAAACCTACTCGCTAATTTATAGACTTGTTTTATTTCTTTTGTTTCTAAGTTCCAAGTTCTCAATTCTTCTTTTATTAGTTCTGGAAATTTTCTACTTATATCTCTTAATGCATTCCCTACTGATTTTCTTACATATTCACTAGCATCTTCTTTTAATGCTCCTAGTCTTTTTATTGCTTCTTGTGGATTTTCTTTAAAATATGGTCTACTAGTCCATATTCGTAATCCTTCTGTGACAGCCCTTCTAGTATTTGGATTATCAGAACTTAGCCATTCATCAATTACAGGTATTGCATTTTCATATCCTATATTTTTACAATATTTATCAAATGATTTCGCTAATACCTCTTGCACTCTCCAATTTTCATCTTTAGATACTTCATCTCTCATAAAAGTTAAAATATCACTATCATCAGATAAGTATCCAAAGAGAAATACACCGTACATTCTAACTTGATATACTATAGACTCATAGGATAAGAAAGCTAACTTCTTAATATAAACTCTATCATTATTTTTATAGTCAGCTAAGGCTCTTTTCTCTTCTTCCTTGAATCCACTCTTTATTAATGAGAATTCTTGCTCTAGGCTTTTAATATGTTCTTTCAAATTTATTCACCACCATATTATTCCTAAAAAAAGCATATAGAATGTTAGACACTCTATATGCTTAAGGATGATTTGCTAAAATTAGTTGTTAGCTTTTAAGAAATCAACAGTTTTTTGGATTACTAACTCACCACGTAAGTCTTCAACACTAATACGTTGTTTGATTCCTTCTTCAGTCATGTTGTACATAGTAGCAAGTTCTTTAACTTCTGCATCGATATCAGCGTCTGTTACTTCAACTTTTTCTACTTCAGCGATTTCACCTAATACGAATGAAGTTTTGATTTTGTTTTCTGCGTCAGATTTCATTTCAGCTTTAAGTTCAGCTTCCCCTTTTCCTGTGAATTGTTGGTATAAATCAAATGATAATCCTTGACGAGATAAGTTTCCAGTGAATTGTTCAAACATAGAGTTAACTTCTTGTTCTACTAATTTTTCTGGTACAGAAAGTTTTGCATTTTCTACAGCTGTAGAAATTACTTTATCAGAATAAGATTTTTCTGCTAAGTTTTCTTTTTCTAATTTGATTTCTTCTTTTAATTTTCCTTTGTATTCAGCTACTGTTGAAGCTGCTTCTTTAGAAAATTCTTTAACGAATTCGTCAGTTAATTCTGGTAAAACTTTTTCTTTTACGTCGTGAATTGTAACTTCGAATTTAGCTTCTTTACCAGCTAAGTCAGCTACTTGGTAGTTTTCTGGGAATGTTACGTTAACTTCTGTGTCAACTGGTGCAACTTTTCCTTCTAATTGTTCTTCGAATCCAGGGATGAATGAACCTGATCCTAATTCTAATTCGTAACCTTTAGCTTCTCCACCTTCGAAAGCTTCATCTCCGATGAATCCTTTAAAGTCGATAACTACGATATCACCTTTTTTAGATTCTCCTTCTTTGATTTGCCATTCAGCTTGACGGCTTAATAAGCTATCTAATCTTTCTTCTACATCAGCATCAGTTACTTCTACTGAGTCTTTTTCTAATCCAAGGTTTTTGTATTCACCTAATTCAACGTTTGGTTTAACAGTAACAACTGCTTCGAATTTAACACCTTCTTCTTTGCTGATTTCTTTAACATCGATATCAGGCATAGCTAATGGTGAAACTTCTAATTCGTCGATAGCTTTAGTGTAAGCTCTTGGTAATACATAATCAACTGCATCTTGGTATAATGCTTCTTCACCGTACATTTTGTTGAATACGGCTCTTGGTAATTTACCTTTTCTGAATCCAGGTGCGTTAACACGTTTAACTGCACGTTTGAATGCTTGGTCTAATCCTTTCGCAAATTCTTCTTTTGTTGCTGAAAAAGCGATAACTACTTTTCCATCTTCTTTATTTAAAATTTGTGACATTTATTTTTCCTCCAAAAATACTTTTAAGTATCATCAAAAATGTTAGTATAAAAATACTAAAAACTCTTGATTAATTATATAGTAAATAGCGTAAAAAGTCAATAATTACACATCTAAATTATTGTTTTCAAAAGTAATTTCCATACTTTCAAAAAATTTTCTAACTATAGATAATTTAATACTAAATTACAAAAAAATTGTAATACTTCTTGCTTTTTTATTATCTACCTACTATTTTTTTACTAAATTCTTTTATCAATTTATCATTTTCTCTAAAGTTTGGATAATATTTTCCTAACAATGCATAAAATCTAGGTGTGTGATTTGTTTCTAGTAAATGAGTAAGCTCATGAACAACTATATGCTCTAGACACTCAATCGGATATTTTATAAGTTCATAGTTTATCCAAATTCTTTTAGCTTCAATATTACAAGTTCCCCAACGGGTTTTCATCTTTTTGATTCTTAGTTGTTCAGCGTGGACACCCATGATTTTTTCGTATTTATTACTAAACTCTAAAGCTTTGTTATAAAGAACTTTTCTCAGATAACTTGTAACTATTTGCTCTCTGTCTTGATCTTTATCCTTTATAACTAAAATAATCTTATCATCGGATAATTTTACTACATTTTTATTCCCTAATCTTACTTCTAAAACAAATTCTTTTCCGAAAATAATATGTTTTTCACCAGTTACATACTGTTTTACAGTATAGCCATTCGTTAATATGTTGTTTCTTCTTAAATTAATTTCATCGATATTGTCTCTAATTAATTTTTTAATAAGATAGTTAGGTGTTCTTGGCGGGGCACTTACTACTACATCGGCATTTTTCTCGACTTTTAAATAAATGTTTTTCATGTTTTTTCTGTATTTAATCATAACGACTAAATCATCCACATTTATTACTTTTTGCATACTACCCCTCCTTTATTTCTTATTATTTTAGCTCATTACCAACTAAAGCAGTCCCAACTCGAATATGAGTAGCTCCTTCTTCAATCGCAATTTTATAATCATTACTCATACCCATAGATAAAAACTCACACGGTGCATATGGCAATTCAAGTTCTTTTACTTCATCACGAAGCTGTCTTAATTTTCTAAAACAATTACGCAACACATCTTCATCATCAACAAAAGGCGCCATTGTCATTAAACCTACAACTTTAATTTTTGAATATTGTTCTAATGATTTTATAAAATCTACTGTTTCATCCGCTGTTAATCCATGTTTACTTTCTTCACCAGAAACATTAACCTGCACGAAACAATTTATTTCTTTTTCTGCACGTTTTTCGATTTCCTTAGCTAAGCTATCTCTATCTAGAGCATGGAAATAATCTACCTCGTTAATAACATCACGTACTTTTCTAGTTTGCAAACTTCCTATTAAATGCCAAGCCTTATCAAAATATTTACTTTTTCTCTCAACATAATTTTGAGGACGATTTTCAGCAAAATCTGTAATTTTCGCTTCTATCGCTTCTTCAACTCTAGCATCTGTAACATATTTAGTTACAGCTATTAGTTTCACTTCATCGGCATTTCTACCGACTTTTTCACAAGTTTCAGCTATTTCTTTTGTTATAGTCTCAAAGTTTTCTCTAACGTTCATTTTCTCTCCTACTTACTCTATATTTAAAATACTTTATTCTAATTATAACATGATGTTTATTATTTTGTTATTAATTCAATAAAAAAAGACACCTATTAAATAGATGTCACAACAAGTAGTCGAACGGATTTGCACCGTCATCTCCCTTCTTAATTAAGAAGAACGTCTTCCTTTTTGAACTACTGCCCTACTTGTTACCCTAATTATATCAACTTTCTTTTCTCTATTCAAATTATTTCTATAGTATTTTACTATACTTTTTTTATTAAAAAATTGAAAGTAACAAGAAAACCTTATTACTTTCAATTTATTTTATTATTTTTTAGGTACTAGTTCCAATACTTTATCCTTAGGAATATTTCCTATAGATTCACTCGTATATTCTCCTTTTACCCATTTTTCTATTTGGTCATCATAATAATCACTCAAGAAATGACCACTTTGACCAGGTCCTACAATATGATGTCCAGTTTTAGTCTCAAAGTCATAAACAAATCTCCAAGAAGCGCCGTGATTTACAAGTCCTTCTTCGTTTTGTTTCGCTGCTTGAACTGTAACTTTAGAACCTGAAATAGGGTATTCTTTCGGATTTAAGAAAAATGCTAATAGTGCTGAAGATTTAGAAAGCGGATGTCTGAATCCTAATTTATGAGCCTCTCCCCATTTCCATTTAGATACATTTGTTCCATATTTCCCTTCTAGTTCCGTTATAGTTTCATTTAAACTATTAGTTAATACTTCTTGAAGACCATTTTTCTCCTCAATAAGATTTACTTTTTTACCATTTATGCTATCTCTAAGTATCTTATCTACATAACTTTCTTTATGTGGCATAAATTTATATACATCTGCTGACATCTTGTCTTTTAATATATAAGATTGGATTTTCTTCATCCACAGATCGAAAATTAAAGGAGCTGCTTCATCTTTCTCATCTACATTATTCCATGATTTTAGTTTATCAACTATTTCTTTTTTAGAAATTTTATCAACATTTATAGTTTTTAAGAAGTTTGGTAAAAACTCTTGTGCATATAGATTTTTTGTATCCATTTGAAGTTTCTTCATATCATCAACTGTTAAATTATTTTTCTTTGATAATACCTCATCGATTCGTGCTTTTCTATATGGTTGTGCCCAAACGTTTGAAGTATGATAATCAGTTTTCACAGTTTCAGTGTTTGCTGTCGCTATAAAACCTTCTTCTGGATTAACAAGCTTCGGCAATTTATCATAAGAGACATATCCACTCCAACCATAATCACTACTATACCCTGGAACAGGAAGATTACCATCACCTTTTTTCCTAATCGGCACATTCCCATTAGATTTATAAGCTATATTTCCTTCATTGTCTGCAAAAACAAAATTTTGAGCTGGTGCTTTGAATTTTTCCAATGATTTCTCAAATTCTTGCCAATTTTTCGCTTTATCTATATTTAAGATAGCTTCTAGTTCTTGTGTAGATTCGAGTGCTGTCCACTGCATTGAAAAACTCGTATCTTTATTTCCTAATGGTTTCAACAGTTGATCAATTATTGGACCATGCTTCGTATTTACAACCTCAAAATCAACAGCGTCTTTTCCTTTTACTTTTATTGAATACTTATCAACTTTAGCATCATAGTATTCATTATCATACTTAAATTTATACGGATTATTCTCTTGTCGTTTTTCAATATAAAGATCTTGAACATCTGGTCCAAAATTCGTAACTCCCCATGCGATATGTTCGTTATGACCAAGAATAATACCCGGTACCCCTGGGAAAATGACTCCTGAAACTTTGTTATTCGGTGTTGAAAGCGACATCTGATACCAAACTGATGGAGTACCTAACCCTAAGTGAGGATCATCTGCTAATAATGGCTTACCAGATTTAGTTTTCTTACCAGAAACAACCCAATCATTGCTACCATTTTCCATCGGTGGTCGCTCAGTCTTAGCTGTATTCTTATCTATGCTCACATCTATACCTTGATTCGCTTTTATAATCTCTTCAGTATCTTTATTTTTTGAGAAACTTTCAGGAAGTAACTGTTTTAGATTTTCTTCACCTAAATTATTTAAAATCCAATTATTAAACCCTAAATGATCCCAGTGTCCACCTAAATCATAAGCCATATACTTCCCAACTGTTAATGAATCAATAGGACTCCAATTTTCCGGAGAATATCCTAATAAAGAAAACTCATAAGGTAATTTATTATCTCTCTTAGCTTCTTCAATAAATGCATTTACTCCTTGAGCATAATTTTCTAATATTTTTTTAGCTTCTTCTGAGTAATCCTTATAAGATTCTTCTGCTGCTTTTCTTAAAGAAAAAACTAGAAATTTCTTATCATTTTCTAATGCGGCTTCACCAACTACTTCAGAAAGTCTACCACTCGCTTGTCTTCTCGCTAAATCCATCTGAAATAATCTATCTTGAGCATGAATATAACCCTGAGCTTTGTATAAATCACTATCATTTTCAGCTTCAACTGTAGGAATCCCATTTTTATCTCGAGATATTTTCACACTCTTATCTAATATCTTTAATTCTGTCTTCCCTTCTACTGTTGGTAAAGATTTATGAACAAAGTAATAACCATAACCTCCTACCAATAATAGCAAGGTTACTAACACTATTGCTAATCTTTTTAAAATCTTAATAACTTTATTTTTCATAAGTCCTCCTAAAAAATAAATTATACTAAGAATTATATTAGCTTTATCAACTTTTTGCAAACTAATATTTCCTAAAAAACCTCTAAATAAGTATAGTATTTTTTTCACTTTTATTTAATTATTATTATTTGATGGATACTCTCTATCTCCAAAAAACACTAACAATATAGATTGAATGTATTTT
>ERZ773038.1787-NODE-1787-length-11692-cov-8.248775_pt1 | contig 11692 bp, 10 predicted proteins | sample MGYA00511665_ERZ773038 | MGnify/ENA primary metagenome ERZ773038 (study PRJEB29015, sample SAMEA2737966) | human oral metagenome | biome: human oral; feature: human-associated habitat; material: dental | place: China | collected 2028 ... | reverse complement strand
CTTATGCCGATGCGCAACGCTATCGTCTAGGGGCAAATTATTATCAAATCCCTGTGAATGCCGCTAAATGCCCTGTAAATATCTATCATCGTGATGGTCAAGGTCGTATAGATGGCAATCATGGTTCTACAATTGGCTATGCTCCTAATAGCTTCGGAGAATGGGCTGAACAACCAGAATTTAAAAATCCTCCTCTCGACGTATCTGGCCCAGCCTACCAATATGACTTCTATGAAGACGACTCTGACTTCTTTACACAACCAGGTAAATTGTTCCGCCTCATGAGCCCTGAACAACAACAAGCCTTGTTTGATAACACCGCAGCGGCTATGAATGGTGTACCTGATTTTATTAAAGAACGTCATGCAAAACATTGCTACCAATGCGATCCAGCTTATGGTGAAGGCGTTGCTAAAGCATTGGGTATGGACATTGACTTTAGTGATGTAAAATAAGGGAATACATCCTATTTAAACAACAGAAAAGACAGTTAATCTAAACAATACTAACGATTGAAAAGAACTTTCTTAACTAATAACTCTCTTACATTTATATAAAAACAAATCTATAAAAAATCTAAATTCACACAAAAGTTTTATACACTGATACCAATTATCTTATAAACAAATAAAACCCTTTAAAGGGCCTTTGCTAATCACATCTAAGTTAAGAATCATCAAAGATGTGTAGTAAGGGCCCTTTTGCTGTGTTGAAAATATACAAATTTCAAAAGAATTTTAGTATAATTATGTAGAGTTATATGATGTATTAAAGTTGCACGTAATGTTATATGTGAATAGGAGGCAATTATGAAATCTAGTAGTTTGGCATGGTATGTGGCGGTGGCTTGCATTGGAGGAAGCCTTTGTGTGGGTTCTGTAGTACAGGCGAATTCTCCAAAGACGGTGAAAGTAAATAGCCCTGTTTCTGCTGCTGTTGTAACGCAGGCTCAACTAGCTCAACCTGTTACTGTTACAGTAGCTAAGAATGATGCAGCTAGTGCTGCAGCAAATAATACAGTAGCTAATAATGCAGTAGCTAACAGTGAATCGGCGAATGATGCGGCAACACAGGTTGAACAGGCAGCACTCAAGCAAAAGCAGCAGTACCAAGCTGACACAGAGACGATGGGGCTGTTATGGATGCGCACCTCTGCGGAGTACAGAGCACTAGCGTATCAAGGGTACAATGTGGCGATGAATGCCGTCAAAATGGCCGTTGTTGATCCATCTCATCAAAGAAAACCTTTAGCTATTGTTCTTGATGCGGACGAAACAGTAGTAGATAATACAAAACTGATGGGTGAAAGCATCGCCAATGGCAATGGTCGTTTTGATGCTCCTTGGTGGCGTCAAGCGGTGCATCAAGGAAAATCGCAAGCCATGCCTGGGGCCGTTGATTTCCTAAATGAAGTACATAAACAAGGGGTAGAAATCTTCTATGTTTCAAACCGCTACGCACCTGTAAACCTTGATGTAACGATACAGAACTTTAAAGAACTAGGATTCCCATCTGTTGATAAAGACCATGTACTACTATTCGAAAAAGACTCTGACAAACAACCTCGCTTTGATATGATTGCCAAAAAATATTATGTCGTTGTATACATGGGCGATAACGCCGGTGATTTTCCAATCGGTACAAAAGGCAAGACTTTAGCTGAAAGAAATGGCATCATCGATGCTCATAAAGAAGACTTTGGTACTACCTTTGTCGTATTTCCAAACCCTGCCTATGGATCTTGGGTAAGTGCATTAGCTAAAGGCTACCAAAACCTAAGCCCAGAAGAACAAAAACAAATAAATAACCAATACCTACAACAATAAGTTCGTACGAGATGACTATCACAATGAATTGATAAATAATGATGGCTGCGTGCGTTAAAAACCGAACTCTAAGCTGTAAGGACTCCTTGCGTATACTTTATTAAAAACGATATAATAAAGTGTACATGCGTCTATAGCTCAACCGGACAGAGCGTCAGTTTCCTAAACTGTAGGTTGGGGGTTCGATTCCCTCTAGGCGCACCAGTAGGATAGAGCTGCAGTTTCGCCTTAATACTCGTAAGAATCTATTAAGGTAGGGCCTTGTGCCGAAATCAAAGGACACAATTTATTTGTGTCCTTTTCCTCTTTATTCTTATTAGAATTCTACTATTAATAGAAAAATAATAGGGTTATTATAGTTGTTTGATTAAAGATAAAACAAATTGATGAATAAAAATTAGAAAGTATTGACATATAAGTAATACTGATATATTATGTAATTAGATTTTACCATAGCGAAAGGTTACAGAATCTACTAAAATAAGACTTTATGTCGAAATCACTACTATAAAGTAGTTATTAACAATAGTATATGTAAATTTTGTTAGTAGTACATATTACTAATGTTTTTTGTGTGGAATTTTGAGCACAGGTCTTATGATCTGTGCTCTTTTTGTTATTGATTTATTATAGCGAAAAGCTACAAAAGTGCTTAACTCCGTTGTTGAGGTTTTAGTACTCTGTAATTTTTCGCTATGATAAAACGCTGTATTGAACCTAACATCAAAATCATCTGTTTTAGTACTCTGTAATTTTTCGCTATGATAAAACTTATCTAAATCATTCAAACCTAACATCATGTTTTAGTACTCTGTAATTTTTCGCTATGATAAAACGATAAAAACTTTCTCTTTACAACAAAGATAGTTTTAGTACTCTGTAATTTTTCGCTATGATAAAACGACTTAGTTATTAATAGAACACTTGAAATTGTTTTAGTACTCTGTAATTTTTCGCTATGATAAAACTTAGTGCCAGCTGCCGCATCAGTTTCATGTGTTTTAGTACTCTGTAATTTTTCGCTATGATAAAACTCACTAATCGTAGGTAAAGGGTTCGGCACTGTTTTAGTACTCTGTAATTTTTCGCTATGATAAAACATAAGGTTCGTCCAACGATTGAAGGTGCAAGTTTTAGTACTCTGTAATTTTTCGCTATGATAAAACATTCAAGATAAAGATGTAGAAGTATTTGTAGTTTTAGTACTCTGTAATTTTTTGCTATGATAAAACCTTGTCCATTCCCCTCACCTCCTTTCACTGGTTTTAGTACTCTGTAATTTTTCGCTATGATAAAACTAATAGTCCACCTGTTTGTGGAATTACTCCGTTTTAGTACTCTGTAATTTTTCGCTATGATAAAACTACATTTAATTTATACATATGAACATGAACGTTTTAGTACTCTGTAATTTTTCGCTATGATAAAACACTCATATTAGCACCACTAGCTGTGGCCGCGTTTTAGTACTCTGTAATTTTTCGCTATGATAAAACTGACTGCCGTCAATTTGTAAGCTTTGCAAGGTTTTAGTACTCTGTAATTTTTCGCTATGATAAAACGTGCTGCACGAGGATAATATCACCTACTGTGTTTTAGTACTCTGTAATTTTTCGCTATGATAAAACGTACGTAGCTCGTAATAATCTACATCCGCAGTTTTAGTACTCTGTAATTTTTCGCTATGATAAAACTTTGTTTGAGTGTTAATTCCTCTTTTGCTTGTTTTAGTACTCTGTAATTTTTCGCTATGATAAAACTGTTATGCTTTTCTGCGATTTCTGCGATTGGTTTTAGTACTCTGTAATTTTTCGCTATGATAAAACTTGATTGAGATTTTGCATAATTTAGATGTTGTTTTAGTACTCTGTAATTTTTCGCTATGATAAAACCGGTTCACCAGCTACTTCATCCTCACACCAGTTTTAGTACTCTGTAATTTTTCGCTATGATAAAACGCGCCAGATACTTTACAGATTTAGAAAAGTCGTTTTAGTATTCTGTAATTTTTCGCTATGATAAAACGTATACTAATGGATCAAGAAATTGTTGTTCGTTTTAGTACTCTGTAATTTTTCGCTATGATAAAACTTACTATCCCCTCTAAGCTCTGCATCAGCAGTTTTAGTACTCTGTAATTTTTCGCTATGATAAAACGCATTCCTAAAGGTGTAGTGCCTGCTACATGTTTTAGTACTCTGTAATTTTTCGCTATGATAAAACATGTTGTTACAACCTACTGCGTAAATAATTGTTTTAGTACTCTGTAATTTTTCGCTATGATAAAACAGGCTGCACAACGTCATAATCAATTTAACTGTTTTAGTACTCTGTAATTTTTCGCTATGATAAAACTATCTGGCGACACCTTGCACATCGTTGATTGTTTTAGTACTCTGTAATTTTTCGCTATGATAAAACGCTTTTCATTAGCAAATAACTTCGCCTGCAGTTTTAGTACTCTGTAATTTTTCGCTATGATAAAACGACACACGAGCTTCAATTCGTTTAATTTCAGTTTTAGTACTCTGTAATTTTTCGCTATGATAAAACATATTACTATTAGTCTATCTTTTACCGAATGTTTTAGTACTCTGTAATTTTTCGCTATGATAAAACATCTCGTTAATGAGCTTATCGATTTGGCCCGTTTTAGTACTCTGTAATTTTTCGCTATGATAAAACACGCTTTCACTCCAGATGATACTAACATCAGTTTTAGTACTCTGTAATTTTTCGCTATGATAAAACTCATGGGGTGTACTAGTCTTGAGCAGGCCTGTTTTAGTACTCTGTAATTTTTCGCTATGATAAAACAGATCTTAGCCAGCAGCATAACAACGTAGAGTTTTAGTACTCTGTAATTTTTCGCTATGATAAAACATTGAGGTCGCAACAAATTGGACTGGCGATGTTTTAGTACTCTGTAATTTTTCGCTATGATAAAACGGCAGAATATGCTGGAGGACCAGCAATCATGTTTTAGTACTCTGTAATTTTTCGCTATGATAAAACAGATTATCTACAACCTTAACTATATCCATGCTTTTAGTACTCTGTAATTTTTCGCTATGATAAAACAAATAGAACCAATCAAAGCGCTAATACCTTGTTTTAGTACTCTGTAATTTTCGCTATGATAAAACACTCCATAGAGTTTCTCTAAGCACGGAACGGTTTTAGTACTCTGTAATTTTTTGCTATAGAAATTTCAAATTAAGAATATCCACTTGTACAAGGTTTTAGTACTTTATGATTTTTACTTATGATAAATCTAGAGTAATAATAAAGCATAAATTTTTTCTAGTTACGATAATTTTGTGTATTTAATTAGAGTCTTAATTCTTAGGGGAGGGTACATATGGGATATATACTAGGGTTAGATATCGGGGTTGCTTCTGTTGGTTATGCAATTATTGATGAAAATTATAATGTCCTAATTAGTGGGGTAAGACTATTTCGTGAGGGTACGGCAGAAGATAATGTAGCACGCAGGGGATTTAGAAGTAGTCGTAGAAGTGTGAGACGTAGTCGGCATAGATTGGATCGATTAACAGAACTTTTATCAAGTGTACTAGGTGTAAGTGGAGTTCAATCTTATACAAATCTCTATGAAGTTAGGGTTAGAGGTCTCAGCAATAAGCTTTCGCCGGATGAGTTGTTTGCCGCAATTATTCAACTAGCAAAACATAGGGGGATATTCTATCTAAGTCCAGAGGATCTTGTCACTGAGGATGGTAGTAATCAGAGTTCAGCGGATATTATCCGTGTTAATGAGAGTAAACTTAAAGAGGGAATATATCCTTGTCATGTTCAGTTAGAGAAGTTGAATACTACTGGAACTGTACGAGGCATTGAAAATAAGTTTACTCATGAATCGTACCGGAATGAATTAATCAAGCTTCTTGAAGTTCAATCGGCATTTTATCCCAAATTAGAAGAGATAATAGATGATGTTTTATGTATATATGACTCTAAACGTGAATATTATGAGGGTCCAGGTAGTTATAAAAGCCCCACACCTTATGGAAGTTATCAATTAGATGAAAGCGGTAATGTTATTAAGATTAACCTAATTGATAAAATGCGTGGTAAGTGTACGTATTTTACTGATGAATTGAGAGCTCCTAAATGGAGTTATAGTGCATGTTTATTTAATTTGTTAAATGATTTAAATAATTTAACGATTCAAGGTGTAAAGATAACTGAACTTCAGAAACAAGAGTTGATTAGAGATTATGTAAATAAAGGTAAATCAGTAACGCTTCCTGCCATTGCAAAGATTTGCGGTGTTAAGAAGGAAGATATTTTTGGCTTTCGTATAGATAAATCAGAAAAACCGATCTTTACAAAATTCGAAGGCTATAATGAATTATTAAAAATTGCAAAATCTGTTAATGAAGAAACTACTATTGAAGGGAAGAAGCAATTAGTAGATGATATTTCTGAAATCTTAACTAAAGAAAAAAGTATAGATACTAGAGTAAAGAAATTAATAGATGATTTAAAACTGTCTACTAGTTTAGCAAAAGAAATTGCAAAATCAGGAGGGTTTACTACATATCATTCTTTGTCATTTAAGGCTATTAATTTGATTCTAGAGGATTTATTAAAAACTAGTAAGAACCAAATGGAGTTATTTACTGGTGCTGGTATAAAACCTTATAATCATAATTTTAATAAGGGCCATCAGTTAAGTGCTAATTTATCTGATTGGATTGTTTCACCTGTTGTTAAACGCTCTATTAATGAAACGATTAAGGTATTTAATGCATTACGTAAATATCTTAAAGTTAGATATGGTGATGATGCTGAGTTTAGTGATGTAGTAGTAGAGTTGGCACGAGAAAAGAATAGTCAAGAGAAGAAAGACTTGATTAAGAAAATTCAGAAGGCTAATGAGGAAAAACGTTATAAAATCATGGAGCTTGTTGAAAACAGGAAGCTAACGAGTGCAGAGTTTGAGCGTATTAGTTTGCTGTTAGAGCAGGATTTTAAATGTGCATATTCTTTAGAGCCTATAGAGTTATCTGATGTGTTTAAAGTGGGTCTTTTAGAAGTTGATCATATTATCCCTTTATCTATATCTCTAAGTGATGCTCAATCTAATAAGGTGCTTGTCTATCAAAGAGAAAATCAAGCGAAAGGACAACGTTCACCATTTCAATACTTCAGTAGTGGTAAGGCAAAAATAACTTTTGAAAGCTTTAAAGAATATGTTACTAAAAACTTGAATTTTAGTAATGCTAAAAAGCGGAATTTATTATATCTTGGAAATCCAATTGAAGATGTGAAAGGCTTTATTGACCGCAATTTAGTAGATACACGTTATGCGTCTCGTGAAACATATAATTTATTAAAATCCTTTTTTGATTATCACCAGATAAATACTAAGGTTAAAGTTATAAATGGTTCTGCTACAAGTTATTTTAGAAAAAGAGCGTACTTACCTAAAAATAGAGATGAAACATATGCTCACCATGCTCAAGATGCTATGATTATTGCTGGATTTGCTAATACGAAACTAATGAAGTTTTTCTCCAAAATAGGTGCATTTTCTGAGAGTTTAAATAATAAGGACTCTATTGCAGAGGTAGATGGCAACATTATTAACTCTGAGACCGGTGAGGTGCTAGAACAAGAGTTATTTGATAAATCAGAGAATGTGTCTAACTATATTAAATTCTTAAAACGTATTGAAAGTATAGAACCGTTATATTCTCATAAGGTAGATCGTAAACCTAATAGAGCTTTATATGATCAACAAATAAAAGCTACACGAAGTTTCGTAGAGGGGAATAAAGAAACGACCTATGTTATTACTAAATATAGTGATATTTATAATACCGGAACAGGGAATTCTGGGGCTAAGCTAAAAAAACGGATCTTAGAATCTCCAGAGGATTTATTAATGTATCATCATGATACTAAAACTTTTGATATTTTTCTAAAGATTGTAGAACAATATGGAGAAGAATCCAATCCATTTGCTGCGTATAAAGAGGACCATGGACCGATTCGTAAATATTCTAAAAAAGGCAATGGGCCAATTATTGAATCTGTTAAGTTCCGAGATAAGCAATTAGGTTCTCATCGTGTCAACAAGAAACAAGATGGACATAATAAATCAGTATTTTTGAAGATAAAGAGCTTGCGGACAGATGTGTATCAAGATGGAGATAATTATCTTGTGCTTAATGTTCCTTATGATATGGTTTGTTTTATAAATGGTAGATATATAATTAATCAAGACAAATATTATAAGTCAAAACAAGCTCAAAAAATCTCTGATTCTGCTAAGTTTGTAATGTCTTTATATCGAGGTGACTATATAACCTATGAAGAGCATGGTGAAATAGTAGAATGTATTTTTAAATGCATTAATAATGAGAAGATGCATAGAATAGAAATTTCTTATGTGAATCGACCAACTGATAAGCAGGTTATGAAGGGGATAAAGACAAGTATTAGGAATTTGATCAAATATAACGTTGATGTATTGGGTAATAAATATAAAGTTACAAATGAGAAATTAGAGTTTGATGTTACGATTTAATGTTGCAGGGAGAGCACATTATGGGGTGGCGAACAATTATTATTGAACAGAGCCAACAGGTCTCATTACATTTAGATAATTTAAAAATTAGAATGCTTGAAGGGGACTATTTAGTCCCCTTACAAGATATTAGTGTAGTTATTTTTAATAACTATAAATTAAATGTTACAACGCAATTATTATGTAAGATGAGTCGGTATCAAATTTGTGTAATCATTTGTGAAAAGAATGGATTACCATCTGTTGTCATGAACCCTATAGCAGGAAATTATGTGACATTTAAAAATCAAGAAACACAACTGAATATGAATCCATCTAGACCAGGTGATTTATGGAAAGCAATTATTGAACGCAAGATTAATAATCAAATGTTTGTTTTGGATCATTATTCATTGTCATTAGATACAATTGAGATAATGGAATCTTTAAGAGATACAATTCAGCCGTTTGATGCGGAAAATCATGAAGGTATTGCTGCAAAAGTTTATTTTAAAGCTTTATTTGGTATTGGTTTTATTCGTGATCGAGAAGAGGGAGATTCTATCAATAATGCTTTGAATTATGGATACTCTATTATTAGAGCCCTTATGGCAAGAGCATTAGCTGCTAAAGGTCTTATATTATCAATAGGGATAAAACATCATAATATATATAATCACTTTAATCTCGTTGATGATTGCATGGAAATATATAGGCCCATCATAGATGATTGGGTCTATTCTTGTATTTATCTGCCTGAAGTTCTATTTTCAAGAGATATAAAACTTAATTTAATTACTATGCTTTCTGAGCGTACGGTACGTCATCAAAATATATCTTATTCAATAGCAGATTCAATGAATAGATTTGCAGATAGCTTCGTTCGATGTATGACTGATGATAATGAAGTATTAGATTTACCATTATTAGATATATGATATTGGTGTGTGAAATGAATAGGTACAGAATGGTGAGAGTATTAATAATGTTTGATTTGCCTATGGATGATACTATTGCAGTTCGTCATTATACCCAGTTTAGGAAGTTTTTGATACGGCAAGGGTATTTTATGATTCAGTATTCTATTTATTGTAAGATTATGCCTAATCGGGATGGTGTAAAGGCTCATATTGAATATATTAAGCGCTATTTGCCTCCAGATGGGGCTGTATATGTTTTGCAAGTTACAGAGAAGCAGTATCAAGGTATGAAACTATTAACTGGGAAGAAACAAATTATCGAAGAGAAGTTAACGATTGATAAAACTATCATTTTCTAGGAGGTGTCTATGAATGGTGAATTGGTATTATCAGGGTATAGACTTTTTGAACCAGTCCATATTAACTTACAGACTATAACAATTGTGGTACCACAAGATGATTTCAGGACCGTACCGGTTATATTTGATTTTATAGAACGATATTTTGATAAAAGGAGATTCTCCCAACAATACCCATTTAATACATTGAATCTTAATAATAGTGTATGTAGAGATGATGAGTTTGAAATTTTGTATATTCCTTCAAGAGTAGATTCAACAGAGCTTTTTAAGATTGCAAAAAAGAGTTTGTTAGGTAAGATAACTGAGAAAATCTATAAAGAAGTTTCAATATCTGAACGGGAAAAATGCTTTAATCAGTTGAATTCTGTAATACTTTCGCCAATTAATGAATTGTTATCTCGTTATAATTTAATATGCGAGAGTAATATGAATGATTTTTGGAGCTTTAGTAAGATTATAAATGTACTATCTAATAATATGGAACTATATGGTACGTTTGATGAACGATCGCAGTATGACTTGAAATATATGCTAGTAGATTTATTTGCTGAGCTAGATATAGAAAAGAAGAAGCTACTCCTATTAGATTTACCTGAACAAGGCTTATCAACAGAAGAATTTCACTCTTTGTTAGGCTATCTTAATAAAAAATGTTTAAATATTGATAATGCTATAGTTTATACACAATCTAGTGCTATTACTAATATATATGAGAAGCCTTTGTGCTATCATATAGTTAAAGATAATCAAATATGGGGAATGGATGATTACGATGAAATTGAAGTTTTATTGCTAGAGGATAGTGAATCTATAAATTTATTGGAGAAAGAGCGTCGGTTTATAAAAAGCTTGTTTAATCGTAGTCTATTTGAAACAGATTATAAAGAGATTAGTGATTTATTTTTTAGTAAATAAGTTGAATTTTAAAATATAGTAAATAGAGTGAGTATATATGAGCATTTACAATTGGATTCAAGAAAAGCTTTTTGACAATTACGAAGAGTGGCGTATGAAAAGTCCCGATTATAATCGAAACGGTTTTAACATAGTTGGCATAGATAATACATTAAAGGCCATGCATGATGGATTTTTCATGTACATGGAGCTATATCCGCCTCATGCTATCGATGGTTGCACTGCGATGAAGGCTCGTGTAGGGAAAACGCAAGATGCAGTAGATATATTCCTGGACATCGATAGTAAAACTTATCGTATGGCTGATGTAAGTTATCCAGATGCGGTGCAGATGATGCGGGCTTTTGTGAAAAAGCGGAGATTGCCTGATCGTAGTTTATATGTAGAAGTAGAGAGTCTAGATTTAGAACAGATGCGATCGACATTTACAGAGCTAGCAATATTATTACTAGGCGATGTAAAACAAGCTAAATCTTTTATGTCCAAGGCAAAATTACATTCTATGGAGAACTTAGAAGATAACTGGTGGAACCTCTATGAGAAATTGCTATTTAAAGGATATGCCGTAGAGCTAAGCTGTAAAAGTGAATTAGAGGATTTTTTTCATAATGTGCAGAAGTTAATACGTAGTAAGGCTTTAGATACTAGGGAAGACCTGACTTTTGATACAGCTGCATTCGATGACAGTCAATGTATTATGGATTGGAGTGCTCAACTTAATTCCACTTGGAAAAACCATAAGTTAGTAGGCATGGACATCGGTACAGATAGTTTTGTGCTTATGGTACTTTCAAATGAGGAATTCAAAACAGCCCAAGAACTAGCAAAAGAGCTGTTACATAGAATCGATGTAGCTGAACGCTTGTGATGAAATAGCAAATCTTAACAATCGACCGTTTGCACGGTATAAATGTTATGAATAGGAGAGAGTCATATGAGTATTGTACGTTTGCCAGAATATGAAGCAGAGTTTGAATCTGAAGTATTTGAAATCTATGCATTACCGCATAGTGATGCGCATGGGGCTAGTCCTTATTTAGAGAAGTACCATAGACCACTGGTGTCTACTGATGCTATCCTAGATACTCGAACTGGCGTGCTTGACCGTAGCGAAGGCATTTTGACGTGGATTAT
>ERZ773038.1786-NODE-1786-length-11701-cov-9.110854_pt1 | contig 11701 bp, 4 predicted proteins | sample MGYA00511665_ERZ773038 | MGnify/ENA primary metagenome ERZ773038 (study PRJEB29015, sample SAMEA2737966) | human oral metagenome | biome: human oral; feature: human-associated habitat; material: dental | place: China | collected 2028 ... | reverse complement strand
AGGGATAGAAATAGACAGAGTAGTTTTGTCTAATTTTCCAATCGATATTGTAGCCCTCTAATAAATGGAACGGAAAATCGCGCAACGGTCTTGTAGCTATGTCAAGGTGTCCTACAGTTGGTTCCATATCTAACAGATACCGTAGTGGAACGGTAAACACCTCACCTACCTCATCGATATTCGGTTTGAATTGACCGGTATGCAGTCGTACTGCTACGGCATATAGTTTTACACCTATGGCGGATACTAAACAATCTAAATTACCAAGTAGTTCAATTTTGTCTAACCCTATGCCTAGTTCCTCAGAGCATTCACGCATGGCAGCATAAGCACCGCTTTTATCATTAGGTTCACAGTGACCACCGGGAAAGCTGATTTCACCCGGTTGACGTCGCAACGTATTGCTACGTACGGTAAACACCACATGATCCTCTCCATCAATTTCTAATAATGGTACAGCTACTGCCGCAGTTATAACATCAATATCGGTAAGAACAGTATGTTCCCGCTGCTCTAAAAAGTTAGTTAATTTTTTATCCATATTATATAATCCTCTTACAAGTCAATATGATCCGCTTACAAATAATATTTAGCTTTATGGTATATGAATTAAGGTTTTATGTTTCAAGTTCATTTTTATATTTACTTTCATTATACATTAGCTTGTAAAAGATAATCACTAACTTATAGATAGTAAAATATCAATATCATAGATAGAAAAAAACTGTGACGGGGTTTCTGCACCCCATCACAGTTTTATATGAAGTTAAAATTTAGTTAAATATATTAAGTTAAATTAGTTAAATTTAATTTTCACAAATTTGCGTTTACCTACTTGAAGAATCATGCCGTCTTCAAGAGTAATATTTTCTTCGCTATATTTTTCACCATTTACTTTGAAAGCACCCGCCTTAATAGAGCGACGAGCTTCACCATTGGATGCGGTCAAACCGGCATCTGTACAGAACTGCGGTACAAAGATTGGTGCTGCTGGCGCATCCATAGCATATTCGGGAATATCCGTAGGCATAGCGCGTTGTTGGAATACGCGTTTGAATTCCTCTTCCGCCTCTAAAGCCGCTTCTTCACCATGGTACAAACGAACGATTGTGCGTGCTAACTGCATCTTCGCATCACGAGGATGCAATTCACCGGATTCAAGTCGCGTTGTCATGTCTTCCTGATCTTCGATAGACATATCGGTAACAAGCATGAAATAACGCATCATCAATTCATCAGGAATGGACATTGCTTTGCCGTACATTTCTTTTGGCTCTTCATCGATACCGATGTAGTTTCCTAAAGATTTACTCATTTTTTGAACGCCATCAAGACCTTCCAATAACGGCATCGTGATAACCACTTGCGGTTCTTGACCTTCTATTTCTTGTAGATGACGGCCCATTAACAAGTTGAACGTTTGGTCTGTACCGCCAAATTCAACATCTGCATGTAATGCGACGGAATCTTGACCTTGCATCAATGGATACATGAACTCATGAACCCCGATAGGACGACCTTCTTTAAAGCGCTTATTGAAATCATCACGTTCCATCATTCGCGCAACCGTATAAGAAGCAGCCAAGCGAAGTACATCGGCAAAATTCATCTGTTCCAACCATTCACTGTTATCGCGAACGATGGTTTTTTCAGGATCTAAGACCTTAAAAATCTGTGCTTTATATGTTTGTGCATTTTCCAGCACCTGCTCTTTCGTAAGTGGCGGACGAGTTACACTTTTACCGGACGGATCGCCGATACGGGCCGTGAAGCCGCCGATAACGATCACAACCTGATGACCGAACTCTTGGAATAAACGAAGTTTACGGAGCGGCACGGTATGGCCCAAATGAATATCCGGTGCAGTTGGATCTAAGCCCAACTTTACAACTAAAGGTTTATTCTCCTTGATAGATCTTTCTATTTTTTTTACGAGATCTTGTTCGTTAATTAAATCCGCTACGCCATGTTTAATTTGACGCACTTGTTCTTGAGCACTAATCATAACAATCCTCCTAGAAATACTATTTTATAAGTATACCATTAACTATAAACTTTCACAATTATATATAGTATTGGTTTGATGCAATTTATGATATAATATTTACAACTGCGTAATAGATTTTACGTTATATTTACTAAGGAAAAAAGAGGTGACTCTATGAGTAACAACTCAAATACGAGAGCTCGCCGCCGCACATCAGGCGGCAGCAGTTCTGAACAGAAGAAAACCAATAGAAAACGTTTCTTTTGGATTATCACTCTTCTCATAATACTCATCGTAGCGGGTGGTGGTTGTGGTTTTATCAGTGCCACACTATCAAATTTACCGGATGTCTCAAACGTAAGACCTTCTGCATCATCTCAAATTTATGATGTTCACGGTAATCTCATCACTACAGTCCATTCAGTGGAAAACAGATTACCGGTACCACTCAAAGATGTACCGAAAGATCTACAGGATGCTTTCATCGCTACAGAAGACTCTCGTTTCTATTCCCATCATGGCATTGACCCAATCGGGATTTTGCGTGCCGTATGGGTTAATATTATTCATAGCGGTGTTTCTGAAGGTGGTTCTACAATTACACAGCAACTTGCCAGAGGTATGTTCTTAACACAAGACAGAACACTGAAACGTAAAATCTCGGAAGCGCTCTTAGCGATAAAAATTGAACAGAACTATACAAAACAAGAAATTCTTGAAATGTATATGAATCAAATTTACTTCGGTCAAGGTGCTTATGGTGTACAGTCCGCATCGCATGTATACTTCGGCAAGGATGTACAGGATTTGACATTGGCTCAAGCCGCTCTCATTGCCGGTCTTCCTCAAAGCCCTAACTACTACTCTCCTTTCAATAACTTAGAGGAAAGTAAAAAACGTCAGGCGATCGTATTGGGGCAAATGGTTAAATACGGTTATATTACACAAGAACAAGCCGATGAAGCTCGCCAAGCCGATTTAGGACTGATTGCTAAGCAAGAACAGGCTCATGAAGATTCAAATGCGTCATACTTTATCAACTATGTTATCTCTCAGGTTTCTGAAAAATATGGTGATGATGCTATCTATAAAGATGGGCTTAAAATCTATACAACGTTAGATATGAATGCTCAGAATGCAGCTGTCGCAGCTATGCAAAACCTCCCTAGCTTTTACAATGATCAAAATGGTCTACAACAGCCGCAAGGTGCCATTGTGGCCATGAATCCGCATAACGGTTATATCGTAGCCATGGTCGGTGGTCGTGGTGATGATGCCTTTAACCGTGCGACACAGGCGGAACGTCAGCCGGGTTCTGCTATGAAACCGTTTGTATACCTGGCGGCGATTCAAAGCGGTAAAACCCCTGGCTCCATCGTCGATGACAGTCCGGTCGATTTCAACGGTTGGCGTCCACAGAACTATGAAAAAGAATTCAACGGCGAGATTACATATCGCTATGCACTACAACACTCAGTTAACGTAGCGACTATTAAAATTGCCGATGAAATAGGAATGTCTAAGATTCTCCGTTTAGCAAAAGATATGGGTATTACTACTCTCACTGATAATGATAACAACTTGTCCACGGCTATCGGCGGTCTAACACATGGTGTAACGCCTCTCGAAATGGCACAGGCATACGGTGTACTTGCCAATGGCGGTATCAAAGTACAACCTACTGCCATCGTTAAAATCGTAGACAGAAACGGTCAAATCGTAGAGGAAAATTCAATTCAGGAAAAACGCATTATCGAAGAAAAAGATGCGGCTATTTTAACCAATATGCTTGAATCCGTAATAAATGGCGGTACTGGTGGCAATGCAGCAATCGGACGACCTGTAGCCGGCAAGACAGGTACTACAGATGACTCCAAAGATGCCTGGTTCGTAGGTTATACGCCTGACTTAGTCGCTGCCGTATGGATGGGTGATGATTATGGTACGGAAACATTGCACGGTATCACAGGCGGTACTACACCGGCTATTATCTGGGCACAATTTATGAGCAATGCACTTGCCAATACACCTGTATCCGATTTTAGTGTCCCTGCCAGCGCACAGTCAGCGATTCAGGAAGGTTACCGAAATCCTGTAAAAGAAACACCTAAACAGGAAGAAGTGAGAGAAACTCGACAATCATCTGAACGGGTAAGGAAAGATGAAAAAGTGAAAGAAGAAGAAAAGCCGTCTAAAGAGGAGGCTTCAGACTCAAAATCTCACTCATCTAAGAACTCAAAAAAATCCAGTAAAAAAGATCGTTAGACTATAAAAGCAACTATAAGTCATAGATGTCACAGAGGGCGGAACAATGTGTTCCGCCCTTTCTCTCTTTCATGTAAAAATGGTAGCGGATTCAACGCATCCGCTACCATTTTCATTACAATATTAATATTATGTATTATTAGGCTGAAATTTATTTTCACAACTGTTATCAACAACCGATATAAAAATCTAAATAATAGTTATTTAAGTACTACATTAGTAGCACCTGCACCGCCTTCATCATAACCGGCCGTTTCAAAATGTGCCACATGAGGCAATGTACGTAAATATTGATGAACACCTTCGCGCAATGCACCTGTTCCCTTACCATGAATAATTCGTACCTGGTTGACACCGCCCAGTAACGCCTGGTCGATAAATCGACCCACAGATACGGTCGCTTCATCTACGGTCTGACCGAGAATATTGATTTCCGTACGCACCTCTTTTTGTCGTTGAACCGCTGAACCGCCCATACGCTTTCTCATCTTAGGAATAGCACCTCTTTGTTCACGTTCAAGCTTGTGTCCTTCTTCTCGTGTTGCAGATTGTAATTCATTAATCTTAACCGTCGCGGTAAGTCCATTAATATCTACATTGACACGATTGCCCTTAACGGATAATACCGTTCCTAATGAACGCAGTGTCGTCACATATACGGCCTGACCGACTTTAATAGTATCCGGTGTTAAGCTTTTGCGATTGTCATCCACCGGTGCATCCGGTACATATACATTTGAAATCCCCTTACGAGCCGCATTAATGGCAGACTGTCTCTTATCCTTATTCATTTCAGAGAATTGAGATTTCAACTGCTTGATAATGGCCTCCCCTTCGACGCGTAAACTGCGTTTCATAGACTCCGCATCGGCTTGTGCCTTGGCTAAAATCTGCTTTCGCTTTTCATTGAACTGTTTCTTTTCCTTTTCCAATTGCCCCCGCATACGACGAGTTTCATCAAGTTCCTTTTTAAGGGCTCGCTCCCGCTCCGATGCCTTACGCAATTGTTCATTCAAATCGGAAAGAACTTCCTCCATTTCATGACTGCCGAATTGCGATTTATACTCCGATGCACGAGCCACGATATCCTTAGGAAGTCCCAACCGCGCGGCAATGCTCAACGCATGACTGCTGCCGGCTACACCGATATGTAAACGATAGGTCGGCTTTAATGTACGTTCATCAAATTCCACATGTCCATTTTCGATGCCCTCAGTATGATAGGCATAATTCTTAAGCTCATTATAATGGGTGCTGACCATCATAAGAGCGCCCTTTTGACGGAAAAATTCCAAAATAGATACGGCCAGAGCACTACCTTCTTCGGGGTCCGTACCGGATCCGAGCTCATCGAGTAATACGAGATCATTAGGCCCGCAATGTTTGATGATCGAAATAACCTGCGTCATATGCGCGGAAAACGTACTGAGACTGGCCTCAATACTCTGCTCATCCCCGATATCTGCAAAGATACTATGGAATATCGGCAACATAGAACCGTGATCAGCGGGAATAAACAGTCCACATTGATTCATCAGGCTTAATAAGCCCAATGTCTTAAGTGATACCGTCTTACCTCCCGTATTGGACCCCGTAATCAAAAGGATTCGATATGATGTACCCAATTGAATATTTGTTGGTACTACCATATTGGCAGGAATCAATGGATGACGGGCGCGCATGAGATTTACCGTTCGATCCGTACTCAAAACGGCGGGTACACCTTTATAGGCAATGGCAAGACTCGCCTTACCATATACAAATTCAATATGAGATACTCTTTCACAGGCATCCATCAAATCATTGCTATGCTGTTTTACAAGGGCTGAAAGTTCACGATAAATACGTATTACTTCCTGTTCTTCACCAATCAAAGCCTCCTGTAATTCATTATTTAAATTTACCAAGCGCATCGGCTCGATATACAAGGTCTGACCCGTTGCGGAACGGTCGTGAATGAGTCCGTCAAAATACTGGCGATATTCTTGCTTTACAGGAATCACATAGCGATTATTGCGCTGTGTGATAATCGCCTCTTGAAAATACTTTTGATTGTCCTTGTCATGCAGGATAGCTTGTATATCATGCTTAATCTTATCGCGTGTTTTAACGATGGTATTACGGAGACTTGCCAGTTTAGGCGATGCCGTATCCAGCAATTCCCCTTTATCATCAAAAACACGTCTGAAACGCTGTTCTAACCGATCTGTATTCGGCATATCCTGCACCCAAAGAGATAACAATGGATACTCCATATACTTCGTTCTAAAGAACTTCGTCATCCGCTTATAAGCCCCTATAGTGGAATAAATATCCCACAAGGCTTCACGGGTGAGTACAAAATCCTTTCGGCTATTCTTACAGGATTCGCGGATATCACGCGTTCCCCCCAATGGCTGTTCCACCTCGGTTTGCAACGACCGTACGGCTTCAGCGGTTTCATCAAGATTCTCCTGAATCGCTTTTATATCGGTCATCGGTTCCATCTGTATAGCCAACTCTTTGGCAATACTGGAACTGCAATGTTGCTGCAATTGTTCTTTTATATGGTGAAAGTCTAATACATTTTCGTTAAACAATGTACTACCTCGTTTATAAAATACCTCTAAAATAATGCCCCCGAGTAATAGGCGTATCATTCTTGCCCATACTCTTATGAGGAGCCTGTTTCTTTCCATTTTGAATGGCCACATAATCCGTTACGATGTTACGTAATCTATTGGAATCCATATGGCGACCATCAATACGCAATATACGTAACCCCTTGCGCATTAACTCCGGCACATAAGAACGCATATCCATCTCATGACTGTTCATGATATGCATACGACAATACGGATCTGTACGCAACGGAAAAACTTCCCCTTTTCGATCCCTTAACGCATAATCTTCAGTAACACATGGCATAGGACAATTTTCTTTTTTCCCGGTACCCACGAAACCGGCAATAGCGCAGTATTCGGAAATCATCATTTCCGTATACCCATGAACCATCACCTCCAAGGGCAATATGGTAGACCTTTGCAATTGTACTAACTGCGTCAAAGTTAATTCCAAAGATGGTGCAATACTGCTCATATTAAAGTCCTGCCATACTGTTAAAGCACAACGATTAAATATATTGAGACCCGTATCGGCTTCAATGGCTCCGGTATAGTTTAAATCTCGAAGCCACAGTAATGCCTGCGGCACATGAATGGAAATGCTATCAGGTTTAGCCTCTACCATAGCTTGTAAGGTTTTCATATAAGCATCTACTTCATCATCTTTTATCACCCGCGGTGTAGCAAATGCACAGATAACCTCATGCTCTTTACAAAGATTTGAAACCTGCTCATAAATACGTGGTTCATAAGGTTTTCGTTGTAAGCGGTCACCTCCGAAAATGATTTTCTTGGCGCCCCCTTCGATAGCGGCTGACACACCTTCTACTTCATCTACACGAACACTGATGATAGACCCTTCATATTGAATACTATGTTTAGCCACCATAGATGACATATCTCGGGGCTCTACGGATAATTTAGCCCATGAATCCTCATGAGCCTTAATTAATAAAGATTCCAAAGCCTCTGCAGCATCACGGCGCAATGTATTTAATACGCTCGCCGGCCACATATATGGTCCCTCAGGAATCGACATAGAGCCTAATGTAAATAATGTATTACCCAAACGTCCCACCTGGTTAGTGACTTTTTCTAATGATGTGGGCTTATTATTGGCATATACCGGTTCAAACTCATTAGATACGGTTACGCTGCGGCCATCATTCAAAACGAATGTGAGTTCTGTAAAAGCTCGCTCCGTTTCCGCATTGATCGTCAGATATCCATGAACTTCAAGTTTTGCCGTAAAATCCTGTAAACCACGCTGCTTTTGTGATTTAGGTGCAGACGCCAGATACACTTGTCCTGCTGCAAAGCCTTCATCAGGTTTACCCATAAAATGTTTATCATCAATTACCGACCAGTTTTGATCGATTTGATAATACGTAATGCTTCCCGATGCTTGCATCACCTTCAGTAATGAACCCTTTTCAATAGGCTCAGTCAGAATTAAATGAACTTGTCTCTTTTTTATAACCGCTTTGCCAATAGGTTTTCCCTGATTATTGGGAGCTACAACGGTCATCATTGATTTTCCTACATGATCTGTTAAATAATCTGTAGAAAATCCCCGATTAAAGCCTGCCGCCAATGCATCAGCATCGGATGATTCCATATGAGCCGTATCCAGAATATGTCGATATGTACCGATAACCTGGCGTACATAGGACACCTTTTTCATGCGGCCTTCCACCTTAAACGATGTAACCCCTGCCGCAACCAGTTCATTCATGTGCTCGCTATAATTTAAATCCTTGGGACTCAGTAAATAAGCTTCATGCTTCGGTAATAAACTCGTTCCCGACGAATTCAGCAACTCATAAGGTAGACGACAAGGCTGTGCACAGGCACCGCGATTACCGCTGCGTCCGCCGATGAAAGAACTCATCAAACATTGTCCGGAATAGCACACGCATAAGGCACCATGTACAAAAACTTCAATCTCCGCTGTGCAGTTTTTACAAATATGTTCGATTTCTGAAAGGCTCAATTCTCGCGCCAATACGACACGTGTAAAACCGAGATTTTCATAAAAACGAACAGCATCGAGTGTGGCCGCCGTCATCTGCGTACTACCGTGAAGATGTAACTTAGGGGCCACCTGTTGTGCTAATTTAGCCACGGCCAAGTCTTGCACGATGATAGCATCGACACCGATACGCTCTAACTCCTTCAAATATTCAGCAAGGGCCGTAAGTTCAGAATCACCAATCAGGATATTTACCGTAACATAAACGGACACATCCAATATGTGCGCCATACGGATGGCCTCCGACAGCTCATCAATACCAAAATTCGCTGCATGAGCACGTGCGTTAAATCCCTTACCGCCCAGATAAATTGCATCCGCCCCGGCCTCTAACGCGGCTATAAAATTTTCCATCGTGCCGGCAGGAGCCAATAATTCCATGGATAATCCTTTCTACCTAACTAAAGGTATAACTATAGTACTAAAAGGGTTTACCATATGGTAAACCCTTTCAATATACTGCTTGAGATTAACGTAATCTGCAGTTAATTTCTGCTAATGCATCGATAATAGCTTGAATGTTACCATCAATATCTTCATCATTCAACGTGCCTTCCATAGAGCGGAATTGCAAGTTGTATGCAAGACTGCGGTAACCAGCTTCGATATGTTCACCTTCGTAAACGTCGAAGATAGATGCACTTTCTAAATATTCGCCACCATGCTCTTTAATGATAGATAAAATTTCACCACTAGATACGGACACAGGTGCTACAATAGCAAGGTCACGGCTAGTACCTGGGAATTTACTGAAAGATGTATAGCGGAATGCTGGAATCGTTAAGGATAATACTGCTTCCAAATCGATTTCAAACATGTATACTTTTCCTGGTAAATCAAAGTTTTTGCTCACTTGTGGATGTAATTCACCATATTGAGCAATCATTTTACCATCAACTACGTATTGAGCACTTACACCAGGGTGGAAGTAAGGTTCAGTGCCACGATTAATTTCATAGCCTTTAACACCTAGTTCAGCCAACAACGCATCTACAATGCCTTTTACATCATAGAAATCTGTAGTGCGTTCTGCTTGGTTCCAGCCAGCTTGGTTTGCCTTGCCCATCAAGATACCACAAGCCATAGGGCGTTCATGAGGTACCTCTGTCAAAGGCAATGCTTTTGGTTCATATACATTCGCTGTTTCAAACAACCAAAGATCCTTATTTTGTTGCGCAATATTGCGTTTGGCAGCTTCGATAACAGCCGGCACCAATGTAGTACGCATATAAGGGAATTCTTCGGAAATAGGGTTCAAGATTGGAATGGCTGTATAACGGCTATCCCCTTCAGGAAGCATCATATTGGAAAGACCATCTTTATGCATGAAGCTAAATGTAATGATTTGAGTCATACCCAATTTAGCTAATGCATGAGTTACCTCTTTAGTAAGCGCTTTCTTAGGTGTCATACCACCAGAGGACAATACGGCTACAGGAATTGTAGGAGCAATATTATCATAGTTATAAATACGAGCTACCTCTTCAGCGATATCAGGCATTACTGTTACGTCACCGCGCCATGTTGGAACGAGGGCAGATAATTGGTCCCCGTCTTCAGTTACAACGAATTCAAGGGCAGTCAAAATGCGAACCATTTCGTCTTTTTCAATGTTTGTACCCAAGTAATCGTTGATTTGTTTTGCTGTGAAAGTAACTGTATGTTGCTCTACAGGGTTCTTGTACAGATCGATAATGCCTACGTCAACTTTACAGGATGGGCAAATTTGTTGCAACAACTGTGCTGCTCTGTCGATAGCATAGGCAGTGTATTTATGGTTTACGCCACGTTCAAAACGTCCAGATGCTTCAGAACGCATACCAAGCGCTTTTGCAGTGCGGCGAATGGATGGTCCATTAAACACAGCAGCTTCAAGCATAACAGTAGTCGTTTCATTTGTTACTTCGCTATCAAAGCCACCCATGATACCAGCTACACCTACTGGGCGTTCTGCATCAGCAATAATAAGCATAGAGTCATTCAATTCACGTTCAGAACCATCAAGTGTAACAAGAACTTCACCATTTTTAGCACGTCTTGCCACTAGTTGATGACCTTTTACATGGTCATAGTCATAGGCATGCATAGGTTGACCAAGTTCTAACATAACATAGTTTGTTACGTCTACTACATTATTAATAGGACGAATACCGCTGTTACGCAAACGATTTTGCATCCACAATGGAGATGGCTCAACCTTTACATCTGTAACGATACGAGACATGAATCGTGTACAAAGATCATCAGCTTCAATAGATACAGATGCTTTGCCTTCAATGGACTCACCATTTTCGTTAACCATGATAACAGGGAATAAAGCTTTTTGATTTGTCATCATGCCGAATTCGCGGGATAAGCCAACCATGGAGAAGCAATCTGCACGGTTTGCAGTCAATTCAAATTCATACACTGTATCATTTAAGCCCAATACGTCTTTTACATCAAGGCCGATTGGTGTGCCTTCAGGAAAGATATAAATACCTTGTGCTTCTTCTGGCAATACTAAATCGCTGGAGATACCAAATTCTGCAACAGAACAGAACATGCCTTCAGATACTTCGCCGCGCAATTTACCTTTTTTAATTTCTGTTCCATCAGCTAAGCGAGATTTATGGTACGCTACAGGTACGATTTGACCTACCGCTACATTTGTTGCTGCTGTTACGATTTGTTTTGTAACAGGCTCACCTTCTTCAGTAAGGCATTCAACTTGACATACTTGTAATTTATCTGCATCTGGATGTTTCGTAATTTCTACGATTTTACCAGTATAAATTTTCTTAATGCCATTATCCATAGCAATGACATCTTCTA
>ERZ773038.1785-NODE-1785-length-11705-cov-93.220858_pt1 | contig 11705 bp, 12 predicted proteins | sample MGYA00511665_ERZ773038 | MGnify/ENA primary metagenome ERZ773038 (study PRJEB29015, sample SAMEA2737966) | human oral metagenome | biome: human oral; feature: human-associated habitat; material: dental | place: China | collected 2028 ... | reverse complement strand
TCGAGCTGCTGTCGATCCCGATGGCGGCCGCCGTCTGCACGGCGTGGGCGAGCGGGTGCGCGGCGGTGTGCTGCTGGGTGTGGATGAGGCGGGACGTATGAGCGGAGCCGGTGCGGACAGCAGGGTCGGCAGGGCCCGGACGGGCGGGCTCGGCGGGGCCGGTGCCGGGTCGCCCTGGGGGCGCGCGCTGCGCGGCGAACTGCTGAAGGCGGTGACGCTGCCGGCGATGTGGTGGACGGCGGCGGTGGCCGGTGCGGCGGGGATCGTCATCATCATGTCGGCCCTCCAGAACAGTGAGGGCGGGCGGTCGTTCGGCTTCGAGGACATCGCCCCGACGTGGACGCTGGCGGTGCAGATCGGGTTCGTGGCCGCCGGGGTGATCGTGTCCGGGGCCGAGCACTCCAGCGCGCAGGGGATGACGAGCCTGCTGGTGACGCCGGCGCGGGGGCGGCTGGCGGCGGCGCGACTCATGGTGCTGACCGGTACGGGACTGGTGGCGGCGAGCGTCCTGGTCGGAGCGAGCCTGGCAGCGTGCCCGACGATGTCGACGGCAGCACTGTGGGCCGGCGGAAGGACCGTGGCCTGGTTGACGGCGGTACTGCTCATGGCGGCCGGAGCCGGCGAGACGGTGAGACGCACGACCGGTACGGCAACGGCGATGGCTGTCCTGATCGTCCTCGGCCCCGAGCTGGCCGACCTCCTCGGCGACGCCGCCCGATGGCTGCCGGGGCCTGCGGGGCAGGACTGGGTGGTGGAAGCCGGATCAAGGACCGGCAGAGTCTCGGGCGCTGCCGCCGGGCTCACGGTGCTGGCCTGGACAGTGCTGGCGCAGGCCGGCGGATTCCTGCGTCTTATTCTCTCGGACACATGAGTGCGGCGTGGAGGCGGGGCGGTCTCGACGCTCCGCCTCCACGCCTTCACTCCACGGTCAACCGTCTCTTCAACTACTTCTTGCCGACTACTTCCACTCGCAGGCGATGCCGTCATCGTCACGGTCCAGTCCGGGGCGATATCCGGGCTCGCCCCGATAGAGCGGGGCGGCGCCAGCCTCTCGGGCTGCCGCGCAGTTGCGATAGTAGGTGCTCTTGGGCGGCTGCTGAGGTGCGGGGGCCTCCTCAGAATTCGAGGCTCCGTCGTCACCCGCAGGGCCGGCATCCTGCCCGCCCGTCGAGTTCTCCTCCTCGGACTGCGGGGTGGCGGGCTCGGTCGTACTCTGCTCCTCTGGAGTCGGCGTCGTCGGAGCGGGGCTGTAGATGACGGTGGGCACGGGCGTCGGGGTGTAGACGACCGTGGGCACCGGCGTCGGGGTGTAGACCACGGTCACCTCCGGAGAGGGAGAGGCAGTGGGCTCCGGAGTCGAGGAGGGACTCGCATTGCTGGACGAGCCGGAGGCGCCGACGCCGATGCCGAGAGCGAAAGTCAGAATGAACGGCAGCGATCTGCGAATCAGTCCGCGACGCGGGGGCGTCGGCCGAGAGGGAGGCCGGGGAGGCTGGGCGGGAATCTGAGCAGGACTGCGGTAGGAGGGAGCGGAAGGGAACGAGGGCGTCAAAGGCGTGTTCATGGGTGCCTCGGGGAGAAGGGGAATGGCTGCATCTAGCCACAAGCATTCAATCACTCCACCTGAACGAGGTTGCGTGCAACCATGAACCGTTACAGAACTGGGATAAATGGGGTAACCGGAACAAGCGGCATCCGCGGCTCTTTTCGGAGTCAAAGGCGCAGCCGAAGCCGGCCAGCTCCAGATAGCCCCGGGTAACCGCATGCAGCCGAAGCCTCCGAGGGCGGGGGCGAGCTCCCCATTGTGCGGACAAGCGTCAGCAGTCATGATGACAGCGTCCCTCTCCATGGGCTCGCCAGCCCTGTCCGCAAGGAGCATCATGAAGCGCCGCCACGCCCTCCTGGCTCTTGCCGGAGGGATTGTCGCGCCGACAATGCTCCCGGGGTGCAGTCTCATATCCAGGAAAATGGAATCAGCTTCTGCGAGCATTTCGACGCCTCCCAGTTCCACCGCCATACCCATCGACTTCGCCAAGGAGCAGCTGTGGCCGAAACTTCTGGGATTCGATAAGCGCATCTGCGGTATGAGGGGATGCCATCTGGTCGGCAGCCTGCCCACTCCGCACACCGACACGAGCGATAATTCAGGCGGAATCGATCTTAACAACCTGCAATCGACTGTGATCGTAGACCTGGCGGAGCAGACCACCAGAATGCTCATCCTCGATCCGGACACCGGAGAATACGCGACCACCACTGTTGACGACAGATCCACGCCCAGCGCCGTCCATGAGGGCGCCGGAACCATTCTGCTCGCCAGCGCCCCCGTCCTGGACGATGAGCACGCCTATGCCATGGTCGTGCGGATGCCTTACCCGCAGCCGACTACCACGGTCAATGGCACATCCATGCGGGACTTCTCAGCACCGCTCGACGTCGTCTCAATCCTCTTATCCGACGGCGCGATCACTGCGACGGGGACCCTGAGCGAGCACATCTGGGTATACCCCCACACCCCCAACAACGTCTTCCCCTACGACCGATACCTCTGCCTGACCGAGGAGGGCACTCTATTCGCATGGGCCAGCGACCAGGGTCGAATGGGCGAGACCGTGGCCCGAACGTTGAACCTCTCCGACCTGTCCACCATTCTCGACGCCGGCTCCTTGACCTCGGAGACCATTCGAGGGCTCTCACCCCATGCGGTCGTCTGGTACTCCCGCATTGATGAGGAATCGGGCCGCACATGCACCGGTCTCATCAGCATGGACAACGGGGCCCACCATAAGGTGAATGAGGACCTCAACCTCTACGAGGTCTACGGGCGGTGGGCGATCGCCACCAGCAACGGCTCCGATGCGAAAGCCGATGATCCACCGCGAGTCATCAGTCTGGACACCGGCGAGGTCGTCACTCTGGCACAGGACGATCCCCTCAACTCCGCTTCCGATGATCACGTCTACACGCACTGCAGCGAGGGCTGGCGGATCGCAACCGGAAACGGCCTCCTCGACGTCCGCCGCCCGGAATCCAGCGAGCCCATCATCCATATGGTCAGGGAGGATTCATACTCCACCTCGACCGCGGTGTATAAGGATGTTCTCTACCTATTCGAGCTGCGGAACAGCATGGACGACTCCTACCGCCTGACCGCTTTCGATCTGGTCACAGGCGAGCAGATCAACGAGACGAGAATCGCGGGAACCGGGTTGGAGGCTGATATCTCGATCAACGCCTACGGCATGCACGACAGATTCGAGTTCATTCCCGCCACGTCCTGGGCCCAGGATGTGAACGAGTGGAAGCAGCGATAAGAATCGAGCCCCCTCGTCGAGATCGGTCCGCTTCCGGCTCGAGATCGGTCGTAGTCCGCGTCGAGAGTCAGCGCAGCGGCAGGAGGATATCGGTGACCGCCTGGGCGGGCGGCGTCGTAGCGGGATCAGTGAGGTACTCCTCGATCACTGGATGATCCCGAGGCTCCCAACCGGAGGCGGGCAGCCACTGACCGTAGAGCCACAGGTAGGCGGCGTGCATGGACGCATACGGCCCGGTGTAACGCATGACGGCGTAGCGTCCGGCGGGCACGACCCGGGTCTCCAGGTCCTCGGGCACCTCCGCCTCCGGGCCGACGACGACGCCCGCCGCCGCGCGCAGTGCGGCCTCGGGCACGATGCCAGGATCGTCCTCGTAGATGGCCACCCTGGGTTTCCGCGCCCCCATGCGATCGACAACGCGTGCGAAGGCCCAGCCGATGTCCATGTAGGCGCCCCGATGCTCAGCCACCGCGAGCCGGTATTCGGAGCGCTCCTCGACCCGCACCGGATAGGGGATCGGAGTCTCGGCGCCCTGTATCGCGGTGGAGCACTGAGGGCCGCCGGTTCCAGTAGGCCCACTGAACAGGGCCGGATTCTCGCGCGCGACCGGATCGGCCCCACAAGCCCTATCGGTCCGGCCGACCTGGTTGGCCCCGCCGGCCCGGTCGCTGCGAAAGCGCCCCGGAGTCCGGTCGTAAGCGCGCTGGAAGGCCCGGCTGAAGGCGTCCGTGGAGGTGAAGCCGGCGCGTCGGGCGATCCGCTCCAGAGGCCAGGCGTTCTGGGCGAGCATGGCGGCCGCGCGCTCCAGACGAAGGCGGCGCACAGTCTGAGCGGCGGTCTCACCCCGCACAGCCCGGTAGATGCGATGCCAGTGGTAGGGCGAGAATCCGGAGACGTCCGCAAGACGGTCGAGGCTGAGGTCGTCGTCGAGGTGGGCGTAAATGTAGTCGGTGACCGCATCAAGCTGGCGCTGGTACTGCTCGGCCCTCATGCGGCGGGGAGGACTCCCACGGACAGGCGGACGCTGCCGTCGGGGGCGTAGCACTCGTAGTCGGCGCGGTAGTCGCGAGGCAAATCCTGGCGCGCCCAGATGCCCGCCCAAGCCTCGACGATGCTCTCGGGTCGGGAATCACTCACGACGACGACGTCCCGAGCGGACGCCGGGATTCTCGCAACCACCAGATCGTCGCGTCCGGAGTCGATCACCGCGCCGCGCTGGCCGATGATGAGGGTGTAAGCGCTACTCACGACGTCGAAAGGCGTCTCGTAGTCGGTGTAGACGGCGTAGGCCTCGGTGCCGGGCACGCCGACCAGCCCAGCTGCTGCGGCCGCTTCCCAATGGGCCGGGATTGTGCGGGCCGCTTCGCGGTTGGAGGTCCGCAGCGGCAGGCCGACGACCTCGAAAGACTCAATGACTTCTCGCATGAGCTCATCATGCCCACCGCCAACCGACGATTCTTGCGGAGTTCTCTTACGAGGGCGTCGCCCTTCGCCGAGATCGGTCGAACTCCGTCGCGAGATCGGTCCGCTTCCGGCTCGAGATCGGTCCGGCCCCAGGGGCAGGCCCGGCCTGTGATTCCAAGACGCCCCGCAGACGTCGTTTAACGATCGACCACCAGGACGGCCGGACCGCTTCCCGTCATCTGCTGGCGCACCACGCCACGGCTGTCGACGGCGATTGTCGGGCCGTTGGTGCTCGCCACGGTCACCGGCACGCCGGCCTGGGCCGCATGCAGGCTGATATCGGCAGCATGGAACTGCTTTTGCAGATAACCATATGTAGCATCGTCGAGCGTCGCGTAAGCGGAATCGGCTCCGCGCAGACGCTTAACAATATCCGGATAATGCATGTCATAGCACACGTAAGCGGTGACCACCTGCCCGTCACTGACGGCATGTTGATCCGTGTACCAGTCGGTACCGTCCTCAGCTGGAGCAATATGAGCCTTGTAATTGGTCAGGATTCGCCGGCCGTCCTGATCGAGAATGACGGCCTGCTTGTAATCGCCGTCGCCCTGCCGCTTATTCGTGTGATACACCAACCGGACGCGATGCTCCGCGGCGAATTTTTCCAGTCGACTCTCACTCGCCGTGGGAATGGAGTTCTCCGGCCACACCACCGTGATCGCGCCCTGCGATGTATCGCGTTCTTGCAGGGCTTGATCGGTCGCCTCGATAAGATCATCGACATCATTCTCGGTGGCCGGCTGATTGATGCCGCCGCGGGTCATCATCTGCACGGCGATCGCCGGTGACGCCGAGTGCGCGGGCAACTGCCGCACCAGGAAATGACCGCCCACCGTCGCAGCTATGATCGCCACCGCCAACGCGGTGCTCGCCCGCCAGCCGCGCCGCGCCCACACCCAGGCGAGCACGATGCCGACCGCCACTATCACCGCTTCGACAACGGCTTCCCCGCCGAAGCCGCCGAGCCAGATCAGGGCACTATTGCGCCACAGGCTGTACCCGGAATAGGGAAGCCACCAATCCTCAGTCACCGGCATATGCAATCGCGCCCACAACCAGCCGCACCACACCAACATGAAAAGTGGGGCAACCACCCGCATGCCCCACCGCTGACGCAGCCGCACCAACCAGAATATATTCGCCAGCAGAGCCGCGAAACCGAAACTCGCAGCGAACGCCAGCCACGGCGGCATGAACGCGTAGTACCAATACGTCGTCGGTATGAGCCAGGCGCATGCGAACACCAGTCCAGCCGAATAAGCATGCTTCACCGGCACCATCCGCAGCAGCACGAACACCGGCCAGAAGGCCAGCAACGCCCCCAACTGCAACCACCACACCGGCACGAACGCACCCAGAGCCAGAATCGCGCCGGCCATCAGAGCCAAGGCATAGCACACCAATACCCTTTTCCGTTCCACGATGACAACCCTATCGATCCGCCGTCGGGCAGGCGCGCTGAATCGCATACCCCGTGGGGCGATCGGGAGAGAGCCGCCGATCGCCCAGCACCTACCGGGATCTGGATCACGGCCCGCACTCGCCTTGACGGCGGCCATTGGGCACGGCCGGAGCCTGACCTCACGCCGCGCACTCCACCGACCTACCATGGAGATCATTGGAGATCACACGCCAGCAGCTGCGGGGAGACCGAAGATGCAGAGAAGCCAGAACCGCGCCCCGTCGTGGAGACTGCGCACGAGCGGCTCACCGCACTTGCGCGTGACCTCCCCCGGGATCGCCGAGGACGAGCGCTTCCTCCTCACGCACACGGGGCGCGGCGACGACGTCTCCCCCGAGCTGCGCATCAATGGGCTGACCGATGACGTCGCGCGGCTGGCGGTGGTCCTCACCGATGAGACGCACCCGCTGCTGGGCTCGATGACGCACTGGCTCATCTGGAACCTGCCTGCCCAGTCGGTCATCGAGGCCGGGCTGCCGAGCGGGCGCATCACCCGGGACGGAGCCGTCCAGGGCCGGGGCTACGGACTGCACCGCTACCGCGGGCCCAAGCCGCCGCGCGGAACCAGCCACCGCTACTCCTTCCTGGTTCTGGCGCTCGACGCGCCGCTGAGCTGTCCGGCCCGGGCCGGCACGCGCCGCTTCTGGCGGAGCGCAGCCGGACACATCCTCCAATGGGGCGTCCTGGAGGGCGTCTTCGAGTAGAACAGGAATCCTGCCGCCTGGTCGTCGGGATGGGACGAGCCGTACACCGCCCTCATACCGCCAGCGGGTCGAAGACGGCGAGACCGTGGGAGCGGGCGGCATCCGCCAGACGGACATCGTGGGTGAAGACGGTGACCGGATCGCGCGGGTCATCGAGAAGCAGCGCAGTGGCCAGGTGAATGGCGTCCAAGGACTTCAACTCCTCGGTCATGGCACAGGCGCGCTCGACCACGTCGTCGTTGATGGGCATCAGTTCCACGCCGTCGAGGAGTTCCTGAGCGATGGTCAGCGATAGCCTTTCCCGATGGAGAGCCCTCATCATCTCTATCTGCAGCAAGACGGAGGACGTCACTCGTTCTCGAGATGCCAGCCTATTAAGAAAAGACTGGGCCGAGGCAGCGCCCTCCTGACCAAGAAGAACCAGTAACGCTGCTGACGTATCGACGTAGATCACCGGTCTTCCAAACGCTCGCTGAAAAGGAAATCGTCGAGGTCAGTTTCTTCGGAGAGGGTGTAACGATCGGTCGGGAGCCGAAAAGGATGCTTGGCGGGTCGGACCTGGCCCTGGCGGACCATGCGTTCGTACCAGGACTCCTCGCGCCGGATCGGGACGATCTGGGCGATGGGACGGCCGTCGTCGGTCACCGTCACGGGCACGCCGGAGGACTCCACCTCGCGGTAGATCTCCCCGGCTCGCTGACCGACCTCGCGCAGACCCACGCTTCTGGGAGCCGGGGCCGCGGGCATGCTCATCGCATTCATGACATCAGGGTAGCGGCGGGCATTCCGAGCGAACAGCCCGCCCATGAACCGATCTCGAGCCGGAACCGGACCGATCTCGACGCGGAGTACGACCGATCTCGGTGCGGAGTATGACCGATCTCGACGCGGGAGCGACGTCAGGCCGCCCGGTAGGTGAAGCACTCCCAATCGAGGACCCGGATGCGCTCGGCCATGCGCTCGCACTCGGCGTCCCACCCCGCGGCCGTCACCGCGAAGTCACCGGTCGTCCCCTTGCCGCGCGCCTGCTGCAGGGCGTACACCCGCGCTCCAGCCTCGCGCACCCTGCGGGCCACCTCGAGGGCGTCGTCGGCGGTCACATCTCCGGGCACGACCGTCGTGCGCACCTCGAAGGGGACCTCCGCCTCCAGCAGCACCCGCAGGCTCTCCCATGCCTTTGCGCCGCCGGGGCGCCCAACCACGTCCTGGTAGTGCTCGGGCAGCGCCTTGATGTCCAGCCCCACCCAGTCCACGAGCCCGGATGCGACCAGGTCGTGCAGACGCCGCGGGTACGCGCCGGCGGTGTGAAGCCCGACCCGGAAGCCGGCCTCGACGACCTCGGCCACGGCATCGGCGAGCGCGTCCTGGCGCAGCGCCTCACCACCGGTGAAGACGACGCCGTCGAGCAGCCCGCGGCGACGCCTCAGCAGCGCGCGCACCTCCTCCCAGGCGACGGCCCCGGGCGTGCGCGTGGGGATGAGCGCCTGATTGTGGCAGTAGAAGCAGTTCCACGGGCACCCCTGCAGGAAGACCGTCGCGGTCAGATGGTCGGGCCAGTCCACCGTTGACATCGGCACCAGCCCCGCGATCACCAGGTCGTCGGCCGCACGGGACCGGGGGCGGCGGGAGGCCGCCCCCTTCGGCTCTTGCGAAACCAGCAATGCCCGGCCCTACGCGGTGACGGCGCTCAGGCGGGAGGTGACGGCACCGAGGGCGCCGCCGGTGGCCACGGCCCGGCCGTCTCGCGCCTGAGTGCGGTCAGCGCCTGAGGGGACCCGCAACGGAGAAGGAGGGGTAGGTGGCGGACTGGATCGTTGAGTTCACTCCTCGTGCCGAGAAGGCCGTGAAGCGACTTGATCGCAGTGTCAGGAAGCGTGTGTTCGACAAGCTGCGGGAAATCCAGGGGGCTGACGATCCGCGGGACTTCCTGAAGTCGATGACGGGACCACTCACGGGGATGTTCCGGCTCCGGGTCGGGGACTACCAGGTGATCGTCGACATCCAAGACGAGGCTCAGCGTCCCACCCATGGCCTCGACCCGCTCGCACAGTCCCCGCAGTCCCTGACCGGCGCCGGGGCGAGGCGTCCAGCCGGGAGCCGGACCGTCGTCGACGACGATGACGCGCAACCGGGAGGACTCCTGCCGGACCGTGACGCGGGCGCGCGAGGGCCCGGCATGACGGGCCGTGTTGACCAGCGCCTCACCCACGACCCGGGCGACCGTCTCCCCCATCGGGGAGGGCCCGGCACCCCGGTCGGCGTCGATCTCGACCTCCACGCCGGCGCGACGGGCGCGGGTCACGGCCTCGGCCAGAGCGGAGTCCGGATCGCCAGCGCCGATGCCGGTCCCCCTCCACGAGGCTCCGACGGCGGCTCCAGCGGTGCCGGTGCCGCGCGAGGCACCGGCACCGGCGGGAGTCCCACGGGCGGGCCGGATCATCCGATTCCCGGGCCCGCCCGGGACCCCCGCCTCTCCCGCCGCCGCAAAGCCCGCCGGGCCCTCCGGACCCGCCGCCCCCGTCGGGTCCGGGATACCATGCGCGGCCGCGCCCTCGTCGCGCAGCACGGCGAGCATGCGCCGCAGGCCGTCGGTGGCCTCCCGGGAGGACGACTCGGCATCGCGAAGGGCGTGACGCAGACCGTCCGGGGAGGTCTCGAGCCGCTGGGCCACGGCGCAGCGCACGGTGATGGCGCTGAGGTTCCCGGACACGGCGTCGTGCAGCTCGCGGGCGATGACGAGGCGGTCCTCGACGACGGCGCGCGCGGCGGCCTCCCGCGCCAGGCGCCGCTCGTAGGCGCGACGGTCGCGCCGTCGCAGCCACAGGGCGGCGACCGTCAGCAGGGCCATGGCGAGCAGCATCACCATCTGGACTCGGGGGGAGGGCTGCGGGTGCACGCCGACGAAGAGACCCCAGAGCACGGTGAACGCCATGAGGCCGGTGATCACGCGCCCCAGCGTGGAGTGGCGCGGGGGAACGTCGGGTGCGGGCACGCGGCCAGTCTAGGAAGGCGGTCGGGTGAGGTCATCGAACCACGGTCCGAGGCGCGGGGTCCGACGCCTCGCGAGCCCCTCCTCTCGACGGCCGATGCCCGCCGCGTCGTCCCGCCGGTGAGGTTGCCCCATGATCAGTGTTGAGACCCTCGTCAAACGGCACGGCCGGCGGGAGGTGCTCCACGGCGTCAGCCTGGAGGCCCGTCCCGGCCGCGTCACCGGCTTCGCCGGCCCCAATGGGGCCGGAAAATCCTCCACCCTGCGGTGCCTGCTGGGGCTGGACCGGGCCGACGGCGGGCGCGCGCTCATCGGCGGGCGCCCCTACCGCGAGCTGCGCGAGCCGCTGCGCACGGTGGGCGCGATGCTCGACGGCTCGGGGGCGCATCCCTCCCGCACTGCCCGCGGTCACCTGGCGTGGGTGGCCTCGGGCGCGGGGATCGGGCGGCGGCGGGTGGCTCAGGCGCTGGACATCGTCGGGCTGAGCGAGGCGGCCGGACGGCGGGTGCGCACCTTCTCCCTGGGGATGGGGCAGAGGCTGGGACTGGCCGCGGCCCTGCTGGGGGACCCGGAGGTGCTGGTCCTGGATGAGCCGGTCAACGGCCTGGACCCCGAGGGGATCCGCTGGATCCGCAGGCTGCTGCGCCGTCGGGCCGACGCCGGGGGCACGATCCTGCTGTCCAGTCACGTCCTGGCCGAGCTCGCCGAGGTGGCCGACGACGTCGTCGTCATCGCCGGCGGGCGGGTGCGGGCCACCGGGACGCTGGAGGAGGTCGCGGCGGGTTACGCGAGCCTGGAGGAGGCGTTCTTCTCCCTGACCGGGGGCGGGTCCGGCCGCGCGCCCGGGGGTCGGCCCCAGTTCGGAGGCCGGTCGGGACGCCCGGGTCACGCGGATCGTGGGGGCCGCGGGGAAGGGGGCCGGGCATGAGCGTGGCGATGGCGCTGGTCTGCTCGCTCAAGGCGGAGGCGCTCAAGACGGCCGGTCTGCCGGGCGTGCGGGTGGGGGCGGCGCTGGCGCTCGTCCTGCCGGCACTGGTGGAGTACTACGTCGATCATGACCTGCCGGCCAGGCTGGCGGCCGGCGACCCGCGGGCGCTGGCAGGGCTGGACGGCGTCGGCGTCATCGGCCTCTACATGGGGACGACGGGGATCGTGGTGCTGGCGGCGAGCGTCGTGGTCAGTGAGTACGCGAGCGACCCGCGCACGAACGGCGCGTCGCGGCAGGTGGCGACGACGATGCTGGTCCAGCCGCGGCGCGGGGCGGCGGTGATCGCGAAGCTGATCGTCGTCCTGGTGTCCGCGCTGGTGCTCCTGGCGCTGGCGGCGGCGGTGACCCTAGGGCTGTGCCGGCACCTGCTGGGGTCCTGGGCGCCCCTCGATCCGGTGCCGTGGCCGCTGCTGACCGGGATACTGGCCTGGTGGGGGTTCTCGGCGATGGCGTCGATGGCGCTGGCGGCGGCCACCCGCAGCGCGCTGGTGTCGATGACGGCGCTCATCGCGATGTCGACGATGATCTCGCCGGGGGTGCTGCTCATCAAGTCCACCGATGCGGCCCGGTTCCTGCCGGATACCGCGGCGGTGCGGCTCATTGCGAACCCGACGACGCTCAACTACGACCGGCTCGTCGAGCTGCTGTCGATCCCGATGGCGGCCGCCGTCTGCACGGCGTGGGCGAGCGGCTGCGCCGTGACCTGCTGCTGGGTGTGGATGAAAAGGGACGCATGAGCGGAGCCGGTGCGACCAGCAGGGTGAGGGCTACCGCAGGGGTG